>Ga0214917_10006491_pt1 | contig 12109 bp, 10 predicted proteins | sample LL_1208_BB_MetaG_FD_177983 | JGI IMG/M metagenome (GOLD analysis project Ga0214917, IMG submission 177983) | Freshwater microbial communities from Lake Lanier, Atlanta, Georgia, United States - LL_1208_BB | ecosystem: Environmental > Aquatic > Freshwater > Lake | place: USA: Georgia | collected...
AAGAATCCAATAAAAAAGCCCCCGATTATGGGGGCTTTTTTAATTTCAGTATTACTTGAGTCGTTTTCCGTCAGCCACATTAAATAGATGGACAGATTCACCCTTTGCAGAAACTGTGACAACTTGGCCTGACTTCGGTGGGTTCTTTGGATCCCAGCGAATAATTACTTGTGCACCTTCATCACTTGCGTTAGCAAATTTAAGCGCTGAATCAACTGGTTTGCCGTATACGAAGGCATCTGCACCGAGTTCTTCAACAACTTCAACCTGGACATCAAAGCCCTTGCTGGCAGGTGCAAAACCTTCTGGTCGGACACCGACGATAACGGATGAACCAGCGGATGCAGGAACATCAACATCGAGACCGCCAAGTTTTGCTTTACCACCTGAAACTGGAGCTATGAGTAGATTCATCGCAGGTGAACCAATAAAGCCCGCTACGAAAGCATTTGCAGGATTGTCATAAAGATTTCGTGGTGTATCGACTTGTTGCAATAAACCATCTTTAAGAACGGCAACGCGATCACCCATGGTCATAGCTTCTACCTGGTCATGCGTTACATATACAGTTGTAATTCCAAGACGGCGTTGTAGCGCAGCGATCTGGGTGCGAGTAGCGACGCGGAGTTTGGCATCAAGGTTTGAAAGTGGCTCATCCATCAAGAAGACTTGTGGTTCACGAACAATGGCGCGACCCATTGCGACGCGCTGGCGCTGACCACCAGATAACGCTTTTGGTTTTCTCTCCAAATATGGTTCAAGATCCAAAAGCTTTGCAGCTTCAAGTACGCGGCGATCGCGCTCTTCTTTTGCAACGCCGGCAATCTTGAGAGCGAAGCCCATGTTTTCGGCGACAGTCATATGCGGATAAAGGGCGTAAGACTGGAAAACCATCGCGATATCGCGATCTTTAGGTGCAACATTTGTGACATCACGATCACCAATAAGAATTGCGCCGGTATCAATTTCTTCAAGACCTGCGAGCATGCGAAGTGATGTTGATTTACCGCAACCTGATGGTCCGACTAAAACAAGAAACTCACCGTCATTAACAGTGAGATTTAGTTTGTCGACTGCAGGAGTTGTGGTTCCTGGGTAGATGCGTGATGCATCTTTAAATACGACTGATGCCATTTTCTCTTCCTTCTCCGGGCAGGTACGTGCCCGACGGTCCGTTGGATGAAGCAAGTCCACGTCTCTGTGGATGCGCGAAGGTTACGCGCGAGGTGAGCGTGAGGGAAGAGGCCCACCTCATAATTTTTGGCGTGGCTAGTAGGTGGTCTTATACCCTGAGAGTCCTATGGACCCTGGCGGTGCGCAAGCGTTCAGCGTCGGAGGCTTCGCCTTCGACCTCGGAGTCGTAATCCTTTTTATCCTTCTTGGATCAATCTTTGTCGCGGCTGAAATCGCCCTTATCTCATTGCGCGAAGGCCAACTCAAGACCCTCTCGGAACGTAGCAAGCGCGGGGCGCGAGTTGCTGATTTGGCATCACACCCCAATCGTTTTTTAGCTGCAGTTCAAGTAGGAGTTACTTTGAGCGGATTTTTATCTGCTGCTTTTGGTGCAGATCGACTTGGTCGCTATGTTGTACCTCGACTCATCGATGCTGGTTTGAGTCAAGGTGTCAGTGAAACGCTCTCACTGATCGGTCTTACATTAGTGATTGCGTACTTTTCATTGGTCTTTGGTGAGTTGGTACCCAAACGGGTAGCGCTGCACTCTTCAGAAAAAATTGCGCTCTTTGTAGCCACTCCAGTTGCGGTTATTTCGCGGCTCTTCCGTCCCTTAATCTGGTTGCTTTCACATTCATCAGACTTAATCTTAAAAGCGTTTGGCATCGATCCCAAAGCTTCGCGTGAGGATATTTCTGAAGAGGAGCTAGTTGATCTTGTTACTGGGCATAAAGCACTTACTGAAGAAGAGCGAGACATTGTCGAAGAAGTTTTTAATGCGAGTGAACGCCAAGTTCATGAAGTCATGGTGCCACGAACCGAAGTCGATTTCTTAGATGCTAACTTGCCAGTAAATGATGCAACGCGGATTGCAGTGGAAAAATCTCACTCACGTTATCCAGTAGTTCGGGGAAGTAGTGATGAAGTAATTGGATTCATTCACGTTCGCGACTTGATGGAACCTGAATATGCAGGCAAGAACGTCCCCATCATGAATCTCGTACGCACGATTATGTTCCTTCCTGGGACTAAGGGCGTACTTCCTGCGCTCTCTGAAATGCGTGCACAACGCCAACAAATCGCCATTGTTCTTGATGAATATGGCGGAACTGACGGAATTGTGACCCTTGAGGATCTCGTTGAAACCTTGATTGGTGACATTCACGATGAATATGACGAGCAGACTGCAGAAGTCTCGAATCAGTCTCGCACGGGAGATTATGAAGTCGATGGTTTGATTTCACTGGAAGATCTTGCAGAGCAGACGGGATTAGAGATTCCGGAAGGTCCTTATGAAACCCTTAGCGGATACGTCATGCATTCTCTTGGGCGTATCCCCGAGATCAATGATGTCATTCATATAGATGGTGCGCGCCTGACGGTGTTGAGCATGGAAGGAAAGCGCGTTGGAACCTTGCTGCTTTCGCAGTTAAAGACCCAATCGTCGTGACAGGCTCCGTTATAGGCTGCCTTACACGAATTGTCATATGACGAAACTACGAGCAGAAATTGAGAAGATAAGCCAATGAAGCGCGTGCTATCTGGAATTCAACCCACAGCTGATTCATTTCATTTAGGAAATTATCTTGGAGCTGTTAAACAGTGGGTAGATTTACAGAAAGATCATGATGCTTTTTATTGCGTCGTAGATTTACATGCGCTTACTGTCGAAACTGAACCAGCTCTGTTGCGTCGCCGTACTCTCGTTGCAGCAGCGCAGTTGATCGCTCTCGGCTTAGATCCAGCAAAATGCACTCTCTTTGTGCAGTCTCATGTTCCTGAACATAATCAACTCGGTTGGGTACTGGAATGTCTTGCTGGTTTTGGCGAAGCAAGTCGCATGACGCAATTTAAAGATAAGTCACAGAAGTCAGGGGCAGACCGAACTGTTGTCGGGCTATTTACTTACCCAATTCTTCAGGCTGCAGACATCATGCTCTATCAAGCACATCGAGTTCCGGTTGGTGAAGATCAACGCCAACACATTGAATTAACAAGAGATCTTGGCCAACGCTTCAACTCGCGATATGGCGAAACATTTGTAATACCAGAAGCACACATCATGAAGAGCGCGGCGAAGATTAATGATCTACAGGATCCCTCGGCAAAGATGAGTAAGTCATCAGCCTCTAGCGCTGGCGTCATCGACATCCTTGATCCGACCGATATAAATGTTAAGAAGATTAAGAGCGCGGTAACCGATACTGGAAAAGAAGTAAAATTCGATGAGAAAAACAAACCAGGAATTTCGAATCTGCTCTCAATACATTCCGCCCTCAGCGGTCGCTCAATTGCGGAACTAGAAAACGAATTCGCAGGAAAGGGATATGGCGATTTCAAAGGAGCAGTTGCAGAAGTAGTTACCTCCTATTTTGCCCCGGTTCGCGAGAAGACACATGAATTACTCGCAGATGAATCAGTTCTACTCAAGACGCTCAATGAAGGAAGTCAGAAGGCCCGGGCCGTAGCATCAGTAACATTACAGAAAGCGTACTCAGCGCTCGGATTAGTTCCCAGTAGTAATTTTCCAAATAGTAATTAAGGTCGTTTCATCATGAAATTGAGAGTGCTCCTCGTAGCGCTAATGATGATGGTTTGTGCAGCCAACATAGCTCACGCCGAAGAAGTTCAACCCAAAATTGCGATTGCATATGACATCGGCTTTCTTGGAGACAATTCGTTTAATGACTCAGTAAACGCTGCGCTGAACGTTGCGAAGAAAAAATATAATCTTGTAGAGCCCTTTATCCGCGAGGTTCCCACAAATGGAACTGCAGTTGATCGGCTAACGCGTCTACGCTTCCTCGCAAAGAGTGGCTATACACTAATTATCACCGTTGGACCAAGTTATCGAGATACTGTTAAACGTGTATCGATGGAATTTCCTGAAATTCAATTTGCGATGATCAATGATCGAACTCTTGGACAGCTCAACATTTCAAATATTTACTTCAATGAAAACGATGGCGCCTATCTTGCGGGAGTATTAGCGGCAACCACTTCCAAGCGAAAAGCGGTGGCCTTTGTTGGAAGTGAACCAGAACTGCTTGTGAGCTTCACAAAAGGGGTTAAAGACACTTCTTCAAAAGTTAAGGTCGTCAACATTCCTTTTCCAGATGAAATGAGCGCCTTGAATAAGGACCTCAAGAGAGTGGACATTGCATATTCGACGTGGGATGGCGATGCCACAGTTCTTACAACAATAATCGAGAACTTCAGTGGGAAAGTTCGACTCATAAGTGAAGCACCAGATCAATTTTTTGCCGCGCTACCGAGTGCTCAAAAAGTCATGATTGGTAAAGTTGAAAAAAATCTTGTCAAACCAATAGATCAACTTGTTGGTGCAGCTTTAACCAATCGTGCGATTATTGATGTCGTTGATGAAGCGAATGGCATATATGGGCGTGAGTACTCCATAAAAAACGGTGGAGTTACTATGAAAGTAATTTCCAGCCCGTCTGGGGCAAGAGCGGTCAGTTTGGCCATCTCTCGGATTCGTGCTGGAAAAGTTTCAACAAGACCTTGAGGGTTTCCACTCTAACTTTGAGATTTGCCACTTTTTCAACGTTTTTGAGGCGAAAATTGCTCAATTCGTTATAAGCCGCGCGCAGAAAAGTTGAGATTCGATAGATAGGGTGCGCCTACAACGTTACCCATGGAAACCCCATGGGTCCCTCGGGAGGAAATACTTTGAAAAAGACAATTCGAATCGTCGCAGTACTTGCCGCCGCATCCCTCGCAGTCGCAGGCGCTGTAACTCCAGCTTCGGCTGCCGGAACAAAGGCATGCCTTGCTCTTGATACCGGTGGTGTTGATGACAAGTCATTCAACGCTTCAGCATGGGCTGGCGCACAATCAGTTCAAGGATCAGGCATCTCTGTTAAGTACTTGGTCGCTCAGTCAGATGCTGACTACGCACCAAATATCAAGAAGCTTGTAGATGAAGGCTGCAACATTGTTATCGGTGTTGGCTTCCTTATTGCGGGTGCAATTGAAGATGCTGCTAAGAAGAACCCAAACACTAACTTTGCGATCGTGGATAGCGGCCCAGCTGGCGTTGCAAACCACAAAGCACTTCTCTTCGCAACAAATCAATCTTCATTCCTCGCTGGTTACTTGGCAGCTTCGTACTCCAAGACCGGTGTGGTTGCTACATACGGCGGAATGAACTTCCCTGGCGTTACTGACTTCATGGATGGTTTCGTCAAGGGTGTTGCTCACTACAACAAAGTGAAGAAGAAAAGCGTAAAGGCTCTCGGATGGGATCCAGCCAAGAAGGATGGAACATTCGTAGGTAACTTCTCTGATTCAGCGAAGGCGCTACAAATATCTAAGAACTTCGAGCTCCAGAACGCGGATGTAATTTTCCCAGTTGCTGGTGGTCTCGGCGGTGCAACTGCACAGAACGCAATGACCTCAAAGAAGTCAGTTGTTATCTGGGTTGACTCCGATGGCGTTATTGCTGCACCTCAATACAAGTCAGTACTTATCACTTCAGTATTGAAGGGCGTTGGAACTTCTGTTGCTCAGGTCATCCGTGACCAGAAGAGCGGCAAGTTCTCCAACACTCCATATCTTGGAACGATCAAGAACAAAGGAACTGGACTTGCTCCGTTCTATGACTATGACTCCAAGATCTCACAGAAGACTAAAGATGAACTCAAGCGAATCTCACTTGCAATCGCTGCAGGTTCTTTGAAGATCTAACTTCTGTAAGAATTTACGAATTAGATTCGTAACTAGGACGGGCTAGATGGGTAACCATCTGGCCCGTTCTACAATAAGGCTCGTATCAAAGAATTAATCTCAAGCTTTTAGCCAAAGGGGGCAGTGTGTCCGTTGAATTACGGGGCATAACAAAGACCTTTGGTGCACTTGTTGCAAATGACCATATTGATTTGAAAGTAAGCGATGGTCAGATTCATGCCATCCTCGGCGAAAATGGTGCCGGTAAATCAACCTTAATGAATATTCTCTACGGGCTGCTGGCCCCAGATTCAGGCGAGATCTTTGTTGATGGAAAGCCGATTTCTATTCACGAACCCAGTGACGCACTGAACGCTGGCATCGGAATGGTCCATCAGCACTTCATGTTAATCCCAGTTTTTACCGTTGCTGAGAACATTGTTCTTGGCCACGAGAAAATCAAAGGCGTTGGAACGCTCGATCTTGAAGAAGCGCGTAAAGCAATTGTTGACATCGCGCATCGCTTTAATTTTGAGATTGATCCAGATGCTCTAGTTGAAACGCTCCCAGTGGGAGTTCAACAGCGCGTTGAGATTATCCGTGCGCTTATATATAACGCGAAGGTAATTATCCTTGATGAACCTTCAGCGGTTTTGACGCCACAAGAAACTGATGAACTGCTCCGAGTTATGAAAGAGCTCCGAGAGCAAGGTAAAGCCATTATTTTCATTACTCATAAACTCCGTGAAGTCCAAGAAGCTGCCGATGAAATAACCATCATTCGCCGTGGAAAAGTTGTGGGCCAAGCAAAACCCAGCGCTTCCCAAGAAGAGTTGGCCTCTCTCATGGTGGGTCGTCCGGTAGAACTCGATGTCAACAAAAAGAAATTTGAGCCCGGAAAAGAAGTTCTCGCTATAAAAAATCTCAAAGTTTCTGACGCTACTGGCCGTTCGCTTGTGAGCGATATTAATTTCGAGATTCGCGAGGGAGAAGTTCTCGCCATCGCAGGAGTACAAGGCAATGGCCAGACTGAACTTGCTCGGGCAATTATGAATCTCGAGGAGCATGTAACTGGTTCAATCACGCTTGAAGGCCATGAATTAGTTGGAAAAACGGTTCGAGAGTCGCTTCATCGAGGCATTGCTTATGTCCCTGAATCACGTGAACTTGATGGGCTTATTTCCAGCTTCACTATTGCGGAGAATCTCATTCTTGATGTTTTTGATATGGCACCCAACGCAAAAGGTCCCATGCTCGATTTGAATCTCATAGCTGAAAATGCGGCGAAGCAAGTTAAAGAATTTGATGTTCGTATCCAAAGTGTGACCGATGCAGTTTCCTCACTCTCAGGAGGAAATAAACAGAAAGTTGTTCTTGCTCGTGAACTCTCTCGCCCGGTCCGTTTACTTGTCGCAGCCCAACCAACGCGAGGACTTGATGTTGGCTCGATTGAATTTGTTCACGAAAGAATTTTGGCTGAGCGCGATGCGGGTCGCGCAGTCTTGCTCTTCAGTACTGAACTTGATGAAGTTATGGCGCTCGCAGATCGCATCGCAGTTATGTATAAAGGTTCGATCATCGATATCGTCTCACCTGACATTTCTCGGAGCGATCTCGGATTGTTAATGGCGGGCGTGAAGGGCAAGAGCGCATGAAAAAACTAAGCCTCAAGAGTTTTGTCCTTCCCTTCCTTTCATTCTTCTTAGCCATATTTATCGGTGGTCTCCTCATCGCATTCTCCGATCCCAAAGTTTTGAAGTTACGTGGCGACTTCTTAGAAATGCTCCGCGTCGGCGCCAACACTGCGTGGAGCGCGTATGTCGCCCTCTTTCAAGGTGCAATTTACGATCCAAATTTGGCTGCTAAAGGTGGTGGACAAGGCTTCTATCCGCTCTCAGAAACGCTAGTAGTTTCTGGACCACTAATTCTTGCGGGCCTTGCTGTAGCTCTGGCTTTTAGAGCAGGCCTTTTCAATATTGGTGCGCAAGGACAATTTATATTTGGCGCAATTGGCGCTTCATATATTGGCTTCACCTTTGATCTCCCTCCGGTAATTCATGTCATCGCAGCAATCACTTTTGGCATGGTTCTTGGTGGACTGTGGGGTGGAATCGCAGGTCTGTTGAAAGCAAGAACTGGTGCACATGAAGTTATCGTGACAATCATGCTCAACTATGTTGCAGCAAATTTCATTCTCTGGTTATTGAATACCAAAGCATTCCTCCGTGAAGGACGTACTGATCCCATCGCACCAGAAGTTCTACCTAACTCACGCCTTCCTCGGTTCTTTGGTGAAGAGTTTCGTGTCAGCGCAGCAATCTTGATTGCACTTATCGCTGCTTGGTTAGTAAGTGTCTTACTTGATCGCACAACTTGGGGTTATCAATTCAAAGCTGTCGGCGCTAATTCCACCGCAGCAAAAACTGCAGGTATGTCAGTTCCATTTGTGATGACTTCAGTCATGATTGTCTGTGGCGCAATAGCAGGATTAGGTGGCGCTGTGAATGTACTTGGAGCTGAATATGCTCTAACAACTGGAGTAGCTGGTTCATTTGGATTTGATGCCATCACCGTTGCCTTGCTTGGTCGAGCAAAACCACTCGGAGTTGTCCTCTCTGCTTTCCTCTTTGCAGGGCTTCGAGTTGGAGGACAGATGATGCAAGCACGTACTGATACACCGCTAGATCTCATTCTTATTGTTCAAGCTTTGATTATTCTCTTTATCGCAGCGCCCGCCTTAGTTAAGGGAATCTTCCGACTCAAAAACGTATCTGCTTCGACAGGTATGGCAGCTAAAGGTTGGAATGGATGATGAAGAAGATCTCCTCACTTTCCGCGGCCCAGATTCGCACCCGACGAGGCATCTTCACTCTAGGCATCTCGACACTGCTGAGCGCTCTCGTTTTCGTAGTTTTACCAAAAGATCCTCAGAACACCTCCTTTGGCTTCCTTCTTGGCGGGGAGTGGGAATTATTTAGACAGTGGGATGTTAATTCTCGAGTTGGAGCAGCGATCTTTGTCATCATTGCACTGGCCTGCACAGCTTATGGATATTTCCGATTTGTAAAAGATAAAAAATCCTTGGCATTTACTCTGCTAGGTGGCTTCAGTTTATTGATGGCATTTCTCTGTTGGGCTGGCAATGGAAAATTCATTCCTTTTACTGGAATTGTTGCGGGCGGACTTGTGTTAGCTGTGCCTCTGATTTTTGGAGCGATGGCTGGTGTTATCTGCGAAAGATCTGGCGTTATCAATATTGCAATTGAAGGACAACTCCTTGCTGCAGCATTTGCGGCTGGTGTAGTTGCTAGCCTTACGAAGAACACATGGTGGGGCTTGCTCGTTGCGCCTATTGCTGGAGCTCTAATTTCTGTAATTCTGGCGACCTTTGCCATTAAATATCAGATCGATCAAGTCATTCTTGGGTTTGTTATCAATGTTCTCGTTATAGGTATAACCGGTTTCTTCTACAAGAAATTACTTATTCCATATCAAGAGACTTGGAACACCGGTCCAATCCTCCAACCAATAAGAATTCCACTTCTTTCAAAGATTCCGATCATCGGTCCGATTCTCTTCCACCAAACCATCATTGTTTACATGATGTATGCCGCAGTTGCGCTCACTCATTACTATTTATTTAAGACTCGCTGGGGATTACGTACTCGAGCTGTCGGTGAGCATCCCACGGCGGCCGATTCAGTCGGCATCAAAGTTAATGCCCTTCGTTTCAAGAACGTGATTCTCGCAGGAGCAGTTGCCGGTTTAGGTGGGGCATATTTCACTGTGGGAGCTGTAGGTGCATTTAGCAAAGAAATGACTGCCGGCAAAGGCTTTATCGCGCTAGCTGCGTTGATCTTCGGACGTTGGAGCCCACTCGGCGCGGTAGCAGCAGCACTTCTATTTGGCTTTGCTGACAATCTCCAAGTAGTTCTCTCCATCATCGGAACAGGAATACCTAGTGAGTTCTTGTTGATGGTCCCTTACATCGCAACAATTATTGCGGTCTCTGGTTTTGTTGGACGCGTTCGAGCACCAGCCGCAGATGGAATTCCCTACTCTCGAGGCGGCTCACATTGATTGATTGGGAAGTACTGCGTCGCGAGGCAATTGCAGCGATGAAAAAATCTTATTCACCATACTCGAAATTTCCAGTTGGAGTTGCGGGATTAGTGAGCGATGGACGAATTGTCAGCGGTTGTAATGTGGAAAATGCGAGTTACGGTCTCACTTTGTGTGCTGAGTGCTCAATGATTTCAAATCTTGCAATGACGGGTGGGGGAAGAATTCTTGCCGTGGTCTGTGTTGATCAACACGGAGAATTACTCTCACCATGCGGGCGTTGTCGACAACTTCTCTTCGAACACGGCGGAAGAGAGTTGCAATTACTAACTCCTGATGGCCCACAACCAATGTCAGTAATTTTGCCTTGGGGTTTCGGCCCTGAAGATCTTCCCAAATAGAGTGAATTCGCAGAGAGTAAATCATGGCTGAAGCATTCGCTGCTGTTGAAATTATTGCAGCAAAACGTGATCGCCATGAACTCACTGATGCCCAGATAGATTGGGTAGTGGACGCCTACACTCGTGGCGTCGTTGCAGATGAACAGATGTCTGCGCTACTTATGGCAATTCTGCTCAACGGTATGAACGCTCGGGAAATCTCACGCTGGACTGATGCGATGATTAATAGTGGCGAGCGCATGTCGTGGTCTGCTTTAAGTGTTCCTACTGTTGATAAACATTCCACTGGCGGAGTTGGCGACAAAATTACGCTGCCACTTGCGCCCCTTGTTGCTGCATGTGGAGCTGCAGTCCCGCAACTTTCTGGTCGCGGACTTGGCCACACTGGCGGAACCCTAGATAAATTAGAAGCAATTCCTGGTTGGCGTGCATCTCTATCAAACGCCGAAATGCTTAAAGTTCTCCAGGATGTCGGGGCGGTTATTTGTGCAGCGGGAGCGGGATTAGCTCCTGCGGATAAAAAACTCTATGCGCTTCGAGATGTCACCGCTACTGTGGAAGCGATTCCTCTCATTGCATCATCAATCATGTCCAAGAAGATTGCAGAAGGAACTAGTGCCTTGATCCTTGATGTAAAAACGGGAAGTGGCGCATTTATGTCAGATCCCAAACGTGCAGAAGAGTTAGCGCGCACTATGGTCTCACTCGGTACTCGAGCCGGAGTTAAAACTCGCGCGCTGGTGACAGCGATGGATGTGCCACTTGGACTCACTGCAGGTAACGCTCTTGAAGTTCGCGAATCAGTTGAGGTCTTAGCTGGTGGTGGTCCATCGGATGTTGTCGAATTAACAATTTTGCTTGCTCGCGAGATGCTCGATGCTGCTGGCGTAAAGAACGCAAAAGATCCAGCAATCGCACTTAAAGATGGAAGCGCAATGGATAAATGGCGCGCCATGATTTCTGCTCAAGGCGGCAACCCAGATGCTCCACTTCCAATAGCGCGCGAAAAAGAGATTGTTAAAGCAGAGAAGTCAGGAACAATTTCATCGATGGCTGCGCTTAAAGTGGGTGTGAGTGCATGGCGTTTAGGCGCTGGTCGTGAAAGGCAAGGTGAGAAAGTTCAAGCTGGTGCAGGTATTGAAATTCATGCCAAACCTGGCGAAAAGATTGAAGAAGGTGCACCGCTCTTTACTCTCCATACAGATGAACCAGAAAGGTTTGCGCGAGCAAAAGAAGCGCTCAAAGGCGCAGTCGTTATCTCTGAAAGTGGGGCTATAGCTCCGCATCTTCCGCTGGTAGTCGCGCGTATTGATTCTCATGACCTCACTTGATTTCACCCCAACACTTGATCAGATAAAGGCGCTTCCCAAAGCCTTATTGCACGATCATTTAGATGGTGGCCTGCGCCCTGAAACTATTATTGAAATCGCAGACGAAATTGGTTATGAGAAGTTACCTACAAAGGACCCTGAGAAATTAGCAGCATGGTTTGAAGAGTCTTGTAACTCTGGCTCCTTAGTTCGTTATCTCGAAACGTTTGACCACACCATTGCTGTAATGCAACGTCGAGAAGATCTCATCCGCGTTGCTCGTGAATGTGTTATTGATTTAGCGCGTGATGGAGTGGTCTATGCCGAAGTGCGTGGGGCTCCAGAATTGTTTACCTCCCAAGGATTGAGTATCGACAAAGTTGTGGAAGCAACTCTTGAAGGTTATCGCCAAGGTATGGATATTGCCCGAGGTGAAGGAAATGAAATCCGAGTCGAATCAATTCTCTGTGCGCTCCG
>Ga0214917_10006492_pt1 | contig 12108 bp, 11 predicted proteins | sample LL_1208_BB_MetaG_FD_177983 | JGI IMG/M metagenome (GOLD analysis project Ga0214917, IMG submission 177983) | Freshwater microbial communities from Lake Lanier, Atlanta, Georgia, United States - LL_1208_BB | ecosystem: Environmental > Aquatic > Freshwater > Lake | place: USA: Georgia | collected...
GCTTGCAAAAAAGACCCCGGATGAGGTTTACTTTGCAAACGGGCTGAGGAAAGCAGCCTGAAACCATCAACAGCGACCATCAATTATCTTTCCCAGCACGCTGTCTCACAAAACCGGGCCACCTCTGGCTCTATGGCACTAACTTGAAGGTATTTTCACCGGAGGTCCTCAGAAGTGAAGCAAATCCGGTGGTTATTTTGAGGGCGGGCGTGTACAACGATGAGATAAAGGGTGCAATTCTCGCGACTGTTAATGACTCCACTTCCTTTATCGATTGATACGTCGGACGGACCAATGTTACTAACTTTTTAGAAAGCATTGTTATATTCATGGTAAAATCAACCTATGAAATGTAAACGAAGACGTATGCGTATCAGCAACACACCTTGACTGCCCAGCGATTTTGGTTTCCTCAAACACATGATCGGTGATATGCCGACGCGTGCGTCCCGCTGACGATTTGTTCATCATCATCTCCCACCAAGGCCTCTCACGCCTCGGCAAAAAACCCAGTATGGCACTTATCGAACCTGTTCAGTTTTGCCGAGCCACTTCTGTCCGATAGCTTGGCGCAGGCTTACCCATGTATTAGGCGGCTGGCTAATAAAAGCTCTGCATATGATCCTGAATTAAAGAAATCAGTAATTAAATGTGCATCTATAGGATGCTTGCTTCCGAGAAGTGTGTTAGTTATCAGCTCATGGTAATCGCTGTATTTATGGCGTAAGAGCGACTCTTCAAGTTCGATAAATGGGGCAAATCTACTTTTGAATGACGACGTCATAGCGTTTATCATTTGTGTCGATTCTATTTGCGTTTGATAGCGGCTAAGTAGCATCTTGATGTGGCCTAGTAGCATTGAAGTAAATGGTGCAAATATATCCGGATTGATTGTTTGAGAATTTGGTAAGGTTCCTCTTGAAACTTGAGGGTGGTAGGCAGTCCATAGCGGGCTTAAGCCAAGCTCTTGTTCAATCCGTGATAGTCTTCTCTCTCGATTAATCAGCATATCTAGTGGAGAGGCAGTTGGTATGATGGAGCCGTACGTACTTGCTTCGGCAACTTGAACGTGATCCTGACCATAGCATTCTATCCGAGTAATGCGGTTGAAAACATTAGTTCTATAGGTGCCCCAGAATGAGAAAGGTTGTGTGAAGGTTCTTACAGTATGTTGCAGAGATTCCTTGCTGTCCATCTCTCTAGTGTCAATTCTTGCGGCCTGATTGTATAGAGCGACCTCGCTATTTACAGGCAGTTCGTAACCATGCGAGTAAGCTAATGCGCAGTGTGGATTCATTTCAAGCACTTCAAAAACTTCACCATAGTAATTTGGAAAGATATAGTCGTTTGATGATCTAAGTGATACGTAGCGAGCATGCTTTGGAAATGCAAGTATCCTTCCAAATTGAACCCACCAGTTTCCACGTGTTTGGTAGCGGATATGCTTATATCTTTCATTTGTGCTGGTGAGACTCTCGATTAGTTCACTTGTCCCGTCATCGCTTGCGTTATCGTGAAAAATCACAACAAACCTCTTAAACGACTGTGATTCGAAAGAATTTACTAGCCGCGCCAGTGAATCTCTTTCATTCAATACTGGTACGTGAACTTCAATGACTTTGTTACTCAATTGTCGAATCATTCCTAGTTGATGTTCGCGATTTTCTTCAACCGCATGTTGTGGTACTCCTTCCCTTGGCAATAGGGGAGGATTACCCATCGCCGCTCTCCAAGTATCGTTATCCCATCCATCTCGATCGTCTCTCAGAACGATACGCTTTGGAGAACGGTACTGAGCGGGTGCTTACCGATGAGCGACCCCACTCGAGCCTTGATGGTCAAACGCCAACCCAGGTTTGGCTCGACAGCTTGATACCTATGAAGGTGGCCGCTTAAAATGAAGTCATCGGTGCGCCCCGCGTTGACCACCGCGCCGGTCGTTCGTGGTCTTGATATGGACCACGACCTCCCCCGTGGACAACGCTGTACCGTTTTAAACCGCCCCGTATCACTTATCAATCGGGGAAAACCTGTTCAGATAAACCGAGCCACTTCTGAGGTAGAACCCAATAAATCAGTGTTTACCTAGCATGGGCCCTTCTGATGATCTCGTCAATTAGATGCTGCCTTATGATAATCGAGCCGTGCTCACTGTAGCTCTCTGGTTCGACTTGTTCACAAATTATAAAGTCTGTGTTCGCAATTCGCGGCGTCATGTATATGGCGGAGCCGAGTGATATCTCGCTACTTAGTCTTTGAAACGACTGCGGAAGTAATTGAATTAATCGGGAGTTCGGTTCTCCAAAAACATTAAAATTTGTATTCCCGGATCCAAGGGCAGAAATAAAGTAGCGATAATTTGAGAAAAGTCTTCTGGCTTGCTTAAAAGTTAAGGACGCAGAGTCAACGACAGCTATGCCTTCTGCTTGAAAAAGGGTTACCAAGTCTCGTTCGTTAGAAACTCTTTCTACGCCATTGACGCACCCACGATACAAGTAGACAGCGTGAGTCCATGAATCAGAGCCTTCGTACATGGATAGATTGTTAATATTGTCTGATCCAAGAGTCGATCTCAATAGTGAATTCTTCGCTCTTACAGAGAGTCCAGCATAGATATAGGCTTCTGTAAAGCGGTATACCTTAAATCGAGCCCTGCCAACATTTGGCTGGATGAGCGAGGCGTGTTTCTTACCAAAGTCATAACTACTAAGCAAGTCTTTTAGTACATTCGCTTGATAGACTGTAAGCTCTGTTGCAAAGAGGTCGAAATCCTCATCTTCAGAAAGAGCGCTGATAATTTGCGGAAGTGTATCTGCAATCCAGTGACCGAAGTGTGGGAATCCTCCAATTATGAGGGTCTTAACTTTTGGAACTATCAGTTCCGCGTTCTTCAGTATACTTTCTTCTAGCCCAACTATACCGTCCTTTAAATAAAATAGCGATGGAAAATATTTTAGCCACACTTCACTGTGCGCTGGGGGCTCACAAAATAAATTCCCATTTGATGAAATTATGAAGTATTTATAACTGTTTGTCCCCTTGTTAGTTTGCCAATTCCATACAATAATATACACATCGTTGGCCCGAATTCTTATTAAGTCGCCAAAGATCGAGGATCCTTCTAAAGCAAGCGCGAATTTAAGATTAGACGAGAGGTGCGTTAGATCTGAATGTTGCATCTCAGGTGAACTCTTATATTTTCGATCAATCGATAGGAGTTCATAACCTGAATCCTCTGCCCATTTTACGGCGTTTGAGATTGGCGTCAATATTCTAATGTTCAATTGTAGAATCTGTTGAAGAATTTAAGAAATAGAAATGATTGTGCCATCTCGACGCAAAGAGATGGCCGTTACTGCAGTAAAGGGTTACGGGATTTGTATTCGGATGGCTTGCCAGGCCTTTAGGATCAGTGAGTCTTCCAAGAAAAATGCATGGAATTGATCAAAAGTCGACATTGCTTTACCTGGGAAATACCAAGTTATCCAATGCAATCAATTGCTTATGCATTATTAATGAGCGACCGTTTGGTTTGCTACTATATATTTCCATACGTTCTATTATTAACCATATGATACCCATTGATAAGCTCCGTTATCCCGGCGTTTAAGTTATATCTAGGTTTAAAGCCAGTCGCTTCTACTTTGGCGTTTGATACGATATAGTTCCTTCGATCGGGATCTGTCTTTAATCTCTCCTCAATAAATATAAATTCGGGAAGACATTTTTTTATCTCTTCACATAGTTCGCGCTTTGAGACATTTGCCTCTGATAGCCCCACATTGTAAATCTCGCCGCGCATGGATTGAAATGATTCGATCCCATGTCGAAAGACACTTGCTACGTCTCGGACATGAATATAGTTTCGCTTGAATTCCGCTTCAAAAAGAACTACAAATCCATCGTTAACTGCCCGGTACGTAAAATCATTAACGAGGAGATCGATTCGCATTCGAGGGGACATTCCAAAGACGGTAGCGAGTCGGAAACTTATCGCATTTGAATGTTCCATGAGTATCTTCTCGATTGATACTTTATCGATTGCATATTTTGATAAGGGCCTCAGGGGGGATGTTTCGTCGCAAAAGTTTCCCTCTCCGCCGCTTCCATATGCAGAGTTAGTGGTCGGCATCAGTATCCACTGTTGGGGTGACATCAAGTCCAGCATCATCACAACCGCATCGTGATTGATGGTCTGCGCTCCGACAGGGTCACGGTCGCACAAGGGGGCGCCGACTAAAGCAGCCAAAGGAATGATCACGTCATGACTCCTTATGAGGCTCCTCATTGTCTCCTTGACGCGAATATCACCTTTGACCACCCGGAAGTTTTGGTGGATGCAAACGTGGTTTAGACTGGTCTGTCTATACATAAAGTTATCGATGACGGTTACTTCGTGCCTATCTGCTAATAGTTCTGGTACAAGTATGGATCCTAAGTAGCCTGCTCCGCCAGTAACCAAAATTTTCATTTGTAAAATGCCATTAGAGTTGAAAAGGATAACTCAAAAGAATGACGGAAGTCTTTTTTGACTATGTCTGCTTAAGCTTTGTTTAAGATTTCGCAAAGGCTTCGAACCTCACTGATCTGCATTGTTGGATAGTTGCCAAGATAAAATCCATAAAAATGGATGTGCTCTGCCTCAGGAAAGTCAAGATGGTGGTTCTTCGGCACGATGCCATGTAAATAGGGTTGCCTAATCTGATTGCCACCCCCAGCACTACCTCGGCGAAACTCAATACCGTGATCACGCATATGCTGCATAAGATAGTTGACGCGAAGTTCGTCCGGGTCTTTCAGTATCAAGTTGAAAGCATAGTTGCTCGAGCCTTCGACTTCGAAATCAGTTTGATAGACTTCTGGGTTAATTAACTCGAGAAACTCGAGCAGATTTCGAGTCCTAAGCTTATATTTTCATCGAGTCGCTTGAGTTGGCTAATGCCTAGGATGCCACCGATCTCAGTATTTCTTAGGTTATAGGCTGGATATGCAAAGATAAAGTCAGGGTTTAATTGTGGATTTTTAGATTTAAAACTCAATTTAAATACATCAGATGTCGATTCACGTACCATACCGTGAGCTCGGAGTACGCGTACTTGCTCGTATAGGTCATCATTGTCGGTGCATACCATTCCGCCTTCAATTGTGCTCATGTGATGGGCGTAGTAGAAGGAAAAATTTGACATCCATCCAAAACTGCCGAGCTTTCTGCCTCGATGGGTTGCGCCGTGTGACTCGCAAACATCCTCGATCAACGGTATGTTCAGCTCTTTTAACCTGCTAAGTAAGCTTTCGGTAAGTGCATTAAACCCTTGTGCATGTGTTAGAAAAACTGCCCTTGTCTGATTGGTTATTTTTTCTAAGATTGCTTCAGTCTTCATGCCGATGGTACGGCGGTCGACATCAGCAAAGACCGGCGTGAAGCCGCACTGAAGCACGCTTGCAATGTCCGACACCCAAGTGATGGGCGGTACGATGACTTCTCCACCTTCTGGATGCCTTATCTTGAGCGCTGCCATTGATAAAAGATTGGCGGAGGCCCCTGAATTGACAAACACACTGTGCCTCACGCCCAGCCATGAGGACCACTGACGCTCAAATTCGCGTACTCTTGGTCCATTAGTCAATATTGGATCATCTTGTTGAAGGTGACGAATCACAGCGTCTAGGTCTTCTCGCAGGATATTGTTGCGCATCAAGGGGAACTGAAATCCTGACATGTGTGCTCTCGCTCAGAAGTCTTAATGTTCTGAAGAAAAAATAATTTGCGCACCACCAGAGTCTAGTTCAAATGGTACCCAGACTTTGATCTGCGGCAGCGCTACTTTGATTTTGTCGTGTGTTTGCGGTGGAGCGATAAAATAAAAGAAACCACCTCCACCTGCGCCCATAAGCTTGCCGCCCCACGCGCCATTTCTTAAACCAATATCAACGATATCCTTAAATTTCGAGTCGGCTAGAACCGAGCTTAGCCTTGTCTTCGCATCCCAGCTCCTTTTTAGGAGAAAGCCTATCTTTTCGATGTCCGCTTGATCCTGAAATAGCTCTATAGCCGCCTCGGTGATTTGCTGAATTTCAATTAGTTCGGCTTCTGTCTTGCGGCTCTTTATATTAGAGATTTTTTCGGATGCATGATCACTCGCGTTCCTGCTGACGCCCGAATATCCCAATAAGATATGCGACTCCAATTCACTTCGGTATTGCCTCGGTAGGATAAATGGATTCGCAGTCCATTCAGACTCCGGCCCCATATTGATGATTCGAAGGCCACCAAAGGCACTAACAATTTGATCTTGGATCCCGACCGACTCATTCAGCATGTTCTGTTCAATGAAGATCGCATCTCGAGCGAGACGTGCCGGCGTAACAGCCTTTTGTTGAAGTGCGTAAAGTCCAAGCAGTAGGCCTACTGTGAATGTTGAACTTGACCCAATGCCTGAACGTGCAGGTAAGTCTCCATCATGGTGAATTTCAAGTCCCCCACTAATTTCTAAAAAAGTAAGGCTGGCTGCAACGCCGGGATGCTTAATCTCAGTATTTGCAAATACATCCTCAATTTGAGAGTAAACAACCCGGCTGCGATGCTCGAAAAAGGGGGGCAGATGTCGGATTGATATGTAGCAGTATCGAGCCATCGCCGCACCTATAAGGCGACTTGGGTTCGCTGAAAACCAAGCCGGGTAATCGGTACCACCACCGAAAAGAGAAAGGCGGTAGGGTGTTCGAGTAATAATCACAGAAGTAAGGTGGAGCTACTTTTCGCTGTAGAAGTCGCCAAACTCGACGAGGACAGTGCTCCGACCATCCTCCCGCAGTAAGGCGTATTGATATGCAGGAAATATTTGTTCTGGCTCCTCCAAGCGGATGATCTCGGTTGTGGAACACATTAACCGGAAAGCATCAGTAAAATCTCCAACATGCTGGTGCTGGGGGTGCAAAGGACGAACAGAACCTACACTTGTACGAATGATCGCTTTACCTGGATAGTTCCCTCCACTAAGTTGTGGAATCTTGTCAAGATGATTGACAAGTTGATTAACTGCACATAGCAAGAAATTCCAGCGAGGAAAGATACTAACGGGAATAAACCCTGAAATTGCGAGGCCACTTGTCATCCCCATCTGAGTCTCTTCAAATACTGGCAACTCAATCAATTTATTTTTATCCACCTCTTTAAGCGTGTTTGACATGGCGGTGCCTGGAAAGGCTACCGCCTGCCCCAGGAAAATAGTTCTTGGGTCGGTCGCAAGCCAGGTCATTGCTCGGCAAAGTTCATTAAAGTAATTGCTCAAAACTGTACCCTAACCCCAGCACCCGAGTGTGGGTACTTATTAGAATATTGATAATAGGTAATGTACGGATCAGAGGATGTTGCATAAGTCGAGGCATCTTGGCCCCAAGTCGAGAAAGTATCTGTCATGACCGACATTCCATTATCTTCAATCATAAATGAAATGGGTAAAGCATTATTTTTTGCATACTTAAGTGACTCATGGAATAGTCCTGACTCCGCGGTCATATCCCCTACGAAGCAAAACACTTTAGCGTCTTCGGCTCGCATCTTCATTGCCATGGCTGTACCTAAAGCTATGGGGACATTCCCACCGACAATCGCTGAAGAGAAAATCCGATGTTCGGGAAAACAAAGTGCTATAGAATTTCCTTTGAGGATTGAGTCATAGAGTTGATCCCGATCGACACCCTTAAGTAGGCAGTGATAGTGACTACGCCAAGTGCTAAATACCCAGTCCTGTGTTCTGATTTTTGCGAAAATCTCAATTAAGGCATCTTCGTTCCCATAATGGAGGTGAATCGGAGCGCGGATTAACCCGGCATTGAAGGCATTAGCTACTCGTTCTTCAAATGAAATCAGGTCTTCGGGTGTTAACATTATCAAATTCACTTACTCAATAATAAATTAGTGGCCGAGTAGACGCCTTTTTAGCGTCACTGAAGCCATTCGTTCGACACCTTGTTGTGCTTCAACCCCGAAGGCTTTTTGTACCAAATCCAAGTAGGATGGATTCGTGAAGTACGTTCTCCAAGCTTGATCCCTAAACGCCAGGACATCACGCGCACTTAGTTGCTTGGTTGGAAGTGGCTTCGATTCATAGGACAGAAAAGCAAACTCCTCATAGCTAGACGGTAAGTCCCATTTGTTCGCCCTCGCAAATTCAAAAAGCGGGCTTCCGGGTAGTGCTGTGGCTGCATAAAAGTTCGCGTGCTCGCAGTTCAGTTCAAGTGCAAGGTCCAATGTCTCTTGCATCGATTGATGCGTGTCATCAGGAAATCCAAACATGTAATTACCAAGAACGTTGATTCCAGCGGCTTTGATCGCACTTACTACTTCTCTGATGTCAATTTGCTTAAATCGTCCCTTATCAATTTCCATCCTGACTTGTGTGTTACCTGACTCGATTCCAAGCGCTAACCAATTGACGCCAGCGGCTTTGAAAAGGGCAAGTTGATCAATCCTTACTGAGTCGACTCTCGCATAAGCCCAGAGGTTGAAGTTAAAACCCTCACGAATAATACCTTCCAAAATAGGGATGTAGTACTTCCTATTCAGGAAAAACATTTCATCAGAAATTCGTATCGACTTGACGCCCATGTAAGCTAATGCACGAAACTGGGCGAGAACCCAATTGGGACTCCAAAAACGCATACCTCGCGAGTCGGCGGCTGTAACTCCGTCTGCTAGTTCAGTCCGATTCACTACGTTGATCATACAAAAATTACAGCCAAATTGACATCCAAGCGAGGTGTATATTGCTGCAAAAGGGGAACGCTCGTAATTTGTAAAGTTTGTATGCCAAAAGTGAGCTCTATACCTGTCAAGTGGCTTGGTATGTCTTGGCAATAAGTCCCAAGCATAACCAGGCATTTCTTTGTCCATATCGCTTTGTGAGACCAAAATACCAGGTCTTCCGCGAGAAGGGATACCATCCGAGGACTTAAACCAAAGACCGGGAATCTTGTCAAGGTTATCAACTAGGTTTGTTTGCAAAAGCGCTTTTAAGCCTAAAACCCCCTCATTGATATACGTAAAATCAACATATGGAAGAGAAATTACCTCAAACGGTAATGCAGAGGCGTGTGATCCTATAAAACAAATACTCACCTCTGGAATATCCTCTTTTAGTCCCCTTGCTATCCAAGTTGCCCCAATCATTGATGTTGTACCGGCGTTTGGGTTTTGCCCGTATACGACGAATACCAAGAGGTCTGGTCGCGAGTTGCTGATGTTGTTTGAGAGTTCCTTTCTCGATAAAGGGACGGCATCTAAATCAATAATGCTCGCATCGTGGCCCCAAGCCCGCACGCTGGAAGCAAGCAGTAGAGCCCAAGGCGATGGCTCAATCGCCGCAAATTCGCTCGCTAAAGACTGATAGGCTACCTGTGATGAGCCACCAACAACGAAAGTGACTTTCATGTGCAATTGTCCATTGTTTCTACGTGCTCAGATGTAAAATGTTAAATACAGCTTTTCAGCTTCCGTCGCTGTTTGATACCACACAAAGAAGCGACCCAACGGTAATGAACGAATTCCATAGGTGCTAAATAGTCGCCCCTGAATAATTCAATTTCTTCAAGCGAGGGCTCGTTGGGTATAGGTTTTGAAGGCTGCCAAAGGATGGGCGCGGTTTGAATGTCCGCTCAGGTTGGTTCTTCGTCCTAATCCGCATGCTTGAAGTAGACACAAAAAAAGGTGGATGCCCTTTTTGCGGATCATCCGCAGCAGCCACTTGATGTTGTCGCCGGCTGCAGACAACACGGCATGAATCGCATCACCGGTTTGGCCTTTGAGATGACAACGATCCATGCGGTGATCAGCCTTCAAATGTCCGATGATGGGTTCGATGGCTTGTCGGCGCTTGAGTAAGCGTCGCTCTTGTTCGGTCAGCCGCTTGGCTTTACCTCGATGCTTGATGCTCACGGTGGGGTTATCGGCATCCACCTCGCGATGGCCCAGATCAACATAAACGTTACGGATCGTGCTGTCGCTGAGAATCTGAGCTTGCTCGAGTTGTTCGTTTAAGGTGTGGCCGTCATAGGGGTTCGTGGGAAAGCTTCGAGCACCCAGGATCAGGTTGTGGTGCAGGGTGCTCGCAATGCCGACCTTCACACCAAACTCATAAGGTGTTCGTGCCTTACCCTTAGCCAGGCACTCGGCTTCAGGTGCATGCCAGCTGTAGAGCTTGGGACCCTTGGCTTTGCGCTGCTTGGTTTGGGTTACCAGCTGTTGGACTTTGTCGAGACCTGCTTGAAGCATCGCTCGGATACGCTCACTCAGTGTATCCATACCGCCCTGAATCCCCCGCATGGGTTTTTCAATGATCGTACGCTGGCGTTTTAAGGGTTTTCTCATCCGACGAAACTGTTTGGCATGCGCATAGCCCGAGGCCTGACGGGTCAGCGTCTTGCCTTCTTTGGCAAAGGTTTGTTTGAGTGCACCGACTAGGCCCGATGACACGCAGTTGTTGGCAAGCATTAAAACTGTTGTTCATGACTTACCCACCTATGGTTATCGCCGCGCGTTCATGGACAGCCCTTATTATGATTTTTGCTTTGTTTCCGAAACCAACTACGGACCATCCAAGGAGTTCTAAAATATCTATGCTAATCGCTACATCACGGTGCCTACATTATTCTAGAAGCGGACACCTAGGAAGCGTGCAATTGAATCAGCCGCGTACTGAAGCATGGGTTCCGTCAATGCCGGATGGACACCAATCCAAAAGGTATTAGACATTACAGTGTCGGTGTTGCTTAGGTCACCGGATACTCTGAAGTTGGCGCCGATCATCGACGGTTGGCGCGTTAAGTTACCAGCGAAAAGAAGGCGAGTCCCGATCCGCTGTTGATCCAGATAAGTAAGCAGATCCACCCTTGCAACCGAGGCGCTCGATTTAAGCGTTATTGGAAAACCGAACCAAGACGGGTCTCCTCCCGTCGTCGCTGTCGGCAAGACTAGTTCATTTGAACAATCCAATAGGGCTTCTTGCAAAAAAGAAAAATTACGCTTACGAGCGTCGATGAAATCATCGAGTTTGGCGAGTTGCGCAAGGCCGCAGGCCGCTTGCATATCCGTAATTTTTAAGTTATACCCGAGGTGACTGTATGTATACTTGTGATCGTAGCCCATAGGAAGGCTACCATGCTTCTGGCAAAAGCGCTTGCCGCACGTGTTATCTAAACCGGGCTTGCAGTAGCAGTCTCGTCCCCAGTCTCGAAAAGATTCAGCTATCATTTTTAATTGGGGATCACTCATGAACACCGCACCCCCTTCACCCATGGTGATGTGGTGAGCCGGGTAGAAACTCAAAGTGCCTATATCACCGAACGTACCGACTAGCCTGCCCTCGAAACGTGAGCCAAGGGCATCGCAACAGTCTTCAATTAACCATAACTCATACTTCCGACATAGCTCACTTACTACTGCTAAATTAAACGGATTGCCCAAAGTATGTGCGAGCATGATCGCTTTCGTTTTTGTACTAATAGCTCCTTCAATGGCCTCAGCATTGATGTTATATGTTCCGATTTCCACGTCCACGAAGACCGGAACGGCGCCGCATTGCAGAATAGGATTGACTGTCGTCGGAAAACCAGCAGCCACGCTGATTACTTCATCTCCTGCGCGTATGGCTCGCTTACCTAGCTTAGGTGAGGTAAGTGTACTGAAAGCCACTAAGTTCGCCGAAGAGCCCGAGTTGACTGTCAAGACATAAGGTACACCTAATTTCTTTCCGAGCGCTTTCTCGAACTCGTCGTTAAAGCGCCCAGCTGTTAGCCATCCATCAAGTGATGCGTCAACCATAGCCTGAAGCTCTTCGGCACCAAGAAGCTTACCGGAGGGGGGAACCACTGAAACTCCAGGTTCAAATTGGGGTCTCTCGAACATTAAACCACCATAATGCCCGACTAGTTCTAGGATTTGCTTTCGGAGTTGTTCTTTAGAAATACTTGAGGTCATAGGCATTGTCACTAGTGTCCGGTTAATAATCGAATAAAATCAATTGGTTAGGATTATCTTGGATTTTCATTGTGTAGGCATTCGGCTGCAAGGCGCATGAGAGCTCGTTTTTCTCGAAGATGCATACCGAA
>Ga0214917_10006493_pt1 | contig 12106 bp, 9 predicted proteins | sample LL_1208_BB_MetaG_FD_177983 | JGI IMG/M metagenome (GOLD analysis project Ga0214917, IMG submission 177983) | Freshwater microbial communities from Lake Lanier, Atlanta, Georgia, United States - LL_1208_BB | ecosystem: Environmental > Aquatic > Freshwater > Lake | place: USA: Georgia | collected...
CTCGAAACGCAGCGACGCATCGACGAACGCAAGCGCCTCGGGGCGCTGCGCCGTGACCACGGTTTTGACCGACCATGCCGCGCTGTGAGGCAGGTCGAAATTACCCGCACCCGACCATTCGGCGGGCTGCAGAATGCCGAAGGCGATCCGACCGATCTCGGTGATGCGCTCGGGTTCGTCGGTCGGTGAGACTTCGATGTCGATCGCCCGTACATCGGTGTCGACCACCCCGTCGAATACCGCTCGGGCACGCGTTGCGGCGACGCGCGAGTCGGCCATCGCACCCGAATGAAAGGTCTCGAGTAACGCTTGGCGCGTGGCGATTTGCGCATGCTCGCGTAGCAGTTGCCAGCGCCCCAACCACTCGACCGCGAGGAATGCCGGGACCAACACCAGCATGGCGATTAACGTTTCCGTGAGCGCTTGACCGCGAATTCTCATCGCGGCACCAACGCGATCCATGTCGGCGTGGCATCGAGCGTGGCGGCGAGCAAACGCTCGTCATTGCGTGGCGCGACGAGTCGCGCCCGCCAAAATGGCGCGTATAAACTCGGCCGCTCTTCGAGTCGATCGGCTCGTTCGACCGGTCGCGCAAACGGCGTGGTCGCCACCGCCTCGGCGTGTATCGCCGGCTCGCCCACGAGCCGTGCCCGCACCACGATGCGTGGTGGCGAAAATCTTTGACGCTGCTCGACCGAGAGGTCGTAAGCCGACGGTAAACCGCGATAGCCGATGTTGCCGATCATGGATGCCTCGGCACGTCGTGCGGCCTGCGGATTCGCCGCGTACGCCCCGCCGTGACTGCCGCGTTGCGCGGTCGCCCCACCGGCTTGTGCGCCACCCCAAGCGATCACGTCACGCTCACGGATCGAGCCAAACAAAAAATTACGCCGTCGATGCACCGATAACGTGTCGAGTGCGCGCCAGGTTTCGAAATCGATTAATTCCGTGCCGCCGCGCTTGACGACTCGTAGCACGTCGAGCCCGAGCAACGGCCGTATCGTGAAATTGCGCTCGACCGTGAAGCCGTCGAGCGAGCGCGTGACGACGTCGGCGGGTCGCCAACGCCACGCGCCGCCGTAAAACGACGCGAATTCGGTCCAGTCGATCGCCCAGCGCGCGAGCATCGTCTCGCCGGCAGGTGTCAATTCGTAGTCGGGGTCGGCGGCCCTCAAGTTTGCGCGGACCGCGGCCGGAACCGCTTCCAACGTCGCCAGATGCATGAAGCGTTGCGCTGCCGCCAGATCGTACGCGCCGATACTCGCCGCGGTCTCGAGTGCACTCAACGTCGGTTGCAACAAACCATCGACGCTGCGCCAACTCTCGGCGAGCGTCGTCGTCGCGGTGCCGAGCGCGGGAATCCATTGAGTGATCGTCGCCGCTCGCGGCAGCAGCGTATTTACGTAATCGGAAAACGCACGCACGCTGACTGCTTGGGCCACAACCACTTGGTTCGCCACGATGGCGCGGTTGGTGTACGCCTCGAAATCGAGCGCGCGCGCCTGCCATGCGGCAGCCGATAAAGCTGCCGCATCGGCGGCATCGACGAGCCGCCGCTTCTCGTGGACACGACGCCCCGCCTCGTACGCTGCGTAGCCCGCCGCCACCAAGGCGAGCAACAACGGCAACAAGAACACCAGCGCCTGACCCCGAAGAGAGCGACGGCTCGTCAAGTCCTCACTCCTCGAAATCCGACAGCGTGCGCTGACGCGCCTCGGCATTGGCGCGGCCTTGTGCAGAACCTACGAGGCCGCGACCCGCGCCCGAGTCGTCACCCGACAACGCGGCCGCAGCGAGCGACGTCTGACCGCGAACGATGTCGCCGAACGCGCTGTACACGCCGATCGCGGCGACCGCGATCAACGCGACGATGATGATGTACTCGGTCATGCCCTGACCGCGCGTGCGGCGCTGGTTGATGCGTCTCATGTCCGACCCTCCATGCGTGGAAGCCGGCGACCGTGCCGGCCCGTGCATTGAAGCCGCACGGGGGGCGCTTGCAGAGAGTCCGAATCCGCTGTGTTTCGCTGGAAATACGTTGAATTACGCGTATCCGGACGAAGACCGCGCGATACCGAGCCTGTGGTCTAATGGCGATCTCGCCGGCACGGGCCGGCACCGTCGGAGTCGCTCCAACATGCGCCGTTACACCCTGCTGATCGCCACCTTGTGTCTGTTCGACCTTGCTGCGAAGGCCGATGAAGGCATGTGGACCTACGACAACTTCCCGAGTGCGCGCGTGCAGTCGCAGTACGGTGTGAAGATCGACCAACCCTGGCTCGATCGAGTACGCACCGCAACCGTACGGCTCGCCGGTTGCACGGCCTCGTTCGTGTCGAAAGACGGCTTGATCCTCACCAACCACCACTGCGTCGAGGGCTGTCTCGCCGAAAACTCCTCCAAAGAAAAGAGCTTCATCGAAGACGGTTTCATCGCCCGCGATCGCGAGCAGGAACTCAAGTGCGCGACACAGATCGCCGACGTACTGGTGGCGATGGAGAACGTGACCGACAAAATCGCAGCGGCTACTCGCGGCCTCGACGATCGCGCGGCCAACGACGCGCGCAAGCGCACGCTCACCGAGCTCGAGACCGAGTGCGAAAAATCTTCCGGTCTCAAGTGCCAGAACGTCGCGCTCTACAACGGCGGTCAGCAATTCCTATACAAATATCGACGCTATACAGACGTCCGCTTGGTGTTCGCACCGGAAGCGGCGATCGCAGCATTCGGTGGCGACCCGGATAACTTCCAATATCCGCGCTGGTGCCTCGACATGGGGCTGCTGCGCGCTTACGAAAACGGCAAGCCGGTGCAGATCGCCGCGCCGTTGCACATCGACTTCGCCGGCCCAAAAGAAAACGAATTCGTGTTGGTATCCGGTCATCCCGGCTCGACCGACCGATTACTGACGGTCGCGCAACTGCGTTACCTACGCGAAGTCGAATTGCCGCAGGCGTTGCTGCGCAGCAGCGAACTGCGCGGTCGGTACATCCAATTCGCCAAGACGGGCCCCACGGCCCGACGCATCGTGCAAGACCCACTCAATGGACTCGAGAATTCCCTGAAGGTGCGACGCAAACAACTGGACGCTCTGCTCGAAGAGGCGCTCATGAATCAAAAGATTCGTGACGAGAGCGCGTTACGCGCTCAAGTCGCCGCATCGCCCGAACTCAAAACCATCGGCGATCCGTGGGCCGATATCGAAAAGGCGCTCGCCACGCAACGTGATTTAGCGCTCGAAGCGTCATACATCGAAGGCGCAGCGGGCTTCAATAGTCGCCTGTTCCGCTTCGCGCGCACATTGGTGCGCGCCGCAGCCGAACGCGAAAAACCCAACGGCGAGCGCCTGCGTGAGTTCACGGACGCCGCCTTGCCGCGCGTGCGACAGACGCTGGCGGCGCCGGTGCCGCTCTACCCCGAACTCGAACGCCTAACCTTGTCGTTCGGTCTGGAGCGCATGCGCGAGTGGCTCGGCCCCGACCACCCGCAAGTGCGAGCGTTGCTCGCCAAAGATTCACCCGACTCGCTCGCCGAGACCTTGGTCGGCGGCACGAAGCTCGCCGACCCCGCCGTGCGTCTGGCGCTATGGGATGGCGGTCGAGCCGCGATCGACGCGTCGACCGATCCGATGATCAAACTCGCTCGTGAAACCGATGCGGCCGCACGCGTCCTGCGCAAACGCGTCGAGGATGAAGTCGAAGCGCCGATCAACCGCGCCGAAGAAAAAATCGCACGCGCCCGCTTCAAGCTTTACGGCACGCAGGTCTATCCGGATGCGACCTTCACTTTGCGCTTGAATTACGGGACCGTACAGGCTTGGAAGGAGAAAGGCGTGCAGCTGTCACCGTATACCCGTCTCGGCACGGCGTTCGCACGGGCCACCGGACAAGCGCCCTTCCGCATTCCCGACTCTTTCGAACGAGTCAAAGAAAAACTCGATCTCGCCACGCCGGTCAACTTATCGACCAATAACGACATCGTCGGCGGTAACTCGGGCAGTGCACTGTTGAACGCACGGGGCGACGTCGTGGGACTGATGTTCGACGGCAACATCCATTCGATTTCCGGCGCCTATTGGTTCGACACGGTCAAAAACCGCTCGACCGCCGTGCATCCGGCGATCATGCGCGAGGCGCTGTCGAAGGTGTACGGCGCGAACGCGATCCTCGCCGAGCTCGAACGACGCTAGAACTGCGCTAGAACTGCGCCGCGTCGATGCGTAACGCAGTGTCATCGAGCGTCGCGAGCAAGGCGAACTGCCCTGCCGTGCGCGCGAGATCGTGCCGAAAGAAGTGCCGGCACGCAGCGATTTTGCCGGCGTAAAAATCGTATTCGTCGGTGCGCTGCTCGGAGCGCGCCGCCGCGCTGCGAGCGCTCGCTGCAGCCGCACGCACCAGCCATCGCCAGGCGACGACGACCGTGCCGAAGGCATCGAGATAGATCGTGGCGTTGGCGGTCGCGAGCGCGACGTCGCCACGCGACGCAGTCGCCGTCAGGTGTCTCGTCACCTGCGTCAACGCGCCGAGCGCTTCACCGAGCGCCGCAACGCATTCGGCGAGCGCCGGGTACGGACGCGCCGCATCGATGCTCTGCAGCACCGCATCGGCGAATATTTGAAACGCGCGCCCACCGCGCATCGTGACTTTTCGACCGAGCAGATCGAGGCCGTGGATGCCGTATGCGCCCTCGTGGATGTGGTTCAAACGGTTATCGCGGTAGAGGCGTTCGAGCGGCAGATCACGCGTGTAGCCCGCCCCACCGGCGACTTGAATGGCTTGCTTGTTCGCTTCGAGACACCATTCGGCTGGCCAACTTTTGACGATCGGCGTGAGCAAATCGAGCAACAGCGCGGCATCCTCCGTGCGATCGTCGACCAACATCGCGCAATAAAGCACCAGATCGAGACCACCCTCGACCCAAGCTTTCTGCGCGAGCAGCATACGTCGCACGTCTGCGTGCTCGATCAGCGGAATTTGCGGCGTCGTCGGATCGCGTGATTCGAGTGCACGCCCTTGCCGACGCTCGCGCGCGTACGCGAGCGAATAGGAATAGCCCGCAAAGCCGAGTGCACTCGCGACGAGGCCGATACCGACGCGGGCCTCGTTCATCAACAAAAACATTTGCGGCAGGCCTTGCCCTTCGGCGCCGACGAGTTCGCCGATGCACGGTCCGTTTGCACCGAAAGCGATGGCGGTGTTGACGTGACCACGCCAGCCCATTTTGTGGTTTAGGCCGGTGAGCGAAACACCGTTATCGTGGCCATCGCGACGCCGCGGCACGATGAAAAGCGACAAACCTTTGACGCCGGCGGGCGCATCCGGCGTACGCGCCAAGACGAGATGCACGATGTTTTCACCAAGCTCGTGCTCGCCGCCCGAGATCCACATTTTGTCGCCACGAAGTCGATATGAACCGTCCGTCGACGGGGTCGCGAGCGTACGCACGTCGGCCAACGAGGAGCCGGCGTGCGGCTCGGACAAACACATCGTGCCGAACCAACGACCTTCCAGCAGCGGCGCGAGGTAGCGATCTCGCTGCGCGTCGCTGCCGAAGCGCGCGATTACATTGGCCACACCCTGCGTCAACATCGCATAAGAAAAGCAGGCGACGTGCGCGTCGGCGAACAACGCGCTGCAGGCTTGCGACAACAGGAACGGCAGACCTAGACCACCGTGCTCGACTGCGAACGGCATGGCGAGAAATCCACCTGCCGCGTGTGCTGCCAAAGCGCGTCCGGTCGCAGCCGGCAACACGACTTTGCCGTCGACGACGGTCGGCTCTTCGATGTCGGCACGCGCTGCATGCGGTGCAAATTCGCGCCTCGCGAGTTCTTCGGCCGCACGCAACACCGGCTCTGCGGTCGCGCGATCGAGCGCGCCCGCCGACAAAACTTCGAACAGATCGAACTCGAGTTCGCGCAAGGGAATGGCCATGCTGCAAGTATAGCGAGCGCCTGCGTTAGAATCGCCGCATGCAATACGCCATCACGCCTCCCGAACACCCGAGCGTCGCAATCGCCGGCAGCACACAACGCTTCCCCGTGCGCCGAATTTTTTGCGTCGGGCAGAATTACGCCGATCATGCACGCGAGATGGGCGCCGACCCGGATCGCAAACCGCCGTTCTTTTTCTGCAAACCGGCCGATGCGGTGCACGAGTCGGGCACACCCTGGCCCTACCCCTCGCGAACCGCAGATCTGCACCACGAAATCGAACTCGTCGTCGCGCTAGCGCAGGGTGGCCGTGAAATCGCCAAAGAGTCGGCATCCGATTGCATCTTCGGTTACGCAGTCGGCATCGACTGGACGCGCCGCGATCTACAAGCTGCAGCCAAAAAAGACGGTCGCCCGTGGGATGCCGCCAAAGGTTTTGATCATGCGGCGATGCTCGGACCCATCCACCCGCACGCCGCAACGGGTCATATCGCAACCGGTCGCATTTGGCTCGCCGTAGACGACGTCGTCAAACAAAACGGCGACGTTTCACAACTCATCTGGTCGGTGCCCGAGGTGATCGCCGAGCTCTCGACGCTATTCGAACTGCGCGCCGGCGATTTGATTTACACCGGCACCCCCGCGGGCGTCGGTGCCGTGCGACGCGGACAACACGTCACGGGCGGCATCGACGGCCTCGGGGAAATTTCCGCAGCGATCGTCTGACTCAGGGCGCCTTCGCCGGCGCCGGTTTCTGCTCTTGCGCGTAGCGCTCGATCGATGACAGCGACGGTTCCACCCATTTCTCTGGCGCATCGAGATAGAGCGGGTATTTTTTCTCGATGTAATCCATCACTTTGCGCGGCAGCACAGCGCCGAGCTCGTCACCGCCGCCTTGATACGTCATGTATTGGCAGTGCCCGTCCGCGGGCCCCATCAACAACCACGGCAACCAAGGAGTGATCCGCGACCAAGTACCGTGGAACGGCAACTTGGTGACTTTCGAATTTTGAACGTCGGCCAACTCGACGAAGTACGTGAAGAACTCCGACACGCGCGCCATCGGACCGCCCGACTCGCGCGGCCATTTATCCGGTTGCAGCGCGTTTTTGTAAAACAAATGAATGTGACGCTCGAGCGTCAAATATTTACCCTGCCGCCGCCACGGCAGGATGAAGGGAATCTTCGGCGGTGCCGAGGCGTTGAGACCACCGTAGTTCGGCGGCGCTTCGAAGAATTCTTGGACTTGCGTATTGAAGGGATCGTTCGCCACGTGCACCACCTTCACCCGCTCGTTGGTGTATGGGTTGGTGAATTCTTCGAGCGGCTCCTGCGTCTTCAGGTCGTAATAGATACCTACTTCGCGCAACACCTTCCGATAGCCGCTGCCGCTCTCGTGCGGCAGCAAGCGCGCCATACCGAAACCCGCGAAACCAAACAAATCTTTGACCGGCTCGCCCGGGCGCACACCGGCGACGAAACCGTTGTACCAACCGGAACGCGACTTGCCGACGTCGAGATCACCGACCAAGCGCGCGAAGGTCAGCATGTTGCCGCGCGGCGTCGACAAATCGACGTACGGTCCCGACAGCGACGGCTCGGCATGGGCGGCGGCGTGGTGCCCCGCAGCATGCTTTTTAGAGCGCGCCTCGGCGACACCCGCGGCACCGCTCAATGCTAGTGCCGTCACGCCACCGAATAGAATTTCACGACGATCGAGACTCATGCATGCTCCTCCTGATCAAAAAGAAAACAACGAGGCTTCGGGGGCGCTGCGCACCACCCACCATAATGCGATACACCAAATCGCTGCGATCGCGACGGCGCGGATCGCCTGCGAACCGTTTATTCCGACCGCGCCCTGCGGCACGATATCGGCGGACTTCGCACCGTCCAACATCGGGCGCACGAGATTTTCACGACGCACGAATAGGTGAACAAACACGGCGACGACGTGCAAAGCCACGGCGGCTTGCAAAACTTTGAAACTGATTTTGTGCAGCGAGGTCAAAAAATCACTTCGATCGACGGTGACGTAGCCGAAGAGCGGACCCGTTTCGCTGATTTGATCATTCGCGAACAGGCCGGTCACCGCCTGTGTGAGTAAGAGCAAAAGCAGCAACAGCACCATCCAGCCGCCCGCCGGATTGTGCCCGGCGTAGTGTCGCTGAGCGGCGCCGCGGAGATACTGCAGCACCTCCCGCGGGCCGCGCACGAATTCGACGAACCGCGCGTAATGCGTGCCGAGCACACCCCATACGATACGGGTCGCGACCAACACGAAAATGGCGTAACCGATCCGCACGTGCCACACGAACCAATCACCGGGCAACTCGCGCGTCGCCCAAGCGCCGACTACTAACAACAAAAGCGACCAGTGCATGACGCGCACCGGTAGATCCCAGACGAATATTCGCGCTCGAGCGTTCGGGTCGGTGTCGGTCACGGGTGTCGTTGGTTGAATTCTATGAAGTAGTCGTCGGGATCCCAAAGACTCAACGACGTCATTGCGATTTGCCGGCCGTCGGCGCCCCGTACCTCGAAGGTGTGCGGCGCCGCGTGGATGCGCGCGCCGAACTCGATCGCACGCCGATGCACGCCCGCGACATCGTCGCCCTGCATGACGAACACGACATCGCCGATCCCGAGACGCTCGCGGCGCGGCGGCTCGGGCAACCGTGGTGCCGTAAATTCGAGCAGACCGATCATGCCGACGATCGGGTCTTGCGACTTCATGATCACGAGGTGGGTTTGATCACCCTTTTTGCCCGCGGCCAAGCCCACTCCCGAAAGCTCGATGGTGTCGTCGTACCAGACCGAAAGTCCGATGACGTCGCGGTAGAAGGCGACCGAACGCGTCAGGTCACGGACGATCAACGTAGTGCGTTTGACGAGCGGCGTTGTCATGGATTCGGCTAGAATATCGGCCTTCCGGAGGCAATTCCATGCAATTCGAAATCTTCACCTCCGGCCTGCCGCAGGTGCAGGCCGACTGCGTCGTCATCGGCATCCACGATGGCGGCGAACTTTCCGCTGGCGCCAAAGCACTCGACCGTCGCTGCGGTGGCGCACTCGCACGTTTCCTCAAGCGCGGCGACTTCCCGGGTCGTCTCGGCGAGACGCTGTTGCTGCCCGCTTTCCCGCGTCTGAAGTCGAGCCGCATCCTGCTCGTCGGCCAGGGCGGCCACGACGTCACGCGCCGCAATTGGCGTAAGGCACTGACCGCGGCTGTTGCGGCGCTCGCCAAAACCAAAGTTTCCTCGGCCGCCGTTGCACTAACGCGACCGGCGTCGCGCGAACTCGACGATTACACTTTCGCGCGTTCAGCGGTCGAAGCGACCCGCGCCGCGCTCTACCGTGTAAACGATTTGAAGTCGGGCAAAAAACCTGCCGAACCCGCGCTGCAAAAAATCAAATTCGGTCCGCTGGCGAGCAGTGCGTTGCGCGCCGGCAAGCGCGGCCTCGCACACGGCATCGCCTCGGCGAACGGCGCGAAACTCATGCGCGACCTCGCGAATCTTCCGGGTAACGTTTGCACACCAACCTATCTCGCCGAGCAGGCGAAAGCGCTGGCGACCAAGCACCCTTCGCTGTCGGTGAAGGTGCTCGAAGAAGCCGACATTCGCGCCGAAAAGATGGGCTGCTTCCTCGCCGTCACCCAAGGCAGCGACCAACCCCCGAAATTCATCGTAATTGAACACAAGAGCCCGAAAGCCTCGCGCGCACCACTGGTGTTCGTCGGCAAAGGCATCACCTTCGACACCGGTGGCATCTCGCTCAAAGATCCAGGCGCGATGGACGAAATGAAATTCGACATGTCCGGCGCCGCTGCGGTGCTCGGCATCATGAACACCATCGCGGAACTCGCGCTACCGATGAACGTCGTCGGCCTCGTACCGACCTGCGAAAACATGCCGAGCGGTCGCGCGATCAAGCCGGGCGACATCGTCACGAGCGCGGCCGGCCTCACGGTCGAAATTTTGAACACCGACGCCGAGGGTCGTTTGATTCTTTGTGACGCGTTGCATTACGCGCGGCGCTACAAACCGCACACCGTGATCGACATGGCGACGCTCACGGGTGCTTGCGTGATCGCTCTTGGCGTGCATCACAGCGGCGTGATGGCCAACGACGACGAACTCGCGAGTGAACTCGTTGCCGCTGGCGTGCGGGCGGACGATCGCGCCTGGCAATTGCCGCTCACCGAAGAATACGGCGAGCAACTGAAAAGTAATTTCGCAGACTTCGCCAACGTGGCCGGCCGCGACGGCGGCGCGATCACCGCGGGTGCCTTCCTCGCCAAGTTCACCAAAGGTCTGCGCTGGGCGCACATGGACATCGCCGGCTCCGCGTACGTCGGCGGCGCTGCCAAAGGCAGCACCGGTCGACCGATCGCACTGCTGACCGACTTTTTGGTGCGCCGCACGGGTCGCTGATGGACAAGACCTACTCGCCGAGCGACATCGAACGACGCATCTACGAACGCTGGGAAGCGTCCGGCCTGTTCGCCCCGCGGGGCGATGGCCCCGGCTACTGCATCGTCATCCCGCCGCCGAACGTGACCGGCACGCTGCACATGGGGCATGCGTTTCAGGACACGATCATGGACGCCCTCACCCGCTACCACCGCATGCGGGGCGCAGGTGCGCTGTGGCAACCGGGAACGGACCACGCCGGCATCGCAACGCAGATGGTCGTCGAGCGACAACTCGAAGGCGAAGGACTCACGCGCGCGGGTCTCGGGCGTGACGCATTCATCGAGCGCGTCTGGAAATGGAAAGGCGAATCCGGTGGCACGATCGCGCGGCAAATGCGCCGTCTCGGCGCTTCGGTCGACTGGTCGCGCGACCGCTTCACGATGGACGAAGGTCTGTCGCGCACCGTCACCGAAGTGTTCGTGCGACTCTACGAAGAAGGTTTGATCTATCGCGGCAAGCGGCTCGTCAATTGGGACCCGGTACTGCAAACAGCCGTCTCCGACCTCGAAGTGTTGAGCACCGAAGAGGACGGCTCGCTTTGGCATTTGCGTTATCCGCTCGAGGACGGCAGCGGATACGTAGTGGTCGCCACCACACGCCCCGAAACTCTGCTCGGTGACACCGCAGTCGCCGTCAATCCCAACGACGAGCGGTACGCTGCACTCGTCGGTAAGCGCTTGAAGCTGCCGCTCACCGATCGAACGATCCCGATCATCGCCGATGACTACGTCGATCCGGAATTCGGTTCCGGTTGCGTCAAGATCACCCCTGCCCACGACTTCAACGATTACGAAGTCGGCGCGCGACACGGCCTCGAACAAATCAACGTCTTCACGCCCGATGCAAAACTCAATGATGCCGCACCATCGGCGCTGCGTGGCCTCGACCGTTTCGAAGCACGCAAACGCATGGTGGAGGATCTCGAACGCCTAGGCTTGATCGACCGCATCGACCCACACAAGTTGATGGTGCCGCGCGGCGATCGTTCGGGGGTCGTCATTGAGCCCTACCTCACCGACCAGTGGTACGTGAAGATCGCACCGCTCGCCGAACCGGCGATCGCAGCCGTCGAAAACGGCGACATCAAATTCGTGCCCGAAAACTGGTCGCGCACCTATTTCGAATGGATGCGCAACATCAAAGATTGGTGCATCAGCCGACAGCTTTGGTGGGGGCATCGCATTCCGGCCTGGTATGACGCGAGTGGCAAACTGTACGTCGGTCGCAGCGAAGCAGAGGTTCGCGCGCGACATGGCCTCGCTGCGAACCTGCCGCTGCATCAAGACGACGACGTGCTCGACACTTGGTTCTCCTCGGCGCTCTGGCCTTTCTCGACGCTCGGATGGCCAGACGATGCCGAGACACTCAAACGCTTCTATCCGACCGCCGTGCTCGTCACCGGCTTCGACATCATCTTCTTTTGGGTCGCCCGCATGATCATGATGGGCCTCAAATTCATGGGCGAGGTGCCGTTTCGAGAAGTTTACGTGCACGGTTTGATCCGCGATTCGGAAGGCCAAAAGATGTCGAAGTCGAAAGGCAACGTCATCGACCCACTCGATATCGTCGACGGAATCGCACTCGAAGAGTTAGTTCGTAAGCGGACCACGGGTCTCATGCAGCCGCGCCTCGCCCCTGCGATCGAAAAAGCGACCCGCAAGGCGTTCCCACAAGGCATCGAAGCACATGGCACCGA
>Ga0214917_10006497_pt1 | contig 12101 bp, 12 predicted proteins | sample LL_1208_BB_MetaG_FD_177983 | JGI IMG/M metagenome (GOLD analysis project Ga0214917, IMG submission 177983) | Freshwater microbial communities from Lake Lanier, Atlanta, Georgia, United States - LL_1208_BB | ecosystem: Environmental > Aquatic > Freshwater > Lake | place: USA: Georgia | collected...
CGACGAACACCGGATAATTGGCCTCGGCCGGAGTCGCGAAGATCGTGGCGGTGAAGCCGGCGGGCGCCCCGAGTTGCCCGAGCAACGCATCCCGCGGCAGCGCCGCGGTGTCGGCACGCCACGCATGAAGATAATCATCGTTCCTTGGGTGTGACGTCATCCGTGAGAATCTTCCGGTCCCGCATCCAAGCCTGGCAATGCTGCGGCCAACTGGCCACCGCGCCACCGAGAGGAGCCAGGCCGTAACCATGACCGCCGGACGGAAACAGGGTCATGTACGCTGGAACCGAGGCGTTCTTCAGCGCCAGGTAATAAAAAAGGCTGTTTTCCGCGCGATAGGGATCGTCCTCGGCATGGATGAGGAACGTCTGCGGCGTCTTGGGCGTCACCTCGAGCTCGGGCGTTAAATCCGGCCCCGCGCCCGTCCGCAGCAAATAGGCTGGATAGACCAGAATCGCGAAGTCGGGCCGGCAGGAAATCCGATCGGTCTCATCGACCGCTTCATAGGCGTCGGAAGCGAAATTGTTGCTCGCGTTCGCCGCGAGGTGTCCGCCGGCCGAGAAGCCCATCACGCCGACCCGCTGCGGGTCGATATTCCATTCCACGGCCCGCGACCGGACACAGCGGATCGCCCGCTGAACATCCTGCAGCGGCAGCTTCTTCCCACCGCCCTTCTGCAGCGGCACCCGGTATTTCAGCACGATCCCGGCAACGCCCACGGAATTCAACCAGCGGGCCACGTCGTGCCCTTCCAGATCGATGGACAAGCCGCGATACGCCCCGCCGGGGCAGATCACGACCGCCGGAGCCGGCGTGGCTGAAGCTGGAGGCAGGTGCGGGGTCATCGTCGGGATGCTGACATTGGAGACCATCCGATTATGCTTCGCAGGATCCTTGCTTTTCTCGGCGACCTGCTCCGCCTGCTCCAGCTGCACCATCGTCCCCGCAGGCCACAACGGCAACTCCTCCGGCGGCACCTCGGCGCCGCATGCAGCGATGCTCATCGCCGGCACCACGAGACCCACGAGTCCCGCGGCAAAGAGATTTCGTATCGTCATGGCAGTCTCCTTGCGGCCCCGGTAGAGCACCGGCGGCGGCTCATGGCGCCTCCGTACGAATTGTCTTCGTCTCGCCGTTGATGCGGACCTTCACGTCGTGCGGGTCGACCGACGCGACGCGGTATCCGGTGACCTTGCCGTCCTTCCATTCGATGTCCACGGCGACGTTGCCGCGGGCCCGCAGGCCTTTGACGCTGCCGGTGGGCCAGGCTTTCGGCAGGGCGGGCAGCAATTCGATCTCTTCGGTGTGCGATTGCAGCAGCATCTGGGCGATGCCAGCAGTCATTACCAGGCTACCCTCCATCTGGAAAACGGTAACGCTTTGCTGAAAGTCAGTTTTTTTACGATTTATGGCGGGTGAGGCCGTCGGCTCGTAGCGTGTATCGTGGGATGTGGAGACCATGATCCTTCTGGAGTTTCCGTTCCATGCGACCCTCTCTCCGGGTTTACGGCGCCTCGGTCACGACCCGCGTCCTATCGATCTGCGCCTTGGTTCTGCTGGCCGTTCCAGCCTCGGCGGACGTCGCTCTGCCGCCGATCCTTGGCGACCACATGGTTCTGCAACGGGAGACGCCGGTGAGGATTTGGGGCACCGCCGACGTGGGCGAGGACGTCGCCGTGGAATTCGCACGCCAGGAAAAGAAGACCACGGCCGACGGTGAGGGGCGTTGGAGCGTCACCCTCGATCCGCTGGCCGCGGGTGGACCCTTCGAATTGACCGTTCACGGCAAGAAGACGATCACGATTCGCGACGTGCTCGTCGGCGAGGTGTGGGTCGGCGCCGGCCAATCGAACATGGCCGGCAACGTCGGCCACTACGCAAAGGTCGATCCGGTGCTGGAACGTCTGGCGGCGGCCTCCCCTTACGCCAGGATTCGCCTGACGAACAGAGGTCCGTGGCGCGAGGCGAACGACAAGAACGTTCGCGGATTCTCCGCGCTCCTGTTCGCCTTCGGCGTCAAGCTGCACGAAGAACTCGACGTGCCGGTCGGTCTCATGGTCGGTGCGGCCGGTGGAACGCCGTCGGGCGCGTGGCTGAGCGAGGCCGCATTGGCTGCAGACCCCGCCATTCAGGAACTGATCGAGAAGTATGCCGCGACCTATCCGGCGCTGCTGCGAAAGTACGAGGAAGTCACGCTGCCGGCGTTCGAAAAGGCCGCCAAGAACGCGGTCGCCGCCGGCAAGCCCGCCCCGCGGACGCCGTTGCCACCCATCCGGCCGGGCACCGTCAACAACAAACCCGTCGGTCATTTGTACGAAGTTTACATCCGGGGAATGCAGCCCTACACGATCCGCGGTGTGCTCTGGGATCAGGGCGAGAGCGGCACCCAGGTCGGCGGTGTCGACCAATACACGCTCATGGGCGCGTTGATCCGCGGCTGGCGGAAAGAATGGGGACAGGGTGACTTCCCCTTCATCTACGTGCAGAAGCCGAGCGGCGAAGGGTGCGCGTTCGATCCGACCGACCCGGTCACTGCGCGTGCCGAGGCGTTTGCGCCCCTCCCGGCCGCACCCGATCAGGCGGGCGATGGCAGGAACGTGGAAATGCATCTCCGCATCCGCGAGTATCCCAACACGGGGATGGTGATCAGCAGCGATTTGGGTTCGGGCATCCACCCGGAAAACAAGTCGGGCTACGGCTCGCGCGCCGCGACCGTCGCCCTGGGGATGGTGTACGAGAAGCCGGTTGAATACTACGGACCGACCTACGAGACGCACGTCGTCGAAGGCTCCAACGTCCGGGTCTCGTTCGCGCACGTGGGGCGGGGGCTCGCGCAGAAACACGGTGACACGCTGCAGGGGTTCGCGCTCGCCGGCGAGGATAAGCAATTCCGCTGGGCCGATGCCCGCATCGACGGCGCGACCGTCGTGCTCTCGTCGCCAGAGGTCACGAAGCCGGTTGCGGTCCGATACGCCTGGGGCACGAAGCGCGCCTGGGCCAACTTGTTCAACGCCGACGGACTGCCCGGGATGACGTTCCGCACCGACGCCTGGTAGCGGCATCGCAATCGGATCAACGAGTTGGCTTATTCGTGCCGCCGGGCCGGGCAGGCTCCCGCCCACCATTCGCCTTCGCGGCATCGGCTTCCTTTTGTCTGTCGGCGGCCTGTTGCGACGACTGCTCGACAAGCTGATCGACCAGTGCCTTTTCGAAAGCGATGCGTTCCGATCCGGAAAGCGGAGGAGCGAGCACGATCTTGCCGGACGAACCGCCGTCGCAACCGGCGAACAGCGCGAACCCGAGCCCCATGAGGATTCGGCGGCCATGAACGAGGAGGATCATAGGTCGCCCAACGAGACGCTCTTTCTGTCGTCCCGCCCCGCGAGAGATTGGTAGAGAGCCAAGTCCCCCTGATAGGAGAGAAATCGCACCGCACCGTCCGCGAAGGCCATACCGAAAACGTCCGTGTGCCGCGACCCAAAAGTGTAATTGTTTACGTTTGAAACGTTGTTAAAAATTATGGACCTGTCGCTGCCCGGGGCGAAATCCCCCGCGGGGTTGTTGTTGTTCATGCGACGTATGGTCGCTTGGTTGCAGTTGTCGCAATAATACGTTTTTTCATCATACCCCTTCGAGGTATCGGGCGGCAGAATTTTCCTTGCCTCGCCGAGCATAACGGTGTTGGAGAGGCCGTCGCGAATCATGGCGGCCCTGATTGCAGTTAGCGTTCGTGGCGACGGAGTCGTGCAACGCGAACAAGCAAATGTTGTGCACGTGTCACAGATGATCACACCGTTGTGTCCGTCCCCGCCACCGCCGACCAAACCTCCGGTGCCCGCGCAGCCGGCGTAGTCGGTCCTGGCAGTAAAGTTGGGGGACGCGGCCGAGTCCGGGTAAAGCCCCGGAGGCCGCCGCGTCGGGCAGTAATACCCCGGAATCGGTGTTCGTGCGACGACGGTCCAGTCGCTGTTGAAAACCGCCAGGCCGTCGAGATGGGGCAGGATCTTGTAGAGCCAGCTCCAGCAGGTCGGATCGCTTGGCGTAATTGATGGCGTGCAACTGCCGCCATTCAACGGAAAAGTCCCATTCGAGTTCTCGTAGACGAGTGTCGCAAGCGAGAGCTGCTTGAGGTTGTTTCCGCACTGAACCCGGCGCGCGCTCTCGCGAGCCGACTGGACCGCCGGCAGAAGAAGCGCCAAGAGCACGCCGATGATGGCGACAACGACGAGCAGTTCGACGAGCGTCAGGCCGCGACGGTGAGGACCACCTCGCAGGATGTCACGACGCACGCCACGGATTCCCAGATCCATCGTTGATCTCCACGCCCGACCCGACCAAGTCCGTCCCCTGGAGGCGACCTCAGGAAATTGAATGTCCACCTAGGACCTAGGATCGCTCCGCGATACCCCGTGCGTTTGCCGCACACTGGGTTTTCAATGAGGCACCACGGGGCGATACCGTTTCCGTACGGTGGATTCCTGGCCTCCTCAATCTAGCTGAACGCAGAGTTTCTTCGGGTCGTTCGTGGGACTGATCAATAAAATTACGATTACGGCACGACTGCTTCCCCATCGTGGCGGGGTACCCGAAAGAGGCCGCAATTGTTTCGTCGTCGATCCCCGGACTTCGCGGCGCGGGCCCTTCCCGGGAGAGGGGAGAAAGGCTTCACCTTCCCCGCGCGGGGGTTTGTGGCCGTACCGGCGGACTTTGCACCCGGGCCGCCGCCGTGCACACGGCTAACAAGTCCACGACCATCTTCGCGCCGCGATACTCGATGCTCGTCGTTTCTTCGCCGGGCATCACCCGCAGGCTGAACGTGCGCCGGACCTCGGCGCCGCCGGCGTTCGCCGGCTCGATCGTGAGTGTGCAGGCGGCGTCGTTCCAGAGAATGCGGGTGCGCTCACCGTCGTGCTTCAGGTATTCCATGGTGTGGCCGTCGTCGTCATAGAGCGTGAAGTCGCCGTCCGCCCCGGGATAGACCCGGATCTCCGTCGGCTGCTCCACGGCCTGGCCGGTGTACTGCCGCACCGGATCGAAGGGGATAATCGCGCCCGCCCGGACGAAGATCGGGATGGTTTCGAGCGTCACCGAGCGGGTGATCGACGTGCCGCCGGCGTACTGCTCGCCGGTCCACCAGTCGAACCACGTTCCGGAGGGAAGGTAGACCCGCCGCGACGTCGCGGCCTTGGCGACGACCGGCGCGATCAGGAGGTCGCGGCCCCACAGGAACTCGTCGCTGCGGGGCACGGCCTGCTCGTCGTCGGGATGATGCAGCCACAGCGGCCGCATGAGCGGCATACCGGTGTCGTGGGCTTCGCGGGCCAGCGTGTAGGTGTAGGGGAGCAGTTGATACCGCAGGTTCAGCGCCGCGCGGCAGGCGGGCTCGACCGCGGCGTTGTGGAACTCCGCCGGGTCGGGCTTCACGCGCCACTCGTCCGGGCCCATTTTTCCGAGGTTCCAGCCCCACGGCAGATGCAGGTGCCACATGCGGCCGTGCGAGCGGAACGAGGGCGTGAAGGCGGCGAACTGAAACCAACGGACGAACAACTCGCCGGAATATTCCTTCGTGGGGTGGAAGCCGCCGATGTCGGAGCCCCAAAACGGCGACACGGTCAACGACGCTGCGAGGCCGACGGGCGGATGGGAGGCGAGCGCCACCCAGGAACTGTCGACGTCGCCCGACCAGAACCAGCCGCCGTAGCGGGACATGCCCGCCGCGCCGGTGCGGTGCAGGCTCCACGGCCGCTCGTTCGGCCGGTCGCTCAGGGGGCCCTCGAAGTAGCAGCGATGCCGGGCGAGCCGGGCCGCCTCGGGAAGCTCGTCGCCGTCGTCCGGCCACCAGGCGTCGGCGCCGGCCGCGAACGCCGCTCGGTGTCGCTCCCAGTAGGTGCGAATGTGATGCGGCCCGTCGGCGGGCTCGTCGATCGACCGGCCGTGCAGTTTCCCCGGTGCGCGATTGACGTGGAGCACCACCTTGAAATGCTCCGCGTGCAGGGCCTCGATGATCTCCTCGGGCTTGTCGAACGCGCGCAGGTTGAACTCGACCGAGCCGTGGTCCTTGTTCCATCCGGTGGGGCAGTAGCCGGTGCCGAGGTAGATGAGAGCGTCGCAGGGGAGCTGCCGGGCGCGAAACTGCCGGGCCACGTCGAGCACCTCTTCCCGGCCGGCCAGCGTGCGATGCGACTGCATGTAGCCGAGCGCCCATTTCGGCGGCAGGGCGGGCCGCCCCGTGAGCCGCACGTATTCCGCGAGGACGTCGGCGGGCTTGTCCCACGCCGTCACGAAGCAGCGGAGCGGCTGCCCGGCCCCGGCGGGCGCGAACGTGCCGCGCGGGCCGGTGAGATCGAAGCTGCCGTGAGGCTGCGGCATGAAGAGGGCCCAACCATCCGCACCGATCAGGAAGGGCGAAGGCAGGAACGACCCCTGCGCGCCGCCTCCCCACTTCGCGACCATCGGATAGTTCGCGCCGCGGCGGTCGAACTTCGAGCCGTTCTCGCCGAGCCCGAACACGGGCTTCTCGATGCCGAACGACATCGCGCCGGTCGCACCGTCGAACCGGAGATCCTGCACCAGCCCGCCCTCCGCGCCGGCGGCGCTCGCCGGGTGGCGGACGGCGAGCGACAGCGGCTCGCGGCCGATGTCGACGACGAGCGGCCCGGCCGCGACGCTCGCGGGCGCGTCGGGGACCGGCCCGCGCCATTGTTCCTCGCGGGGAAACTCCACGAGCATCGGCGAGGGCTCGATCGTGGTGCCGGTCGGCACGAGCCGGATCTCGACGGTGCGATCGGAGATCCGGGCCACGGTCAATTCCTGGGCCGACGCGGCGGTCGCGAGCACGAGCGGAATCAACAATGCGAGCGACCGCTGCATGACGGAAAGCCTCCCGATGATCACCTGTCGAGCGCGGTGCGGAGCCGGATGTCCGCGGAGGACGCCCCGACCTCGACGCCCCACCCGCCGCGCGGCACGTCGAACCGGTTCGCGGCGGTGTTCCAGAACGCGAGTTTTTCGTCGGGCACCGTGAACCGCACCTGTTTCGATTCGCCCGGCGCGAGGCTCACCCGCTCGAAGCCCCGCAGCATGCGCCGCGGCCGCGGCTCCTCTCCCGGCGGCGGCACGAGGTACAGCTGCACCACCTCGTCGCCCGCACGGCTGCCGGTGTTTGTGACCGTGGCGGTGACCACGAGCGGCGAGCCGGCGGCTTCGAGACCGGCGTACTCGAACCGCGTGTAGTTGAGCACGGCGGCCTTCTCGGCGAGCGAGAGCCGCGCGAGCGCGTCGTCGAGCCGGGCCTCGATCGGCAGGGCGGGATCGCGGAAGGGGGGCAGATCGTCGGCGGCCGAGGCGGTCCACGGTGAGGCTGCGAGGATCGCGGCCAGGATGAGTCGTCTCATGGGATTCCTTTCGCGATGATCGCGGGACGAACGCGGCACACGCCGACCGCGTTGGGCTACCACTCGAGCAGGCTCACGCCGGCGCGCGGCAGCCGGAACGTGACCACGAGCGCGTCGCCGTCGGCCTTCACCTCCGGCGGATCGGCCGTCTCGAGGCCGCCGCGGCGTTCGAGTTCCCTCACCTGCTCGGCCGACGGCGACTCGGGCGCGCCCATCCGTTTCCAGCAGGTGAATGCATTCGAGTGCTCCTCGTCGATCCGGTAGTGGGTTGGCTTCACGGCGGCCCTTCCCCAGCCGGGAATCCGCAGCGTCACGAGCGCATCGGGCCCGGGCAGGTCGTCGTCGTGGTAGTGCCACGCCATCACCCACAGGCGGTCGCCGTCGCGGGCGGCGATCGCGGCCACGTCGGGCCGTTCGAGCACGCCGCCGGCCAGGATCGAGTCGAGCGACGCCTCGCCGTCGCTCGCCACCGGCAGCCGCCGGCCCGCCATCCGCGCCCACATCCGGAACACGTTGAGCACGGCCTTGTCGACGCCGTTGGTGGCGAGCGTGCGGTAGCCGGCGAACCAGGGCGTGTTCTCGAACTCGAACGCCCAGGTGAGCACGCCCTCCAGGTTCACGCCCACCCGCTCCGCGAGCGCCAGCTTCCGCGGAAAGCTCGCCGCGGTGTAGCTCGAATACATCGTGCCGTTGCGGTAGGCCAGCTGCGGTCCCTGGCAGGCGGCGCAGCCCTCGGGGTCCGACTCGCCGATCACGATCGGCGTCCGCACGAGCTCCGGGTGCTTCGCGATCCGGCGGAAGCCGCGATCGACCGTCTGCAGGTGGTTGCGGAGACCCATCCGCACGCGGCCATCGACCGTCTCCGGCTTCCCCTTGGCATGGAACGCGACGAAGTCGAGCGGCGTGCCGCGCTCCCCGGTCGCGAAATTCGTGCCGTGCAGGCAGTGGTCGAGGAAGGCGTCCATGAAGGCCCCGCCATCCTGGGCCGTATCGGGGCCGCCCACCCGTGCGGTCGGGAGTACGCGACGGACGGCGGCGATGGCGTGATCGTGGAGCCGGAAGAACTCCTCCTGCGTGCCCTTCCAATAGTCGATGTTGGGTTCGTTCCAGGTCTCCCAATACCACGTGTTCACCTCGTCGGCGCCGTAGCGTTCAACGCAGTGACGCGCCCACGCTTCGACGAGTTTTTCCCACTTGGAAAAATCGGCGGGCGGATGGGCCCAGCCCCCCTTGTGGGCCGCGAAGTTCCCCGTGAACTCGGTGTAGTAGGGCTCGGGCTTCACGGAGAGCGCCTTGGGCATGAAGCCGATCTGGGCGTAGGGCCGCACGCCACGGGCGAGGTAGGCGTCGAAGATGCCGTCCAGGATCTTCCAGTCGTAGACGGGGCGGCCCTCGGCGTCTTCGGTGTAGGCGTTGGTGGAGCCCCACTTGAGCGCGGGCGTGCCGTCGCCCGTCGTGAGCAGGTTGTGGGCCCGAAAATAGACCCGCTTCGGCCGCAGTTCGCCGAGTTCGCCGAGCAGCTTCGCGCCGTGCGGCATCGTGGCGTAGTTCGGCTCGTCGGCCCCGAAGAAGCGCCACACCTCCGGCAGCGGCCCGAGGTCGCCCGCGGCGTCCACCGTGATCCGCACGGGAAACGGCTCCGCGGCGCAGCACGCGCACGACGCGAAAAAAGCGACGACGCAAGCGGCGATCATTCTCTGCATGGCACTCCTCTTTCCATGCGGGACGGCTTCATCACACGAAAACGTCGATGTATTTCGCCGTCGCGGTCAGGGCCCTGACGCCGTGCGGGTCGCGGGCGCTGAAGAAAAGCGCGTCGCCCGGGCGCATGCGGAACTGCACGTCGCCGACGGTGAACAGGATCTCCCCCTCGAGCACGCAGACGAACTCCTCGCCGGCATGCGACACGGAGTGCTTCCGCACCCGGCCGCGCTTGACCACGAACAGGAACGGCTGCATCGCCTTCTCGACGAACTCGGTGGCGTAGGCGAAGACGGAGTAGCCCTTGTCGGACCGGCTCAGCGACCGCTCGGCCCGGTCCCGCGGCACGAAGACGGGCCGGTGGTCGTGGCCCGCCTGCTCCATGAGGCTCGCCACGTTGGTGCCGAGCGAGCCGGCGATCCGCACGAGCGCCGCGACCGACGGATAGGCGGCGCCCGACTCGACCTTCGAGAGCATGCTCTTAGTGAGCCCGGCGGCCGTGGCGACCTCGGCCTGGGTCTTCGTCTGCTGGAGCCGCAGCCGGCGGATCCGCCGGCCGATGGCTTTGCGCGGGGCATCAGTGGCGTCGTCACGTGCGGGCGTTCGGCGATGGGCGGTCTTCATAAAAATGAGTTTCATTCACCTCGGTTGAAAAGTCAATGAATCTTCGGAATGGACCATGAAAAATTTCCGTGGAATTCTTCTCGTATTGGGGGATGGGTCGTAACGGACGCGGACTGAACGATATCCACGACGGCACGAACCGTCGGATGACGCCGTCGGGATCCCGGATGCCGTGGGGTCACGCGCCGACCAGGCGGAACACGCCCTGGCCCGATGCGGACATCCGTCACGCCCGGATGTCGCCAATCATCTTGACGACAGACGCAAGGCGCATCATGATGTCTTGCAGTTTTGCAGTCCGCTCAGGAGGTGCATTTCTCGTGCGTACGACGCTGACCCTCGACGACGATCTTGCCGAAATACTCGCCCGCGTCGCTCGGCGTGACGACCGGAGCTTCAAGGACGTCGTCAACGAAACGCTCCGCAGGGGGCTTCTGACCGGAGAGCGGCCGGCCGAACCGGGTCGGCCTGCTTTCGTGGTGCACCCGCAAGCGTGTGGCTTTCTTCCCGGGGTCGATGCGCTGCGGCTCAACCAACTCGTTGATCAGATGGAGATCGATCGCTTCGTGGTCGGGCATGTGCAGGACCACACGAAGCCGTGATCATTCCCGACGTCAATCTGCTGGTCTACGCCTACAACTCCGACGCTCCCCGGCATACGCGGGCCCGGCAGTGGTGGGAGGATGCGGTGCGGGGCAGTCAGCCCATCGGTATCGCGTGGGTGGTCGCGCTCGGGTTTGTCCGCATCATCACGAGTCGCGCCGTGATGGCCCGTCCGATGGAGGCGGCGACGGCTCTTCGGCACGTCCGCACGTGGCTCGAACAACCGTCCGTGCGAGTGGTTCAGCCCGGGCCTCGTCATCTCGACATCCTCGACAGCTTCAACGAGGCCGGAGCGCTCACGTCTGCGGTCGTCACCGATGCCCATATCGCCGCCTTGGCCGTCGAGAACCAGTCCGAAGTGCACTCGAACGACACCGACTTCGGCCGCTTTCCCGGTCTGCGCTGGACCAATCCACTCGACGCCTGAGTGCGGTCAAGGAGTTTGGCCCACGCGATTCGGAAGGTGTCGCGGGACCGGCCCCGCGCCGTGGTCGGGGGCCGACTCGAGCACGGCACCGAGCGCCCGACGCTCGTCCGCGGAGAGCCGGGGATGATGCTCCGGTCGGTGGTAGTCGCACACCCACCACACCGTCCACAGCAGCCCGAAGCCGCCGGTGATGAAGAAGACCCACCGCCAGGAGGCGATGCCGAACCAGTGGACGTTCGGCAGGATCAGGATCAAAGGCGCGGCGACGACGGCGCCGATGGCGGTGCCGACGTTCATGATTCCCATCGCCAGGGATCGCTCACGCACCGGAAACCACTCCGCGATCGCCGTGCTCACCAGGATCGCGATTCGCCAGCGCATCGTTGATCCCGGATGGTGTGAGGTCACGCACCGACCAGGCGGAACACGCCCTGGCCTGTCGACGACGACGTGAACACGTAGACGTTCCCCGCCTCGTCCTGGCCGAAGCCGAAGATCGGCAGGCCTTTCCAGTCGATCGACTTGTTCTCGATGCGGCCCGCGGCGTCGCGCCACAGGGCCCACATCCGGCCCGTCACGTGGTCGCCGTAGAGATAGCCGCCCTCGAGCGCCGGGACTGTGCCGCCGCGGACCACGAAGCCGCCGGTGATCGACTTGCCGACCTCGTGATCGTATTCCCAGATCGGGTCGACGAGGTCCGCCGCGGGCGGCCGCACGCCGAAGGGGCTCGTCCCCTCCTTCAGGCTCCAGCCATAGTTGCATCCCTTCTCGACGATGTCGATCTCCTCGACAGAATCCTGTCCGACGTCGGCGGCCCAGAGTCGGCCCGTCCGCCGGTCGAACGTGATCTGCCACGGGTTGCGGAACCCGAACGCGAAGATCTCGGGCTGCGCCCCCTCCCGGCCGACGAACGGGTTATCGGTCGGCACGGCGTAGGTCTTGCCAGGGTCGCGGCGGTCGACGTCGATGCGGAGGATCTTGCCAAGCCAGGTGCCGAGGTTCTGCCCGTTGCCGCGGGGGTCGTTCGCGCTGCCGCCGTCGCCCAGCCCGATGTAGAGCCGGCCGTCGGGGCCGAACGCGATCGAGCCGCCGTTGTGGTTGGGGTAGGGCTGGTCGATCGCGAGGAGTACCTCCTCGCTCGTCGGGTCGACCTTGTCCGGGTCGGAAGCCGATACCCGGAATCGCGAGACCCGCTCAACCCGCTTCTTCGCCCCGTCTGCGTCGCGGAGGCAGTAGCAGACGAACAGTTCCCCGTTCTCGCGAAACCGTGGATGGAACGCGAGGCCGAGCAGCCCCTCCTCGTTCGCCTGCTTCCAGAGGGCCGTGCAGGCCCGCAGGTCGAGGAAGAGTTT
>Ga0214917_10006498_pt1 | contig 12100 bp, 7 predicted proteins | sample LL_1208_BB_MetaG_FD_177983 | JGI IMG/M metagenome (GOLD analysis project Ga0214917, IMG submission 177983) | Freshwater microbial communities from Lake Lanier, Atlanta, Georgia, United States - LL_1208_BB | ecosystem: Environmental > Aquatic > Freshwater > Lake | place: USA: Georgia | collected...
AAAACAATAGTTTTGATGTTGCTTCGGAAGCTGGTGATATTGCCTTTTATCAAGCTGCAATCTCATTCTTATCAGTAGAGACAGTTGGAGCTACAGCATCGATACTAAAAAATATAATTATTAAAGATAATTATAGTAAAAAAGAACATGCTATTTATCTTACAAGAGATAATATTGTAACTACGCCAGGTGTTAGAGCAAGTGTTATTATTGAAAATAATACAGTCGGAAAGATTGGTTATTTCTTTGGTACAAGTGGTGCTGATGCTGGTCCTGCTAATTATGGTTTAATTATTAAGAATAATTTTGTAAAATTAATTGGAACATTCCTTAAAGACGAACCATATACATATGCAAATCCAGCGGTTTCTATTGGACCTGTTTTAATTGAAGGAAATACTTTAACTTGGTTAAAATGTATTTTATCAGAAGCGTCATCAAATAAAACATCTTTAATTGTTAAAAACAATACATTTATAGGTGATGATGACTCTTATTTAGATTTTACTTTAGGCAGTTATTCAGGATCTCCTGATAGAAATTCTGCAATACAAATTATAAATCAAAATCTTGCTTCTCCAACATATAATAGAACAGTTGTATTAATAGATGGAAATATTGTAGATTTTGGTATTGTAAATTCAGTAACTTATGGGTATGATAGATGCTTGAGTTTGCAAGGAAAATGCAACGTAACAAACAATATATTTGCAGGTATTAATTCAGGTGAGCATATTGTTGAAATTAAAGTTGCTTTATATAGCGAAGATCATTATTATGTAATTGAAAATAATGATTTTATTAGAAGAGCAAATTCAATTTCTAGCTACATGCTTATTGATGAAACTGGCACATCTGGAAGAATAACAAATAATAGATTTGATAGCGATACAATTGATGGTTCATCGGATACGTTGATACTTAGAAATGTTTCAGGCGTATTAAGTGGCGATTGGTCATCTTTATATAAATGGTTTGTTTATGGAAATAAAAATCAAAAAGGTGCCATATATTTGAATATATCAAATTCAAACTTGTCATTTGGACCCGGAGATCCAACTGGAAATATTACTGGTGCGTGGACCCCATTTGCATCAAATGGAGCTGCCTTCACATACAATAGTTATGTTGAAGCTGATCCAACATCAACAATCTTAGTGTTTAATTATTCAGCAGCTGATACGAATTCCATGGGGGCAATTCTTGGGGCATCATTGAATTCGATTCTTCCAGAAGGATGTACGGTTACTAGTGCTGAACTTAGATATACATCTAGTGCTAATCTAGCTGCGGGCATATCATCGATACAGCTTACTTATCAGCAGCTTGGGTCGCTTGGATTATCGACATCCATCACGAATTGGGCAACGGGCGTAAATACCCTTACATTAACAATTCCAAGTGGTGGATTAATAAAAAGATTGCCATCATCTGCGGTGGCTTCTATTGGCACTGGAGCGCTTACATATTCCAGCGGCAATTCTGTTTTGTGTATAAAATTAGCAGCAGATGCTCCATCTAATACTACGTTAACATTTTATTTAAGAATCAACTTTAAATGGTAAAAATATATAAATAAAATGGGTACAGGATTTCTTACAAAATCTGATTTATATGCTCTGCATGATTATGTTCAAAACACAGGTCATGCTTATATTAAAGAATTTATTGTAGATTCTTTGAGGGAGTATTTTAGTCAAGATTCTTATTATCGATATGTAAGAGATGCTTGGGGATTTCCATTAACTCCATCTCAAGAAGGTTTGCCCTCTGATGCTGGAATTAATGATTCAACTACAACTAGATTATTTATTGGTGAATACACAAGACAACACGCTCAATTTTTTCCAGCCATTTTAGTTAAATCTTCTGGATATCGTTCTGTTCCAATTTCAATGTCTAGAAATAAATTTGTTGTACAATATGATTCTGTAAAATATTTTGATGGATATGGAAATGAAACAATGGTAACAACGCCTGTTGCTTTGCTTCAAAATGGTGCTTGGGAAGGTCAAATTAATTTAGATATTATGGCACGATCATTACGAGCCAGAAATGAATTAGCTGATCTTTGTATGATATTTTTCGTAGATTATCATTTTGAAGAATTTCAGAAAGCAGGTATTGTTATAAAATCTGCATCTTTATCAGCTGATGCGGATTCTGATGATAGAAATGATAAACTATATAAAACATCAATATCACTTGATGTAAGAAGCGAATGGGAGAGAAGTATTCCTATTCAAAGCACGGTAGATGTTATTAATTTATGTTTAGATATCGGTAATTTAAATGATACACCTACTATATTTTCACCAAACCTAACAATAGAAACAACAGTAGAATTAAATGATGCTTTATTAAATTTGTGAATAGTTTAATATAACGGTTAAATAAAGTAATATTCTAATATATGTTATAGAAAATTTTTCTTTACAAGGATTGTAGATGCCTAATTTTCCTGGTTCACAAAACGCTAGTCCTGGAGTTTATACAGACGTAGTTACTTTATCACGAGGAGCAAATGTTCCTGGTGGTGTACGTACAGCTGTATTAATGGGTGAAGGTTTAAAGACCGAAAGACTTGTTACCTCTGCTGTAGGTGGCGGCTCTGATGGATTTAATTCTTCTTATTCTGGAACAAATGGTGCTGATGGTCGTCACTTTTTGCTATCTAACGCACCTTTAGTTTCAAACCGATTAACTCTTTATAAAAACGGAATTCCATTAACTGGATTAGAACAAGCTTTTAGTCCTTCAAGTGGATCTTTTAGTTCTTTATATGATTACCGAGTTAACATTACCAATGGTCGTATTGAGCTTCAAACAGCTTCATTGGTTGATCAAGGCGGATCGTATTATACATCATCACAATTAAATCAAGGTGATGGTTCAGTTACAAGCCTTACTTTGGTAGATGAGAACGCTCCAACAGAAACCTGGACAGTACGCTGTACCTCTGTTCGTAGAGACAGCTTTGGAGCACCCATTGATGGATATGCTAAATTTATTGCACAAGGCTCTGTATCTGGAACTCTTAGAGACGGATATGGAAACAATATTGTTTGGACATCCGATGGCGTTGTAGTATCAAATGGAATTTTAAGTTTTGGAATTGCTGAAGGTTTAACTGCCTTTAGTGAAGGCGACAAATTTACAATTAAAGTAAAAAGCGGAGCCTTAGTCAGAGGCGACACCTTAACATCTACTTATATTGCAGAAGCAGATATTAATGATCCTCAATTCTTCACAGATCCAAATTCATTCTCTGCTAAACACGGATTGCCAAGCTTGGATAATTATTTGGCAATTGGTGCTCAGCTAGCTTTCGCAAATAATCCTCCTGGAATTTGGGCTTGTCAATGTGCTCCATCAATTCCTCGTCGTGTATCTTATACAGTTGAGGTATCTGCTTCTGGATCGGATACAATTGATGACCTTAAATTCTCATTACCATTAGGAATACTACCTGATGCAGATTCGAATATTAATTTCTTCGTTACCGATCCAACAACAGAAATAGAAACTCAAATTATTCCGAATAAAGTTGATTTCTACGATCCAGCATATACATCATCACCAGGCTCATTCTGCTTTGGTACACCAGTATACTCATACACTGTAATTCTTGAAGATGCTGTTGTTAAAGAAGGCGATGATGGTGAAATCGAATCTATTGGACCAACATCTGCTACATTAACAAGTTCAACTGTTGTATTTGATTCAAGTGACGTTGGAAAGACTGTTAAAATTTTAAGCCCAGATGTAAATGCTGGAGATTATACAGTTGTTTCTGTTGCCGCTGGAGTGGCAACAATTAGCGATGGATTAACATCGTTTACAAATAGCACTGGTGCAGAATTCCAAATTATTGATAACACTGCACAAACTGCTGCAATCTTGTTAACAAGCGATCTTGCATTGTCAGCTGGTAATTCATTAAGAGTAACCGTAGTAGATACTAAAGACGCAGATTTCTTTGACGCTGGATGGTCTGCTGCTTTTGATGCTCTTGAGAAAATTGATGTAAATATGGTTGTTCCACTTCCATCGCAAACAATTTCTGCAATTATGCAAAATGCAAGAAATCATTGCGAAACCATGTCTAACATTAAAAACAAAAAAGAAAGAATGTTATTCACAGGTGCAATATCAGGATTAACTCCAGATAATTTAACTGGTGTTGAAGATGCAGCTGTAGAAGATATTGGTGTTCTTGAAGGTATTCAAGGAGATGATGTTTCAGAAGTTTTGGCTGGAAACATTGAAGACTTAACAGATTATAGCGTATCCAATTCATATGGAAATACATACCGCGTAGTTTACTTCTATCCAGATGAAATTGTTGTACAAGTTGGCTCTGACAATCAAGCTCTTGGTGGATTCTTTATTGCAGCTGCAGCGGCTGGATATTTGAGCGGTGTACCTGCATTACAAGTACCACTAACAAGAAAAACCCTCTCAGGATTCACAATCCTTCGCAGCAAATTATTACGTCCAATTGTTCTTGAAAACTTATTAGCCGCTGGCGTATCAGTTGTTCAGCCTGTTGCTGGTGGTGGCAAAGTTATTTGGGGACGTACTACAACGCAATCTGGATTCCCAGAAGAAGAAGAAATTTCAATTATCTTCTGCAGAGATCGCGTAGCTCAGGCGTTACGTGCTGGACTTGAGGCTTTCATTGGAGTTGCTGAAGAGGCATCACTACAAAGCTCTTTAACAACTCGTGTCATGTCAATACTAAAAGGTATGCAGAATCAAAAGATAATTACTGCATTTAAAGATGTAAGAGTTGCACAAAATGAAACTGATCCACGTCAATGGGACGTTACATGCCGTGTCAGACCATCATATCCTGTAAATTGGATTTATGTTCGTATTGAAGTTGGCGATGTCTGATAATTAAACCGTATATAAATTGGAGCTAAACAATGGCTGATACTCGTTGGACTAATACTAATGTTTATGACCCAGAAGGTAATAATGCGACAAAAACGCATTTATCTACCAATATTATCATTAAAGTAGACGGCAAACCTGTTGGCGCAGTAAAAACATTAAGCGTTACAGAATCAAGAAGCATTCAAAGAATTGGTGAAATTGGAACTGATGGATTTATTGATTCAGCTCCTAACCGTTCTACAGAAGTAGGCGTTCGCTGTTCCAGAGTGAGATTTGCTCGTCAAAGAATTGCAGAAGCTTTTGGACGAGGATTTGTTCACCCAGGCGCTCAAAGAATTCCATTTGATATTGAAATTCTTGATGTCTTTAATGATAAAGATCCAGCCAATGCAGTTACAACTGTAATTGAAAATTGTTGGATTAGCAATATGGCTTACAATTATAGCTCTGAAGACTTTGTTATCTCAGAAGATATGGATTTGGTTGCAGAGCGTATTTACAGCCATATTGGCGGCAAAAATGTTGTTAGTGCAACTTCCAATGGTACTGGCGGTCCAATTATTATTAATCAGTTTGAGGCTGAAGCAGACCGTGGCGCATATATTGGTACGCTTAATGCTGCTGGATTATTGAATGCTTTCTTAGATGATCCAAGAGTTTAATTTTTTAACAAATTAATCAAAATAGCCTTGAGATTTGATCTTAAGGCTATTTTTTTAGTTATAGATGATAATTAAGGAGAAAGTTTATGGTAGATATTAATAGTCCATTAGGAAGAAGAGTATTAGCAACACAAGCCGCACAAGCTGGTAAAAGACAAGTATTCACTGTGCCCGATGAATCAGGCGCAGAAGCTGGGCATGTTGAAGATCAGATGATGGGTCAAATGCCAGAAGAAGAGATGGTAAATCCAATTTATAGACAACGACAAGCGCAACAGGCACAAGCAAACTCAAAGTCTCAAGATATTTCTAGAGAATCTTTAGAAAAGATGCGACAGGAATCTAGACAAGCCAAATTTGAAGTGGCTCCAAAAGCTAAAAATAGAATTGATTTTTTATTAGGTTTAAAAAAGAAAACAATTGAAGTTGAGGTTGAGGGCGTTAAATTTGTTTTAAAAACTTTAAAACATACTGAGTATCAAGATGTTTTTTCATCATTGTCAAAAATGACAGATGTAAATAATCTTGTAATTTCTTTAGAAATGCAAATTCAAACCTTGGCAAGGTCCATTACTCACATTGACGGAATTCCGACAATGGTTGTTTTAAATGTTGACTCAATTGAAGGAGTAATTGAGCATTTGCGTGAATTTGAAAACGATGTTATTGAACAATTAAATGATGAATTTAAAAAATTAAAATCATCTGTTGATGTAGCTAAAGAAGAAGAAAGAGAGGTGACTGAAAATTTAAAAAAGTAGTCCGATATTCGGACCATAAATTTTATTTTTATTTATTTGAGAAGCTTGGAGAGCAGGCTTTGCCTGGCGGGTCATTTTATGATTCCGTTGATCCATGGGTTTATTCATGGCTTTATTATTCATTTATGCAAGCCGAAGAAGATAAATATAAGTTTGCTAGATCGATGGCAATATTTCAGGGAAGCTTTGCAAATCCAGAGATGGCAAGAAATATTAATAAATCAGATAATCCAACTGCAGAGATGGACGATGAACAATTTGAGGCTGTTTCTGAGTATATTTTGGCAGAAGATAAGAAGGAAGAAAATAAATTAAGAAAACGGCAGCGCAAGCTATTATTAAAACAAAAATAATTTAAAAGAATATCATGGCAGATACATTAGAATCTCTTAAACAACAACTAGAAGATTTAAAAAAAGCAATTGGTTCTGGTACAGTAGCTGCCGAAGATTTTGATAAAAAATTCAAAGATATATCTGATAAAGTTTCAAAATTAGGAACAAGTCAGGCAATTAAAGATTTTAGCAAAAATATTGAAACAGCAAAGAACAACGCAGCAGCATTACTTTCTTCTTTAAAAGACTTAAGTGTTACAGATGTTACTAAAAGATTAACAGATGGGTTTGATGTATTTAAAGAGTCAATAGAGAAAGCAGGACATAAAGCTGAAGATTTAACATTGCAAATTGGAAAAATTGCATTAGCTACTGTGGCTTTAAATGCTTTGCCAGCGCCAAAATTATTTGACAGTTTTAAATCTGGAAAAGAAACAGTTGCTGAAATAACGGAATCATTTGATAATTTTACAAAATTATTAGGTGTAGAAAATAATGAATTAGTTCAAAGAATTAGGCAGTTTACAGAAGCATCTGATCGTGTAAACAAATTTGAAGATAATTTATATTCAGCAGCAGCTGCATCCGGTCAATTAAATCAATATTTAAAAGAAGTTAATTTTGAATCAGATTTAGAAACAAGAATGGAAGCTGCTAATGCAAAAATGATGGAGATGTCAAAAATTACTTATGACGTTGCTCAGGCTAACGGCTTGAATATGTCAACTGTATCTCAATATGCTGCCATCTTAAGTAAACTTCCGGGCGCTTTTGATGCCGTTTCTGATTCTGCTGGTAAAAATGCATTAATAACTACTGATAATGGAAAATCTTATCAAAAATTAGATGCTGCTATAAAAGTTGCTAGAGCTTCTGGTCAAGATGTAACAAGCGTATTAAATTATATGATTGATAGCCAAAGAAATTTAAATACATCTGCAGAAGAATCGATTAGTAATTTTTCAAAAATGTCTACAGCTGCACAGAATTTACACTTACCATTTGATATTATGAATAAATATGTTCAATCTACCGCAGATGGATTTATGTACTTTAAGGATAATACAAATTCTTTAATTGACGTTATGAGTAGGCTAGGACCTGCATTTAGAGCAGCCAATTTATCACCGGAAGCAATTCAAAAATTAACTGCTGGAATGGTAAATAATATCAATCAAATGTCTCTTGCACAAAGAGCATTCTTATCCATGCAGACAGGGGGTCCTAGTGGATTGCGTGGCGGGTATGAAATTGAATTATTAAAAACGCAAGGTAAGTTTGCTGAAATTGAAAAGAAGGTAGAAGAGTCTTTGCGTAAACAATTTGGTGGAAGAGTCGTTACATTGCAAGAAGCAGCTAGAGACGAAGGCGCTGCAAGACAATTAGCTAAACAAGTTCAGTTAGTTACAACCGGACCTACAAAAGTTGTTGGTACAGAGGCTGAGGCTTATAAGCTTTTTGAAGCTATGCGTTCAGGAATATCTGGTGACGTAGTAAGCAGTTCAGATGCTCTAAGACAAAATCTTGAAATTGGAGACAAGAGAGCAGAACAAAGTTCTAATAAGTTAACTGATATTGCTAATAAGTTAGAAGTTATTTCTATGAATACAAGTATTATGGCAAGGTCTTCTTATAAAGACGTAGAAGGTCTTATGGTTTCTTTATTATCAAGTAAGCAAGCTAAGGAAGGATTTGGAGCTATTGGAAAATTTGCACCAAATATAGCTGAAGAAATTGGAAATTTACTTAGCTCAGGAACTAGGGCAGAGTCTTCGGAACGAGCTACAAGAAGATCATTTTTTAATTTTGGAACGGGCGCTATAGTGCCTCAAAAATCTCCCGAAGCGCTTCTTAAAGAAACTATAGACAGAATTAACTTTAAAATGCCGCCCGATGATACTCTTTCTGTTCCGGAAGACAATAAAATTATACTACCATTAACAACTAATATGCCTAAAACAAATCAATCACGAGCAATTATGCCGTCTCAAGAAAAAACATACAATGTAAATATTACAATTAAAGATCCAAACCAAGATAAAATGGCAACAGTTGCATTAAAAATTGTTAAAGATCAGTTAGAAATTCGTCAAATTAATGATAATCAACAGATTACTACGGGCGCCGCAAGAACAATTGCATAATATTAATTTTTTAATATAATAATATGACTAAATTCGATGATGCTCTTAAAAGTTTTAATAATGCTCAGAATCAAGTAAGCAATTCATTTGATACGGCTATCAATGCCTTAGATCAAGCCCAAGAGTTTGTTGATGGAAGCAAAGCACCTTCAACTTTAGGTTATGGTACTAGGCAGTCTAAATTACCAAATAACAGACAAGCATTTTCTACCAGGAATGTAATACATTGGATTGTGCCAGAGGGTCCAATTATTCAAATGTATATTAATCCACAAAACTTATCTGTTAATAATAGAAAAGATGTTTTTCCAACCAGAACAAAGGGTGGATATGTAGTTCAATATTTTGGATCACAATTAACAACACTAAGAATTAGTGGAAATACTGGAACATCTGGAATTGAAGGCATTAACGTATTGCATGATTTGTATCGATATGAGCAATTAGCTTTCGACCCATATGCTCTTTATATGGCTGCTGAAAATTATAATAAAACTTATGCTGGAAATATATTTGGAGAAGACTCAGCTTTTTCTGCAGGCGAACAATTTGTCACATCATTAATTGGTCAATCTACTTCTATGATGTCAAATGCTCAACCACCTTCATTGGCTGATATAGCATTTAGAATAGAAATGTATTATGCTGGAGAAGTTTTTAGAGGATTCTTTACGGATTTTAACGTCACAGAAGATTCTAATAATTTAGGTATATTTACTTATGATCTTAATTTTACAGTAACTCAACGACGTGGATTTAGACAGAACTTCTTTGCTTGGCATCGTTCAGCTAATGATGGTCCAAGTCATACAGATTCTGAAAATGGCGTTCCATACAGTTATAGTTCTTTGTTAGAATATCCAAGGTAAGATGTCAAAATTTGAAGACTTAGGTAAGTCCATATTAGGTACAATTAATCAGCAAATAGGGCTGTCGGAGAATATTCCGACAAATCCTCAGGACCCTTATTCCTATGCTGGCATAGGTGATTTTGCATCTAAAATTGCACAGTCAGAGCAAAGAACATATTTGCAGTCTGGTTATACAAGAGCGTTGCGACCTCAAGCTATGGAGGTATTATTACAGGAGCCTGACTTAACAATTGTTGTTAAGAAAAGACAATTTTCTTCATTAATTGAAAATTATCAAGTTAATAAATTAAGCTATGAAGAAAAATTATATTTAAAAGCTGTAAAAAGATTATTTTATAATAAATGCAGAGCGATAGCTTCTTATGAACGACTAACTAAAATTGAAAGAATAGTAACTCAATCTGGCGGAGTTTTTAACGATTACGTCATGCCGATGATGTTTTCTTCTGTAGAAGTTTTAAATACATTAAAGCCAGGTCTTATTAGTGGAAATACTTTAGCCGTATTAGATACTTTAAAGAAAGTTAAAAACTTCTCAGATCCAGAGCGATATACAACATGGTTAAATTCCTCTGAAATACCTTATTTAACAGACGTTGGAGAGGGGACCGGTTCATTTGAATTAACATTGGCAACCAATGTTTCTACCAGCGTCTCTACAGAGTTAGGGCGAGGAAATGCATCTATTACTTTAGAGAATCCATATGAATTAATGATTATTAATGAAAAAGATATTGAGCAGGCAATATCAGATGTTGTAGGATTTACAAATTTTAGATTTTTTTCTATTGCAGAAAATCAATTAAATGATACCATAAATCTTCTTAAACAAGAATTAGCATCTATTCGTAGAGAGAGAAACGCTTCTCCTATTAATTTTATGCTCTCTCCTGATTCTTTAAATTATAAAAAAGTTAGAGCATTTATTGATGAAGAAGGAAGAGAAATTATTTTCTCTTATGACGCCGGTATATTTGGTACTTTTGGATTTGATGCGGCTGGCGATCCCAATGAATTTAATGTTGTTTTAGATAGCACTTCTTATGAGGGATTTAATGGATTGCAATCTGAAAAAGAAAAGACTTTATTCAGAGTAATTGTAGCAAATTTATATTCTTTATTTGCTTTGCAAAAATCAAGAAAAAATGACATTGTTAATTTTAATGAACAAAATAATTATATTCGCAAAAAGATGCGAATGGAGTTTGAAGAAAAAGCAATTATTCAAAATCAAGATATTGTTCATATATTTGTCGGATCAAAAACTGTAACCGATCCAAAAGTCTCGGAAGGTTTTAATTTTTCTTATTCTAAAGATAATTTATTAAATAATATTGATAAAGGCGTTAATGAGCTAGCTCAATCTGTAAATGATGCCGCTAGCGTATTTTCTGGCGGCAAAGCTGGTTCTAATTTTATTGAATTAGAAAAAAATGCTATAGCTGGTCCTAGTTTTCCAACATGGCTTTGGTATATCATGAGAAATGATTTTACAAGGCAAGCTGCTGGAGTGCATATTTTTGCAGGTATTGTTAACAATGTATCTCAAAGTTATAGTGGCGGTAAACACAACATTAATGTTAATTGTGGTGATTTTGCAGATTATTTGCAAAAAGGTCAAATTAATGTTAAGCCATCTTTAGATGTGGTTGACTCTTCATTATATGACCCTCTTACTCCATTTAAAATTGATTATGATCCAGCAACCGGGCTATTGTCTGGAGCAAATCCTCAATTGTTAGATGAAAATATTACATTATTAAATACGGAATCTGTAAGACTAAAAGCAGGAAGAAATCGTGGTAATTTAGCAACATTAGAAACTTACAATGTAAAAGATGCTGAAATTTTAGAGCCTACGTCACCAACCGCCCAATTAAGAAATCAATTTTTTGATCCAGATGGTTTTATTTACAGATGGAAGCAAGGGATAGGCACATTGGTTTTATCTGGTGCGCCAAATGATTTTGGTACAGGGTCTTTAAGAAAAGAAACATCTTCAGTTATTACCAATAACATCTTTTCAGGTCAAGATGTTATGAATACGCTTTCTTTATTAGTTACAGGTCAGCCTTATAATTTTTCTACTTTTTTAAAAGCCGCATCAAAAGCTGGATTCATTACATCAGAAAAATATTTAGGATTTAATTCTAGTGATAATTTTTTAAAAGGCTTAATTAAAGATTTAAATAAAACAAATGCAATTTGGGGAAACTTTATTCCTTTTAAAAAATTATCATTGTCAAACGTTGCATATCAAGCGTTGCTTCAAGGTGAGCTTGATGCAACAACTAACAATGTAAAATTAAATGATTTATTAAGACAGAGAGCGGAAAAGTATGATAAGTTATTAGCATTAGCTCCAACTTCAAAATCTGCTACTGGCGAGAATAATTCAGTTAATTCAAGCAGTGGGATAGTTGT
>Ga0214917_10006499_pt1 | contig 12099 bp, 13 predicted proteins | sample LL_1208_BB_MetaG_FD_177983 | JGI IMG/M metagenome (GOLD analysis project Ga0214917, IMG submission 177983) | Freshwater microbial communities from Lake Lanier, Atlanta, Georgia, United States - LL_1208_BB | ecosystem: Environmental > Aquatic > Freshwater > Lake | place: USA: Georgia | collected...
CCTTCCATGGAATTCTTGGTAATTTTCAATTCAAATTTATCTATTTCTTTTTGAATTTTTACAGCCTCGTTTTTTAGTTCATTATTTTTTTTATTTAACTCTTCTCTTCGTTTTTCAAAAATAGCTAAATTTTCTTTAGAGGCTACTAAAGCTTTATTATTTTTTAAGAGATAGTTTCTAGCAAAACCGTTTGCAACTTTTACTTTGCTACCAATTTTTCCTAATTTTTTAATATTTTCTAAAAGAATAACTTCCATAATTAATCCGCCACAAATGGTAATAAAGCTAGTATCCTAGCTTTTTTTATTTCGTTAGATAACTCTTTTTGTTTTGCGTAGCAAACAGAAGTTATTCTACTTGGTAACATTTTTCCAGTTTCTGATATATATTTTTGAAGTAATTTTAAATTTTTATAATTAATTACAGGGGCATCTTTTCCACTTAAAGGACAGTCTCTTGTAAATTTAGTAGTTGCTTTTTGAAAAAGCATTAAATTTGAATTATTATTTTTTTTCGTCTTTTTAATATTTTTTCTTTTCATTATTTATTATCTTCCTTTAAGACTAGTTCTGAATTTTCCTCTGGTACATTCTTTATTTTAATAGTCATAAATCTTAAAATATTTGCATCAATTCTCTCAATCTTTTCAAGTTCTTGAACAATTACTGGCTCACCAGAAAAATATAAATTTGTGTAGTATCCTTTTTTAAAATTTTTGATTGGGTAAGCTAGTTGTCTTAAACCCCAATTCTCTTTTTTTTCAATTTTACCTTTATTTTTTTTTATGAGATCTTCAATTTTTTGATGAAGATCAGACAAATCTTTATTATTTAAACTTTGAGAAGCAATATACGTATGTTCGTAATAATTCATTTTTACTTTTGGTTGCTTTTAATTAGCATCCCAACTTTAACATTAAAGTTGAGAAAGTCTTGGCAATATATAATTTTTTTTTTTTAATACAACAGTATTAATTTTGTTATAACTATTACTAAATTATGAAAGCAATCGTATTTCCAGGGCAGGGATCTCAGTATGTTGGCATGGGAAGAGATTTTTATGATACTTTTAGTGAGGCAAAGGAAGTCTTTCATGAAGTCGATGACGCTTTAGAATTTAAATTATCTGATATTATTCTAAATGGACCCATTGAAAGTTTAAATCTAACAGAAAATACTCAACCAGCTATAATGACTGTGGGGGTTGCAATTTATAGAACTTTAAGAAAACAAAAAATAAATGAATTAAAAGACTATAGTTTTTTTGCCGGACATTCATTAGGAGAGTATACATCTTTGATCTGTTCAAATTCGTTAACTTTAGGAGATGGCGCTAAAATTTTAAAAGAAAGAGGTAAGTCAATGCAAGAGGCGGTCCCCGTAAATGTTGGTGCCATGGCAGCTGTTTTAGGAGCAGAAATTGACTTAATTAATGAAGTGATAAATAAAAATAATCCAATTACAGGAATTGCTGAAATTTCAAATGATAATTGCCCAGGCCAAATAGTAATAAGTGGTAATAAGGATAAAATTAATAAAATAGTAGAGGATCTAAAAAACATACATGGTAAAAAAGCAATATTACTACCAGTAAGCGCGCCCTTCCATTGTTCATTAATGCAGCCCTCTGCGGATAAAATGAATCAAATTTTAATAAAAACAAATTTTTTAAAACCAATAATAAATATTGTTTCAAATGTTTCAGCCAAGACAATTGATAATTTTAAAGAAATACCTTTTTTACTTACTAAGCAAATTACCCATCATGTTAAATGGAGAGAATCAGTAGATTTTATGAAAACAAATGGTGTAAAACATTTTATTGAAATAGGACCAGGAAAAGCTTTAACGGGTATGATAAAAAGAATAGGAAAAGAACTTACAACAACTACAATTGATAATATAACCCAATTTAATGAATTTAATTAATTTAAAAAATAAAAAAGTCTTTATCACCGGAGGCGCTTCTGGAATTGGACTGTCTATTTTAGAAAATTTTTATAAATTAGAAGCTGATATATTTACGATTGGAACGAATGTTGAAAATCTTAAGACTATTCAAAATAATTTTCCTAAAATTAAAACTTCTAATTTTAATTTAGAAAATCATCGAAAGATTGAAGAGTTAGTAAAGGAAGCCAAAGAAAAATTAGGAGGATTAGACATAGTTATAAATAACGCTGGTATCACGAAAGATAATCTTGCAATTAGAATGTCAGATGAGGAATGGAATAAAGTAATTAATATTAATTTAACCGCTGTTTTTTTGATTTGTAAGTATTCAATTAAAGTAATGATGAAACAAGATTCAGGATCTATAATTAATATTAGCTCAATTGTAGGACATACTGGAAATTTTGGCCAAGCTAACTATTCCAGTGCCAAAGCAGGGATAATTGCAATGTCCAAAAGTCTTGCAAAAGAGTACGCAAAAAAAAATATTAGAGTAAATTGTATTTCACCAGGGTTTATTGATACAAAAATGACCAAAAATATTAATGAGGAATTTAAAAAGAAACTTATAGAAAATATTCCTATGGGAAAATTAGGCAACGGTAATGATATTGCCAATTGTGCTATTTTCTTAGCATCTGATCTGTCTAGTTATATTACAGGCGAAACCATCCATGTTAATGGTGGTATGTATATGGCTTGATTTATTTAATTTATTCATTTATTGAAAGAATCATTAATAATTAAGGGAGTTTAAAAATGAGTGATGTTGCTGCTAAAGTTAAAAAAATTATCGTAGAACACTTAGGTGTTGATGAAGCTAAGGTTACAGAAGAAGCCAGTTTCATTGATGATCTAGGAGCAGATAGTTTAGATACAGTAGAATTGGTAATGGCATTTGAAGAAGAATTTGGTTCTGAAATTTCAGACTCAGAAGCAGAAAAAATCCTAACAGTTGGTGATGCAATAAGATTTATCGAGAATAATCCCGCAAAGTAGTTCTTTTGATTTTAAAATCAAAGAGAGGTTTAATTTTAATTTTATCCTCCCCTTCAGGGGCTGGTAAAACCACACTTGCTAAAAAAATTGAACTAAGTGATAGAAATTTTAAAATTTCAGTCTCTTATACCACAAGAACTCCAAGAACTAATGAAGTCGATGGAGTTGATTATAATTTTGTAACTATTGAAAAATTTCAAGAATTAGCCAGTCAGGATAAATTTTTGGAGCAGGCAAAAGTATTTGGAAATTATTATGCTACTTTAAAAGGACCAATAGAAGATAACTTAGCAAAAGGAATTGATTATTTGTTTGATATTGATTGGCAGGGAACAGAGCAAGTCAAAAAAATTATGCCTTCAGATATTGTATCTGTATTTATTTTACCGCCTAGCATTGATGATTTAGAAAGTAGACTAAAAAAACGTGAAGAAAAAAATAAAGAGTTAATTAATCAAAGAATGAAAATGGCCAAGGATGAGATTAAACATTGGAAAGATTATAAATATATTGTCGTAAATAAAGATGTAGAAAATTGCTTTGAGCAAATTACTAAAATAATTAAAATAGAAAGAGAATTAAGATCTACTTTTAATCAAATCAACTAGTTTATAATAAAAATTAAAATCTAGATTTTCAGCCCTTAAATTTTTTATGTTGTTGAAATCTATAATTTGAAGTTCTTTTTCATTAAGTATTTTCTTAAGTGATTTTGAAACCATCTTTCTTTTTGTATTAAATATATTTTTAGTTAATTCTGATAAAATATTTAAATCATCTAATTTTAAATTATTATTTTTTTTTGGAGTAAAAGAAAGTACCGCGGAGTCTACTTTTGGTTCAGGGTTAAATTCCTTTTTAGAAATATTAAAATGAAATTTAATGTTTAATCTTGCATCTGATAGTATTGATATTCTGCCATATTTTTTATTATTTGAGGTTGCTATAATTCTTTCCGCAACTTCCTTTTGAAACATTAAAACCATTTGATTGTAAAATGGAGGCCATGGTTCAGAATAAATCCATTTTATTAGTAATTTTAATGAAATGTTGTAGGGAAGGTTACCAAAAATAATTACATTTTTTTTAAAAATTTTTCTTTCATCGAATGTTAAAGCGTCTGAGATTATATAGTCAAAATTATTAAAATTATTTTTGATTTTTTCTAGTTCAGGTTTTAAATCTTTATCAAACTCTATGGCAAAAATTTTCTTTGCGTCCTTTTTAATTAATTCTTGAGTAAGAACGCCTGTTCCGGGACCTACTTCTAAGATGTTACTTTCTTTATTAATAATCCCAATTTCTGCTATTTTTTTTGTAATGTTTTTATTAATTAAAAAATTTTGTCCAAGGTGTTTTTTATGTTTAAACATTATATTTAATAAAGAACTTTATTGCATTCTTAAAACTTTTGGGATTTGCAATTCCTTTTCCAATAATATCTGTGCCAATACCATGATCAGGAGAAATTCTTATAAAGGGTAGTCCGATTGTAATATTTATAGCATCTAGATCAAATTTAGTTTTAAAAGCTGTTAAAACTTGATCATGATAATGGCCTATTAAAACATCAATCTTCAACTTATTTCTTTGTAAAAAACTCGTATCAGGTGACAACGGACCTATTATTGAATATTTCTTTTTAAGCTTTTTAATTGCAGGTGTTATAATTTTTTTTTCTTCAGTGCCTATATATCCATTTTCACCATTATGTGGATTTAGACCGAGTATACCAATTTTTATTTTCTTTCTTTTAAGAATTTTAGAATAAAAATAATTAATATTTTTGCATGCTTTTTCAATTTTTTTAAATGAAATTTCTTTATGGACGTTTTTTAACGGAATGTGAGTTGTTAGGGGAAGAACTGAAAAATTTTCATTATATAATAGCATATTTTCTTTATTTTTATTATTTGTTTTATCAGCAATATATTCGGTTATTCCTTTATATTTATTTTTGGTAAATTTTGATTTGTTTATTGGAAGATTAATAATTCCATTAGCTAATTTTTTCTTAATTAATATTAGAGCAGTCTCAAAACTTTTTTTTATGAAAATATCTGATTTAATAGATCTAAGATCGAAGGGTTTTGTTTGATTATGCTGAATATTTATAAAATTAAATTTTTTATCATTTAACTTATTAATATCTGACAAATGAAAATTAATATTTATTTTAAGATTTAAATAATTAGCTTGTTTTTTTAGCAGGCTATAATTTCCAATAATTATAAAGCTAAGTTTAGTTTCCTTAATATAGTTTAAGGATTTTAAAAAAATTTCAGATGAAATACTATTAGGCTCACCTAAGATAATTACAATTTTTTTTTTCACAAAAATTTAATTAAATATTTTTTTTTACTTTTTTCAAGATGCGTTGCTGCAAACTTATTTAAAAGTTTGTTTTGTTCTATAGTAATTAGTTGGTTTTTAAATTTTTCACTCTCTTCAGTATTTTTTTGCTCTTGTTCTAACTGTCTATTAACTTCTGTTAAATTAACATTAAGTCTTCCCTCATACATTTGCCTTATTAATTTTGACCATTTAAGATCAATTTTTATTACATTTTTTAAGTAATCTTTTTCAATTTCATTTTTGTTGTAAAATGAGTTGAGCGTTTCATTAGAAATTTTTATTCTTTCTAAGTAATTGTATAAACTATTTTCTATATCTTTCTCCGAAACATCGATTTTATAATAATTTGTTTCTATATCCTTAATCTTTCTATCAATTAGAGTATTAATAATTTCTTTTTTTAATAGTTCTGAAGTATTGGTATCTTGGTCTTTGTTTATAAACCTTAAAAATTTAATTTCCTTATTAACGTCTAGCTCAGTAATTATTGAATTATCAATCGATACTAATACATTATTAGTTAATTGTTTTGCTTCAACTTGATATATATTAAATAATAATAATATTAGTAAAAAAAATAATTTTTTTTTACTCATTTTTTAAAATAAAGTTTTTCCACCGATTGAAGGTAATATATTTGAGGTCGTGTAGTTTTCACCAAACGGCAACAATGTAACTCCAAAGAAAATGTTAGTTGCTGGTTTTAAATCTTTATCTGTTGAATAGTTTCTTTGAAAATAAAATCCATATCTTATGCATTCGTTTTCATTTTCAATTCCCAATTTATGTGAGTTAGTCATTTCTGTTTTGAGATTTCTATCAGTTTCAAATTTTACTTTTGTATTGTCGGTTATATAAGAGATAAGGTTTGCTTTTGCATATCTTTCGCTACCAATATGATTATTTTTTTCGTAAAAATTAAAATTAATTTCTCCTTGTTTAAGAAAAGTTTTTACATTTAAATCACTATAGTAGATGTGATTAAAATTGTTATCAAAAGTGTTTTTTAGCGTAACATCAAAATTACCGGGACTTAAATAATTAGCCTTAGTTACTAAGTCAGAATTTTTATTCTGAAGGGATGATTTTCTTGGCATATCTGCATCTTCATTAAATTTTATAACCTGACCAATTGCAAATCCAGCCTCTGAGGGTTTATTTTGGTTGATAGTTTTTTCTTTCCAACTCCAATCTAATCCAAGATTGAATGACAGATCCTTTTCTATTAGTTCATCCGAGTTCATCCTGTTTAATGAGAATAAATTATCTATACTCAAAGTTGTGTCATTAGAAGTTGCATTGGTCATTTTTCCAGGAGAATATCGCGTCAGAATTCTAGGGATTAAATATTGTTCCGAATCCTTTGATAATTTTGCAAAAGGTAATGATGTGTCCAGTCCGAGTATTGGGTTAAGTTGAGTGTTAAAATTTTCATTTGGTGTTCTGTAATCTGAATAATAGTTAATATTATTTATTTTTGTTAAAAATTTATAACTAATTCCAAGATTAGTATTATAAGCTTCATTGGTTGAGTGATCTAAGTTATTAATAAAAGTTGTTTTGTTTTGATTTGTGTTTGTATTTAAACTTTTAAAATTTGAACTTAAATTTAAGTTATTTTTTTCTAAAAAATTATATTTTGAATAGATAATCTCTGGAAGTAAATATTCATATTGATCAGATGTTTTTGTTGTCGTTATATTTTGATATGCCGCTGTTCTTAAGTTTAAGCTTTCATTTTTACCAAAAGAATTAAAATATATTTCGTTAGTCAATTTAGTTTGATCTTCTTTTACAAGATTTTTTTTAAATCCATCTTGAGTAGAGTTTATTTTGTTAACCCTTAGATAAGTTGGGTTATTAACTCTTTGAAACTTTGCATTAAAATCACTTTGATTAAAAATTTTTTCCGTAAAATTGAGATTCAAATTTCCGTATAAATGACTTCTTGAGCCATCTGTTTGCGTTGAGGTTATTTTTTTATAACCTTGTGTAATTCCTCCTTCTAATGATAAATCACCATTTTTAAACTTTTCCCTATACTCTCCTAAAAGTAATGGATGTTGTTCAAAATAATATGTGGGACTTATAGTAAAATCCGCAGAGTCAGATACTGGGTAAAAATATGGGATTTTAATTGTTGAGCCTATTTGTTCACCTAAAGAAGAAAAATTAGGCGCTAGAAATCCAGCTTTTCTTTTTACCGTAGGATCGGGATGAGAAAAATATGGAGTAAATAACACAGGAACATTATTAAGATCTAAATGTGCATTTTTGTAAGTTATTTCTTTTTTTTCTTTATCATGAATAATTAAACTTGAGTTTAAATTCCAAAAGGGACAGCCTTCTTTTTCATTAGTTGATTTACATGATGTAAATTTTCCATCTTTAATAATAGTAATTTTATCTTTTATAGATACTTCTTTTCCGGTTAAAGTTGGCTCTATAGCCTCATTAAATTTGTCTTTTGTTTCAAATTTTTCTTTACTTAGATTTGCTTTTAAGTCGTATCCGAGAATTTCAATAAATTTATCATCGGAAGTAATTTTGCTAAAATAATAAATGTTATTAAAGTTATCTTCAAATTTAACATTATTTTCAGCGCTTATAATTTTATTATTCAAATTATAATTAAAATTTTCAGCAAATAAATTTTGATTTTTATTATCTGAATACTTTGAATTTCCAAAAGTTTTTAAGATTTGAGTTGTTTTGTTATATAAAACTTTATCAGCTGAAATTGTTTGTCCTTCTTGATTTTTAGCAACTACGTTTCCTATAGCTTCAATAATATTATTATCTTGAGAATAGGTTATTTTATCTGCAGAAAAATTGTAAATATCTTTTTGTTGGGAAAAACTTGTATTTATTTGAAAAGAAAATAAACCAAAAAAAAATATAAAAAAAAATTTATTTCGCATTAACTTGAATGATTCCAACTAAATTTATTAAAATTATCAGAAATATAGGTATCCACACTGAAAAATCTACAGATATTATGCCAGATTTAGCAATTGTTATTGATAAATCATTTAAAAAATAAATCACTATACTGATGATTACTCCGTAGCTTCCATATTTAAGATAATTAGATGTCTTTCCTAAATTAATAATCATTAATCCAGAAAGTATAGACATAGCTAGCAAGTAGATAGGAAAGGATATTAGTTTTTGATATCTAATTCTAAGATCAGTAATCGAGTATCCTTTATCCTCTAATATTAACATCTCTTTGCTAATATCTAAAAGAGAAGTTGTTTCGGTATTTTTATAAATATTTTTTAGCTCGTTAATTTTTATATTACTTTTATAAGTGTAATTATTAAAATAATTTTCTGAAGTTTTCTTATTATAAGAAGAAATAATATTAACTTTACTCAATTGCCAATTAGTATCATTTATAGTTCCTTCAACAGCATCAATTCTTTTTATAAAGTTATTACTTTTGTCATAATTGTAGATCGTAATTTGTTTTATATTTAAAAAATTTTTGTCAATTTTATCAATTCTGATAATATTTTTATCATTTTCGTTTTTATCTATAATCCAAATTCCAGTTTCATTAACAAAAACTAAATTTTTTGTCTGATCGTATTCTGATTTTATTTCTTCATAATATTTTAACATTGAAGAAGAGAAGGGTACCATCAAAAATATTAACAGGTAACCCATGACAAAACAAGTTAACGCAGGAATTAATATAATTTGGATATTAGAGTAACCCATTACTCTTAAAGAAATTACTTCATTATAATTATAAATTTTCAAATAAAATACTATCCCTGAAAATAAAACTATAAATGGGAATAAATTAAATAATAAATTTGGAATTTTTAAAAAAGTAAAAATTATAAATGTTATAAATTTTAAATCTTGTTTTGATTTAAAGTAATTGAACTCTTCTAGTAAAGTTATAAGTAGCACAATAGAAAACATTACGCAAAGTACCACTAGTAAACTTTTCAAGAATTCTTTAATTATATATCGATTAATTGATTTTAACATTTAAGCTTTACTATTTTCATGCTTGGTGAAGTAATTAAGTATAAACCAATTAGTTATTAAGAAAAAAAAGGGTGCAGAATATAATAATATGTTTGCAATACTTTTTTTAGAACTTAAATTTAATAAAATTTCGCCAATCACTATAATTAAAATTCCAAGAGAAAAAATTGTTATTTTAAAAATTGTTTTATTAATAAACTCTCTATTTATGGACATTAAAAAACAGGCCAAAATCACCAATGAAGGAATGAATAACGGTATAACAATTCTATTATTTAATTCACTTATAATGTCAGGTAGTTGTGAGTCATTTTTATTTTTTGATCTTTTAAATAATTCAATAGAGGAAATTTCAGGAAATTTATAATAGTCAACAGTTCTTTTGCTATACTGACTTAGATCTAGCGTGATTTTATCAAAGTCTATTATTGATATTTTCTTGTTATTATTTTCTTCCTGAACGCTCCCATTTAAAAGTACAAGTAAATTTTTATTATTTTCATTTAATATGACGCCTGATTTTGCTATTATAGTTTTTGATTTTTCAGCATTATTTTCAAATAAAATAATATCTTCTAACTCATCAATTTGATTTTTTTTACCAACGTAAATTGTAATCTTTTTAAGAGGGTTATTGAAATTATTATACTTTATTAAAGGGGCAATAGATCCGACTGCTGAATTCAATAGCAGATATCTTGAGTAGTTGGAAAAGTACGGTACTACAAATAATCTTATTAAAATTAATAAAAATACAAATAAAATAGAAAATTTAACCAAATAGGTAATAAATTTTTTTTTATCTAGTCCAGAAAACCATAAAGCTTTTAATTCATTATGATCTTCAAATTTTGAAATGGTTACAACAAAGGATATAAAAAAAATTATGATAGAAATCCTTGATACAATTTTTGGAAATGTAGAAAGTATATACAAAAAGTAGGTAGCTATAGAATTTCCATCTTCAGAAATTAAATCAAGAAGCCTTACCGCTTGCGTGATCCAAATAATCAGTCCAAATGCAAACAGTATGGAAAGATAATTCTTTAAAAATTCTAAAATAAAATAGTAACCTAACTTGTTTTTTTTCATTTTGATATGTATATGATCTTATATCATTATGTTAGATTTAAAGATAATCCCAAATACTAGTAACAGTTCAGACTTTCATATTTTTTTTTGTGAAAAAAATTTTTCATTTAATCCAGAAAAATTAGCATTTGCCAATATAAATTATAAAGAAATCAATTCTATTTTGTTAAAAAATAAAAATGAGGATTATCTTATATTTAATTATCACAGTACAAGACCTAAAAAGATTATTTTTATAAACCAAAATGAATATAAAAATAATTTTGAGAATCAAAATATTGGTGGCAAAGTTATTAATGAAATCAAGTCGGCAAATGAAATTAATGTAATTTTTTCTAAGGAAGACAAATCACTAGAAAATTTTTATTTTAATTTTTTTTTAGGAAGCTTTTTAAAAAAATACTCTTTTACTAAATACAAAACAATTTTTAAAAAAAATGAAAATATTAATGAAAAAATAAATTTGTTAATTAGTACCAAAAACAAAAATTTTTTTTCTAAAATTAAAAATGATATTAATAATATTGTTAATGGAGTTTTTTTAACAAGAGATTTGGTTTCTGAGCCTCCAAATTACTTAAATCCTCAAATGTTTGTTAATGAAATTAAAAAACTTTCTAAATTAGGACTTAAAGTTGAGGTTTTTGATCATTCTAAAATGAAAAAAATTGGAATGAATGCTTTGCTTGGTGTTGCCCAAGGTAGCAAAAATTTACCTTATTTTGTCACGATTAAATGGAAACCAACTAATTCTAAAAATAAAAAACCACTTTCATTTATTGGTAAAGGAGTTTGCTTTGACACAGGTGGCATTTCGTTAAAACCAGCAAAATTCATGGAGGATATGAAATATGATATGGCTGGAGCTGGTGCAGTTGTAGGACTAATGAAAACTTTGGCATTAAGAAAATCTAAGTCTTACGTTATTGGAACTGTGGCACTAGTTGAGAATATGCCTGGTGGCTCAGCTCAAAGACCGGGGGATATTGTAAAATCTTATTCTGGAAAAACAATTGAAGTTTTAAATACTGATGCTGAAGGAAGATTAATTCTTGCTGATGCAATCTATTATATAGATGAACAATATAATCCGGAATTTATAATTGATTTAGCAACTTTAACTGGGGCAATAGTTGTTTCTTTAGGTAACGAATACGCAGGCCTATTCTCAAATGATGACAAATTATCAGAAAAATTAATTAATGCAGGAGAGATAGAAAATGAAAAATTGTGGAGATTTCCACTTCATAAAAACTATGACAAATTAATGGATTCTAAAATTGCTGATATTCAAAATATTAATTACTCTGGAGGAGCTGGATCCATTACTGCAGCTCAATTTTTACAAAGATTTTTAAAAAATAAAACACCTTGGGCTCATTTAGATATTGCTGGTATGGCTTGGACAAAAAAAGATTTAGATATTATCCCAACAGGAGCTACTGGTTTTGGTGTTAAATTATTGAATAAATTGGTAGAAAAATACTACGAGTAGTATGGAAAAAACTTTATCAATAATAAAGCCAGATGCAGTTGAAAGAAATCTAATTGGTCAAATACTCAGTATTTTTGAAAAAAATTCATTAAAAATTCACTCAATCAAAAAAATTAAATTATCTAAAAAAATGGCAGAAGATTTTTATTTTGTTCATAAAAATAGACCCTTTTTTAATGATCTCTGCACATACATGAGCTC
>Ga0214917_10006500_pt1 | contig 12099 bp, 14 predicted proteins | sample LL_1208_BB_MetaG_FD_177983 | JGI IMG/M metagenome (GOLD analysis project Ga0214917, IMG submission 177983) | Freshwater microbial communities from Lake Lanier, Atlanta, Georgia, United States - LL_1208_BB | ecosystem: Environmental > Aquatic > Freshwater > Lake | place: USA: Georgia | collected...
CATGGCGACCCTGGCCTTGAATTCGGGGCTGTGGGTGCGGCGCTTGCTCATCGGTTGGGAGCCCCGTTCAGGGGCGGTACCCCGACTCAAAGGCTAACGATGGGACCTGTCCAGAAAAACCAGTCCACTTCACACAGCCTCCGTTAACGCTGCCAGGAATTGATCGATCTCCGCGCTGGTCGTGGTGATGTGGGTGCAGGCCCGCAGGCTGTCGGGATCATCCAGCTGGCGAATCCAGATGTTCCGCTCACCCAGTTGCCGCACCACAGCGGCGTGTTTCGCGGTGAGACCCTGGCCAGGAGTGGACCCGGGAGGGCAACCAGCATCCAAGCCAGAGCTTTCCGCTGACTGCAGCGCGAAGCTCACCAGGCCCGCCGTCGGCGGCTCGCTCAGAACGGTATGGATCCCGGCAATCGCCTGCAGGCCCTGCCAGAGCTGACCGCTGGCGGCGCGGATCCCGGCCAGTCGCGCCTCGGGGCTGCCCTCGGCGGCCAGCAGTTCGAGCGATGTGGCCAGGCCACTGCAGAGAGGCAGGCAGGAGGTGGCCACCTCAAAGCGCCTGGCATCACGGTGCCAGGGGCTGCCGGCATCGGCCTCGTGGCGCAGGCTGCGCCAGCCCATCAGGGTCGGGCTGGCCTGCTCCAGCAACCGCTCCGACAGGGCCACGCCGCCCAGTCCCTCCGGCCCGCAGCACCACTTATGACCGGTGAAGGCATAGATGTCGGCGGCAGCGGCAGCCTCAGCCACCGGCATGCTGCCCATGGACTGGGCCGCATCCACCAGCAGCCACGGCTGGCGGGGGTGATCCCGCAGCCGCTCCGCCACCGCCTTGATCGGCATCACGGCGCCGGTGTTCCAGAGCAGATGGGAGAGCACCACCAGGCGGGTGTTATCGCTGAGGTGCTGGTCCACGCTGGCCAGCACCGCATCCGGCAGCAGGGCCGCAGGCGTGGAGCGGCAGAGCTGCTGCACCGGCAGGGTGGCGAGTTGCAGTCGTTCACGACGTGCCAGTTCCCGGCAGGCCGCCACCACGCCGGGATGCTCGCAGTCGCTGATCAACAGAACATCGCCCTGCTGCCATGGCAGGCCCCATAAGGGCAGAACGCAGCCGCTGGTGACGTTCTCCGTGAGCGCCAGCCGATGGGGAGCCACGCCGCACAGGCCGGCGAGGGCGTTACGCACCCGGGTGGTTTCCCGTTCCACGAAGGGCCAGACGGCCAGACTGAAGGGCCCCAGCTCCTGGATGGTGCGCCAGCTGGCGATGATCGCCTCCAGGGCAGGATCCGGCAGCGGTCCCTGGCCCCCGTAGTTGAAGTAGGCCTTGTTGGCCAGGGCCGGGCAGAGATCTCGCAGGGTCATGGCAATGGCCGCTACGGCTCCAGGGGTTCCACCACCACGGCGGTGCCATAGCAGAGCACTTCGGTGGCACCGCTGGAGCCGGTTTCCACGGTCGAGCCGTCGTAGCGCATGCCAACGATGGCGTTGGCCCCGAGCTGACGGGCATGGGCCACCATCTCCTCGAAGGCCTGCTCCCGGGTCTGCTCGCACATGGCGGTGTAGGCGCCGATGCGACCACCGATCATCGTCTTGAGGCCGCCGAGAAAACCCTGGAGCAGCGTGGGTGAGCGCACAACGATGCCGCGGACGACACCCAAGCAGGTGACCACCCTTGCCCCCGGCAGCTCAAAGGTGGTGGTGACGGGCAGAGAGGTTCGCACCATGGCGATTCAGAGCGGCGCTGGCTCAGCGGCCGGATCGACGGGAACCGGGAATCTGATCGGTCCAGGACTGCTGCATGAACTCACGCAGATAGGTGTCGGACGGCAGCGGACCCTCAAGGAAGCGCAGCCCGAAGAAGCTGGACTCGCCGAGGATGTTCGTCCAGCGCAGTTCGGCTGGCAGCCGGCGGGTCTCACGGCCAGCAGGCTCGGTGAACTCCAGATGCCCAGACACCGGCGCGGCGAGGGAGAGGCGGCCTTGAACGGTGAGGCAACTGCCGTGTTCGCTCACATTCCAGAGATGTGCCTGAATCGCCTGCGTTTCAGAGGTGCTCTCGGCCCGGAATCTCGCGCGCGGAGCCGAGGCGCCGAAGGGCAGACAAAACCGTGGTGCCTGGCGGGGCTTGCGCTGTGAAGCGGAGTCAGCCGGCTGCTGCTTGGAAGCAAGAGACGCTCGACGCGGCCGGCGTTCTGGAGCGGAGGCCGTCGCTTGCTCCTGCTGCTCTTTGGAGGGCCTGTACAGCCGAAAACTCTTCATCTGTCCCACGTCCATCCCGCCACTTGACGGATCGTAAGCGCTGCGCTCGCCCTGCGGTGACACCGGCGGGAGGCCGCTCCAAGGCACGACTTAAAGGGGGGCTTCCACCCCCAAACGGTCATTTGGGTGGCACCGGGTGGAGTGCCTGACCGACGCGTGCCAGGCCGAGACAGCCGAGCGTCGCACCGCGGCGCTGCTGTGCTTCCAGGGCTACCGAGAGCAGATCAACGCGGCGAGCTTCGAGGCTGCGATGCTGAGCCCAACAGAGGGTTGATCGTGAGCCTGCTGCGGGAACTGCTGGCCGGGCGTTGGAAGTTATTGCTGGCGTTGAGCGCCTTGGCAATCGTGGTGCCGCCCAGTGCGGCAGCAAACCTGAAACTGCCTTACTTCTTGCTCTGCGGCCTAGCCCTGATCCCTTTGGCCCAGATCACAGCAGAACTTGTGGATCGCTTGGTGCACCAGGTGGGCGAGCGACTCGGCGGTTTGTTGAACGTCACCCTAGGCAACATGCTGGAGCTTGTGATCGCTCTAACGGCCTTGAGAAGCGGCCTCTATGACTTGGTGGTGGTCAGCATCGCTGGAGCAGTGATTACCAACAGCCTGCTGTTGCTGGGCATCAGCACGATGTTGGCGGGCAGCAGAACCCTGCTTGTCGATCTGAATCACCACAGCCGTGGCCTCAGCACCCGCCAGCTGCTGATCAGCGTGATTCTGATGTCAGTCCCATCGATTTTCTTCTGGGATTCGATGCATCCGATCAAAGAAGGTGGCGAGGCGATGGATCTCTTCGCCATTTACTCACTCATTGTTGCGGTCGTCGTCTTGGCTTCCTATCTGCTCTCCTACATCTACCAACTGGGCACCCACCGGCATTTGTTCCTGGCCATGAACGACAGTCATGAAGCGGAGGCTGTCGTCACCAGCGAGGCCCCGATGCTTTCGATTGCACTGGCACTGTTGCTGGTGGCACTGGCGATTGCAGGGGTTTCCCAACATCTGGTGGAGGGCCTCGAGGAGCTGGTGATGGGGAGTGGCTTCACGCCCTTGTTTGTGGGGATGTTGCTCCTACCCCTGTTTTCTGCAATCCCTGAGGCCCTGGTAGCCTTCCGTGCCGCCAGGCAGGGGCGCATGGGCCTGGCCATGAGCAGCACCGTTGAGTCGAGCGTGCAGCTGATGCTGTTCGTATTGCCCATGCTTGTGCTCCTGGCTCCCCTGACGGGACGCTATCTCCACCTCACATTCCCCCCACCAGCTCTGGCCTGCCTAGGGGCGACGGCCTTAGCCGTGCATTGGGTAACCGAAGGAGACGAGCTGACCTGGTATCAAGGCTTGCTGCTGTTGAGCATCTACACCGCCTTCTTTGCAGGCTCCTTATTGCTTAAGACCATGATGTAAGCCCATCCCCATCCAACCTGTCACCCGATCATGTCGTTATGACCATTGACCACCTGAGCTTTGGCACCCAAGACATCGCCGCAACACGCACCTTTTACGCCGAGAAACTCGGATTTCCCGTGTTGATTCATGAGCGCATGCTCATGGAGGAGAGTGGCACTGTTGAGCATATTTTCTTTGACTGCGGCGGTGGCTGTGCGCTTGCCTTCATGCAATGGAAGAACGTTCCTGGCGTGCCTGCCAACTACGACTGCAGCATCAACCGTGGTCTCGGCGTTCCCAGTGGCACCTTCCACTTCGCGTTGCGGTGCACCACCCCGGAAGCCCTTGAACAGCGTCGGCTTGAACTGATCAACGCTGAGGTGATTGTGGGGGGGCTGCTCGATCTCGACCCTTACCGCTCCTTCTTTTTTGACGATCCGGTCAACGGACTTCGGCTTGAATACACCACCAGACTGCGACTACCTGTGGCAAAGGATCGCGACCCAGATCAGCGGCAATTCCCAGCCAGTCTTGACCTGTTTGAAAACGCCGCCCTGCCGCTCAACCCGAAACGGCAGGAATCAGTCCAGCCGCCTGCAGCTCTGGAATGAAGCCAAAAGCACTCGGATCGCTAAGTCGATCGGGGAAAAGCACACCATCGAGGTGATCGCATTCGTGCTGCACCACCCGCGCATGAAAGCCGCTCAGAATTTGCTCCTGCGGTTCACCGTCGACTGTGCGCCAGGCGATCCGAATATGTTGCCATCGCCGTACCTGACCCCGCAGGCCAGGCACGCTCAAACAGCCTTCCCAGCCCATCTCGAACTCCACACCGATGGGGGTGATCACGGGATTGACAAGCAGCGTTTCCGGAATGGGCGGAGCATCCGGGTAGCGGGGATTGGAATCGATCCCGTAAAGCACCACCCGCAGGGGGACGTCGATCTGGGGAGCCGCCAGGCCCGCACCGTTACAGGCGGCCATGGTGTCGCGCAGATCGTCAACGAGAGCCATCAGCCTGGTGCTGCCAAAATCGGCTGCCTCAAGCTCGGCACTGCGTAAGCGCAGGCGGGGATCACCAAGGCGCAGAACGGGGCGGACGGCCATTGCTAGAACTCACACCTAAGGACACTGCGGCCAATCAAGCCCTCCGCCGCACTGCCAGACGACGATAGTTGCCAGGACTCTCCCAGATGATGGCAGCCGGCCTGGAAACAATCGTGGCTAATGCATTGGGCTGGAGCCTGTCCCACTTCAACCATGTTCGATTCCTCCACCCTGCTGGCCATCGCCGCCATTGTTTTGGTGGGGATGGCCCTGGCCCTGAGTCAGTTCTGCATGGTGCGATCCGTGCTCAGCATTCGCACGGGCGACCTCTCGCCCGCCCGCTGCGTGCTGGCCATCAGTTTGGCCATCGCCCTAAGCCTGCAACTGCTGGCCGTAGTAGACGGGGGTGAAACGCGGCCCAGCTACACACCCTCCATCGCCGTTGTGCTCGGTGGGCTGGTGTTCGGAATCGCCGCCCGAGCCAACGGAGGTTGCTTCATTGGCACCCTCAACGAACTCTGCCGCGGCCATTGGCGCCGTCTGTACACCGTGGCGGGGTGGATCCTGGGCTTTGCGCTGCTGAAAGTCCCCCCCTTACCGTCCCATGTCCAGAGGCCTGGTGAGGTTGTCGTGGTGGTATTGGCTCTGGCAGGCCTGCTGTTGCTGCTCAGCCTTCTGGCCATGCGACGGCGACAGGAGTTCCGCCCCAATCCGGCCCTGCATGGCCTGCGCGGCGGCCGAGCCTGGGGGGTGATGCTTATCACTGGGGTGCTGACGGGGTTACTGCACCACAGCGACTGGCCTTGGGCCCCCTCTCGCCTCGCTACCTATCTGGGCAGGGCTCTCCATGGTGAGGGAGTTCCTGTTTCCGCCGCCTGCGCCCTGCTACTGCCATTGGGCATGGTGATCATGCATCGCTGGCGCAGGTTGGTTCAACCGAAGAGGGTGGTGAAGGCAGATCTACCGCTGTTGCTGTGGGGAACCCTTATGGGCCTTGGTACGGTCTGGGGAATGGGGGCCAATGATGGGTATCTCTTCCGCTTTCTGCCGGTGGGATCACTTCATGCTGCCGTTGGCCTGACGGCGATGAGTGCCGGAATCCTGCTGCCCCTGGAGATCGCCGCTGCTAGCAAACGAGGCTCACCGGCGAGCCCAGCCGAGACGCTTCGATGATCGCTTCCGCGATACGCAGGGCCTCTACAGCGTCATTTAGATCGGCGATAGGAGAAGGGCTTGCCTTGCACACGCTGGTGGTGAAATCAGCCAATTGATCCCGCAGGGCACCGAACACGCGCCCATCGAGTTCTGGCCACAACGCCGTATCCGGGCGCTGCAAGTCGGTGTCACTCCAGATCTGCAGGGGGGTTTGCAGGCCCTGCAGCCTGGCTGTCCGAGCCGTGCCCACCACAGCCAGTTCCGCGTCGATGCAACCCTGCCAGTGCTCACTCAGCACATTGGCGGGCGCCTGGGCCGGCACGGTCCAGCTGCTTTCCAACTGCCCTACGCAGCCATTGGCTAGTCGCAGCAGAGCAAAGCATCCCTGGGGCGATAGGTGATTGCCCTGGCGATATTCGAGCGCCATGACAGAAGTCACCCGGCTCCCGCTCAGCCAGAGCAGCAGATCGATGTCATGGATCAACGTGCGATGCACTGCGTGGATCCGATCCGCAATGGCCGAGAAGGAGGAGCGGCTGCAATTGCGCTGGCAGCGGATCGAAACGAGATCTCCGAATTGCTGGCCAGCGATCTGCTGGTGCAGCCAGCGGTGGGAGGCCTCGTAGCGGAGGATGAACCCCGCCTGCAGAATCACGCCGGCTTCTGCGGCCAGACGCTGCAGCTCCTGGGCCTCCTGCCAGCTGGCCGCCAGCGGTTTTTCCACAAACAGGTGGCGCCCCCTGGCCAGAGCCGCCCGGGCCTGAGAGCCGTGCTGCTCATCCGGTGTGGCCAGGATGACGGCATCAAGACTGTCGTCCTCAATCAGGGCCTGGGCATCACCGTGGCGAACCGCCACGCTATAGCGATCGGCTACCTGCGCTAAGCACGCAGCGTCGGGATCGGCCAGGGCGGTCAGCTCAACCCCTGGCAGGCTGGCGAGCACATTGGCATGCAGCTGCCCGAAGCGACCCACCCCTGCCAGGCCGATCCTCAGTGGTCTCGAATCACCAATCAGTCGGATCATGACTCTGTAACCACGACCAGATGCAGCATCGGAGTCCCTCGGATTGGCCCCTGCTCATCACTTGTGAATTCCAGGCTTCCTCCCCATCCCGGCGGGATGTCGGCCAACAGTGGCTCCATGTTGTGCTGCACGCGGGTCGTCATGGTGATGGTGTTTGCAGGGTAGATCCGAACTCTCTCCGACAGATCTACAGCTGCTCGACCGTGGCAGGCCTATGAGAGTTATAACATGATCCACGTGACTGTCTTGCGATATCCATCAAGTTCGTCACCAGGTGCGGATTGACGGCGCCACAGGCGACCGAGGCTGTACCCCGTTGCATCAACGAGTTCCTCAACTGCTCGGCATTGAGGAACTCGTCCCGGAACCTCCCGTTGAAGGACTCGGCAAAGCTGTTCTCCCACGGGGATCCAGGCTCGATGTAGGCCGTGCTGGTGGTATCGCTGACCTCGCACCAGACCCGTAGGGCCTGGGCGATTTCCTTCTCCAGCTGTGTCAGTCAACGGGCCTCCTCGGCCGGCACCCCCCGTATTGCTGTCTCCAGCGGTGGTAGGTCAGGTGCCTCACCTCGATCACGCGGCAGACGTCGGCGACGGTCTTGCCCTGGGCGATCAGCTGCTCGGCCATTCACTGCTTCGCAGAAGCCTTCGGCTAGAGCTCGCGGATGATCTGGTCGGCTGTCTGCCTGGTGCGTTTTATGCTCGAGTCCCTTCAGAGGACCGAGGCCCAGAGATGCGATCAACCCATCACAGGCGGGCAAAGCGGCGAGCTGTGAGCCATTCCTCGGCGATCAAAATCAATGGCACAAGCAGCACATATTCAGTGTTGAACCACATTAACCCCAGTTCCAGTGCACCAAGCAACAGCAACGCGAAGGCACCCCAACCCTGAATCCTGAGGGCATGACGGATGCGCACTTGCTCCGCGTGGCGAACATGTGGATGAGCCAACAACGAGGCCGCAAACAACAAGCAAAGGCCATCAAACAGAATTAGTGCCGCCAAAAAAATTGTGTTGACGATCTGGGCGGTGGTCCAGTTCTGGAAGTCGCCAGTACCGCTGCCGTGCAACACCACCAGCTGCACCAGCTTCGGCAGCAGAACGATCATGAGCAGGCTGATCAGGCCCAACAGAAGCTGCGGCAGGAGCAACAGCCGTGCCAGCTCTAGCAGCCGGCGCAGCTTGAACCAATACAGCAATACGGCAATGCCACTGAGCACATAAATGGCGATGGAAAGCCCCAGTCGGCCAAGATCCATGCTGCTCATCACGTTGTCGGGAACGGAGAAGGCCAACAGCGTGAAGGCCACCCCAAACACGGAATCAAACAGCGGCAATACCGTGCTTGATCGCATCAGGCTCGCCCTTGATGAGCGTCTGGAGGTGGGGAGGGGTTCAGGCATCGTCGTCAGGCAGTGGGGCCAGGGTTGTTGGTCACGACAAAGGCGGTGTCGTGTGGTGAGCCCCACGCCGCAGGGCCAGGGCAATAGCGCCTCCAACAGCCACCTTGCTGAACACCCCGACCGAGAAGAGCGGCCAACTCCAGATCTGCGCCAGGTGCAGGAACACCGCCGTGTCCACGGGGGCGCTAGCCAGCACGGATCGCCAAACCCGATCCGCAAATGGGCGATGGGTGGTGGTGAAGACCACCCAGTCAACGGTCTCCCCAATCAGGAAAGCCGTAGCGCTGGCGAGGGCAACGACCGGGTTGCCGATCCGATAGGAAACACCCGCCGCCAGCAGCATCAGCCCCAGCACGCCATGGCCCCAGTGGCGCTGGGCAGCATCACGCAACACCAACACGCCCCCCACCAAGAGCGACCAGAGCCAGTCGAGATCGGGGGATCGGCTGAAGCCCACATTCACCGCCACCACCGCCCCCACATAGGCCGATGCGGTCCAGAGCTGCCCGCGCCAAGCGGCATGGGGATGGGTCAGCACAGCATCACCGTGGGGGTTGGTGGCCCAAATATGAACCCATGTGCTGGGCAGGGCCATGCGATTTATCTAGTTTGAAGGGGAGAGTGACAAACCGAGCTCGACATGTTTGATGTGTGGCAGCGCAGGATTATTCAAGACCATCAACACACGCCATGGCTTGAGTTGTGGCGCCAGCCATTGGCGATGCTGATTCGGATGCCTTGGCCGGTCTTTGTGATCGCGATGGCCTCGATCTATGTGCTCGAGGTGTTGCTGTTCGCCCTGGTGCTCCATACCGATCGCAGGAGCCTGATGGGCACTCCGCCGAGCGGCATGCCCATCGCGCTGGCCTTTGCGATGGAATCATTCTTCGCAAATGCGTTCAACGGCATCACCCCGGGGTCGCTATTCACTTACGCGGTTGGCATGATCGACCTGATCGTGGGACTGATCACCCTCTCCTTTTTGACTGCGCTGGTGTTTGCTCGCTTCAGCGGTAATGAATCGCCGCTGGTGTTCAGCAGGTACCTTTGCCTGAGCAACCTGAATGATGGCCATTTATTCTGCCGTTTTGTCACCAGCGACCGCAGCCAATGGCTGCAGGTGCACTACAGCCTGTCGCTGATCATGGACCACGAGACAGAACCAGGCCTCTGGCAGAGGCGGGTGGTTCCCCTTGAACTGCTCAATGGTTCGACGCCACAGTTGAGCCAGACGGCCACCCTTAGCCATCCCCTTAACGAGCGCAGCCCGATCAGAGGACTGGGTTTGGAAGAGTTGCAGCGGCGCCATGCTGTCTTGATGCCGCTGGTGGAGGGCAGGGATGAAACCACCGGCGCCAGTCTGATGCAGACACACCTCTACAGCCTGCGTGACATCCTGCTCGATCACCGCTTCGACGACCTGGTGCGAACCGACGCCTCAGGCGCCAAGCGGGTGATCATCCGTCGCCTCAATGAGGTTGTGGCTCTGGGCTCGGCCCAGCACTGATCGAGGCAGATTCAAACAGCTCAAGGCTGGCGGGGATGCTGCGCTGGCGAGGATCCCGATCTGCCGCGGTGAGTTGACGCCAATGGGTCGTGTCCTCCAGGCGCAGTCCATTCACCGGATCGTCGAAAAAGAATGAGGCATAGGGGTTGAGATCGAGCAATGGCCCCGCTTCCACGCGGTTGTTCTGGTGTTGCTACCACCGCAGTCGACAAACATGTGCTCCACCCGCCCACCCTCGGCCATCAACAGCTGCTCGAGAATGAGCACAGAAAAGCCGAGTTTTGCTTCGTAGAAGTGCCGTGTGGCCTCCAGGTCTTGGGTGCCGAAGCTGAGATGATCAAGGGTCATCACTGCAGAGGGGTAATGGTTGTATTAAACAGCGACTCCGCTAACACAAGCAGGGGCGCTACACCACTGCACCCATGAACCTGCAGTTCCAGGCTCTGCCAAAAAATGGCCCAGAACTCAAGGGGCTGCAACAACAATCCCTGGATTGCCCGCCTCGCATATCGGGCCGAGGGGCCTTCGTTAAGGAATGGCAGCGCTTGTGGTGCCGTTGCAACGGCCTGCATACGGTTGAACCGTTGCTCTCCCGCCGTGCGGGTCTGAAAGCCATGTCGGAGTTGAAGTGCCCCTTCAGCGGCCATGTGGGGGTTGTGACTCCGGCTGGAGGCACCACCAACCAGCACTGGTGGCCGAACCAGATCAACATCGGCCTGCTCCATCAACACCACCCTGCCTCCAATCCGCTCGGCGCCGGCTTCGACTACCCCCAGGCATTCTCCCAGCTCGACTACGCCGCCCTCAAGGCTGACCTGCTGGCCTTGATGACCGATTCGCAGGAGTGGTGGCCGGCCGATTGGGGCCACTACGGCGGCCTGTTCATCCGCCTGGCCTGGCATAGCGCCGGCACCTACCGTCTGGCGGATGGACGCGGAGGCTCGGGCCATGGCAACCAGCGCTTTGCACCGCTGAACAGCTGGCCGGACAACACCAACCTCGACAAAGCCCGCCGCCTGCTCTGGCCGATCAAACAGCGCTATGGCAACGCCATCTCCTGGGCCGATCTGATCGTGCTGGCCGGCACGGTGGCGCTCGAATCCATGGGCTTCCGCACCTTTGGCTTTGCCGCCGGTCGCACCGACATCTGGCAACCGGAGGAGGATGTGTTCTGGGGCCGCGAGACCAGCTGGCTCAGCGATGAACGCCACGGCGACGACGGCTCCCTGGAGCAACCGCTGGCGGCCGTGGAGATGGGGCTGATCTACGTGAACCCGGAAGGCCCCCATGGCCATCCCGACCCCGTGGCCTCCGGCCGCGAGGTGCGCGACACATTCGCCCGCATGGGGATGACCGTGGAGGAAACCGTCGCCCTGGTAGCCGGTGGCCACACCTTCGGCAAGTGCCATGGCGCTGCTCCGGCAAGCCACCTCGAGGCCGAACCGGAGGGGGCAGCGCTGGAGGCCCAGGGCCTTGGCTGGGCCAACCGCTACGCCAGCGGCAAGGCGGAGCACACAATCACCAGCGGCATTGAAGGGGCCTGGAAGCCCAACCCCACCCGCTGGGATCAGGGCTACTTCGAGATGATGTTCACCTACGAATGGGAGCTCACCAAAAGCCCGGCCGGCGCCTGGCAGTGGGTGGCCAAGGACGTGTGCCCGGAGCATCTGATCCCCGATGCCCACCTGCCGGGAGTGAGCTCAGCGCCGATCATGACCACCGCCGATCTCTCGCTGCGCCATGACCCGATCATGGAGCCGATCGCCCGACGCTTTCATCAGGATCAGCAGGCCTTTGCCGACACCTTCGCGCGGGCCTGGTTCAAGCTCACCCACCGTGACCTGGGGCCGCGGGCCCTCTATCTCGGCCCCGATGTGCCCGCCGAGGAGCTGATCTGGCAGGATCCGCTACCCGCCGTCGACCATCCCCTGGTGGATGCCGACGATCAGGCGGCGTTGAAACAGCAGATCCTGGCCACGGGGCTGAGCGTACCGGAACTGGTGGCCACCGCCTGGGCCTCCGCCTCCAGCTTCCGCGGCTCCGACAAGCGCGGCGGCGCGAATGGCGCCCGCCTGCGTCTGCAGCCTCAGCGCACCTGGGAGGTGAACGACCCTGAACAGCTCAGCCGGGTGCTCAGCCAGCTGGAAGCCGTGCAGGCTTCCTTCAACGGCAGCCGTTCCGACGGCACGCGCATCTCCCTGGCCGATCTGATCGTGCTGGCGGGCGACGTCGCAGTGGAGCAGGCGGCGGCGGCCGCCGGCCACAGCATCAGCGTTCCCTTCCGGCCCGGCCGCACCGATGCCAGCGCCGAGCAAACCGATGCAGCCGGA
>Ga0214917_10006502_pt1 | contig 12098 bp, 11 predicted proteins | sample LL_1208_BB_MetaG_FD_177983 | JGI IMG/M metagenome (GOLD analysis project Ga0214917, IMG submission 177983) | Freshwater microbial communities from Lake Lanier, Atlanta, Georgia, United States - LL_1208_BB | ecosystem: Environmental > Aquatic > Freshwater > Lake | place: USA: Georgia | collected...
TGGTCTGCCGTTTGGATTCTTCATCGCAGTAGCGGTTGCATTCGCGCTCTGGTGGATCATGAAGAACACCACGACTGGGTTTCGCATCGAGACAATCGGAAGAAATAAGAACGCTGGCTGGTACGCGGGTATTTCCATCAAAAAAGTCATCATTCTCAGCATGATTGTTGGTGGCGCGGTGGCGGGTGTCGCTGGCGCAATCGAAACGTTGAGCATTACCGGAAGATTTGAGCCTGCTTTTAATGCTGGTCTTGGTTTCGATGGAATTACGGTTGCGCTTCTCGGTAGAGCCAATCCGCTTGGCGTCATTCCCGCAGCGATTCTCATCGGCGGAATGAGAGCAAGTGCATCAACCGTTCAGTTCCAATCCGGAGTGGCGCCGGAGATCGTCGACCTTCTCCTTGCGCTGATTCTCTTCTTTGTTACCGCCCCGCTCTTGGCGAAATTCTTTAAGAAGCGCCATACCGAAGTTGCGCTGACGAGTGGATGGGGTAACTAGTGAAAATTCGAATTAGTTACATCATCACTCTGCTATCACTTCTCGTCTTCACATACTTCTATCGCAAAGATGGCACTGTTGCTACATCGGTCGTCTATACAGCCATTCAATTCGCTCTACCACTCGCTCTTGCTGCAATGGTCGGCGTCATGTGCGAGCGGACGGGAGTCGTCAACATTGGTATTGAGGGAACAATGCTTCTCTCGGCATTTACATCCTTCTTCATCGGCGCAATCGTCAAGAACACTTATGTAGGACTTATTGTTGGCGTACTGACTGGGCTGATCATGGGCTTACTGCTTGCAGTGATGGCAGTTTCGTGGAAGATGGACCAGATCATCGCCGGTGTCATCATCAATATCTTGGCTGCCGGTCTTACATCTTTCCTTTATCGTCAGAACTATTCCATCCCATCAACGCTCTCTCCTATAGATCTTCCCATCATCGCGTCATGGCCGATCATTGGCCCGATTCTCTCTTTCCATGGCCCCATTACATATTTTGGAATTATCTTCATCATTGGACTTTGGATCGCGCTTTATAGAACACCGTGGGGCCTTCGTTCGCGCGCAGTCGGCGAATATCCATCGAGCGCAGATACTGCAGGCGTATCAGTCATCAAACTTCGATATATCAATGTCGCAATAGCCGGAGCGATCGGAGGTCTTGCCGGTACCTACCTCGCGCTCGAAGCAGTTGGTATTTTCGAGCGCGGTTTCACCGCAGGAAAAGGCTTTACGGCGCTGGCAATCATGATCTTCGGACGCTGGAACCCCATGGGAGCTTTCGGCGCAGCGCTCTTCTTTGGTCTGGCTCAGGCGACAACAAACCAGTTGATGATTGATGAAGTGGTTCACATTCCGCAGCAGTTCATCAACATGTTGCCATATGTATTGACGATTTTGATTCTTGCAATTTCGGCTGGAAAGGTTAGACCGCCAGCTGCTGAAGGAATTCCTTATGAGAAAGAGAAGACATGAGTTCGCTTCTCAGCGTAGAAAACATCACCAAGAGATTTGGCTCCGTCACTGCGAACGACAACATCTCGCTTGAAGTGAAGGCTGGCGAAATCGTCGCGCTTCTCGGTGAGAACGGCGCCGGTAAATCCACTCTTGTTAAAGCGATCTTTGGCTTGGTAAAGCCAGATTCGGGAACAATCAAGATCAAAGGCGGAGTCCTGGCCCCTGGAGATACAGCTCGAGCTATTGCAAGCGGCGTTGGCATGGTTCATCAACATTTCCAACTTGTTCCCGTCATGACGGTCACAGAGAACCTCATCTTGGGAGACGAACCAACTCGAGGTGGATTTGTTCAATTAAAGAGGGCCCGAGAAGAGGTCGCTCGTATCTCAGAGAAATATGGTCTCGCTATCGATCCCGATGCGACGATTGAAGATCTTCCCGTCGGAATGGCCCAAAGAGTAGAAATTCTCAAGGCGCTCCGTCGCGATGTAAGCCTTCTCATTCTCGACGAACCAACCGCAGTTCTCACTCCGCAAGAGACTGATGAACTCCTAGAAGTACTGAAGAACCTTGCCAAGAGCGGTGTAGGAATTCTCTTCATCACTCATAAATTGCGCGAGGTAATGGCCGTCGCAGATCGCATCGTGGTTTTGCGAAACGGAAAGATGGCGGGATCGACAACGCCCCACGAGAGTTCTGAATCAGGACTCGCTCAGATGATGGTTGGCCGCGAAGTCGTACTCCAAGTAGATAAATCAGAGGCAAAGGCAGGGTCCGTAGCTCTGGAAGTCAATGAAATGCATGTCCGAGATGACCGCAAACTTGAATCGGTCAAAGGAATCTCTTTCCAAGTTCGGGCAGGTGAGATCTTGGGAATCGCCGGCGTTGAAGGAAATGGCCAACGGGAACTTGTGGAAGCAATCTGTGGAATGCGTAATCGCGAGAGCGGAACTGTCTCGGTCAAAGGCCGAGAGTTACCTAATCTCAATCCTAAGAGCGCACATGAATCTGGTGTCTCGCATATTCCAGAAGATCGTGAGAAGCATGGCTTGGTCTCGACTTATTCGATCTCAGACAATCTCGTGCTCAATCGATTCGATCATGTCCCTTTTGCTCGCGGTTGGATTAGAAACCATAACGAGGTCGATTCCAATGGAACTAAGTTGGTTGATGAATTCGACATTAGAACTCCCTCTCCCAATCTTCCCGCCGGTTCTCTCTCGGGCGGAAATAAACAGAAGGTTGTTGTCGCTCGCGAATTAAGTCAGAACCTTGATGTCGTCGTTGCAGCTCAACCAACTCGTGGCGTCGATGTTGGGTCGATTGAATTTATCCATAATCAACTCATAGCAGCTCGCGATCGCGGAACTGCGGTACTTCTTGTTTCTGCTGAACTCGATGAGATTCTCTCCCTCTCCGATCGCATCGCAGTCATCTATGGCGGGAAGATTGTCGCCACTGTTGATGCCAAGAACGCAGACCGGAATCAAATCGGTCGAATGATGGCTGGCCTCTCGGCTTAACGAGACTATGACCAACTCTTCTGGAACGAAGAAAGTCGGCATCATTGCCGGCACTGGTTTTTACAACATCCCGGGGCTAACGGAAAAAGTTGATCACGATGTTCAGACTTCATATGGAAGTGCCCGCATCACAACAGGCATTTGGAACGGAGTCTCCGTTGTATTCCTAACTCGTCACGGCAGCGGCCACACAATTCCTCCGCACATGATCAATTTTCGAGCCAATATCAAGGCTTTGAAGGATGCTGGGGTATCCAAGACAGTCGCTGTGAGCGTCGTTGGCGGAGTTGACCCCACCCTTAAAGCTGGAGATCTCTCGCTGGTCGATGACTTTGTTGATTTCACATCCGGTCGGGAACACACATTCTTTGACGGTTCGACGCCGGAAGGTGTTCAACATGTCGATGTCACCTATCCCTATGACCGAGAGATTCAATCTGCTCTCCGTTCGAGCGCCAAGCAACTTGCGATTCCACTTCGCGAGAAGGGAATTTATGCCGGTTTCAACGGACCTCGGTTTGAAACCCCAGCAGAGATTAGATTTGCAGCGCTAGCCGGTGCGACAGTAGTTGGAATGACTGGTTGTCCGGAAGTTAGCTTGGCAAAAGAAGCGAATCTTCCTTATGCAACCATCGCGCTAATTGTCAATCCAGCTGCCGGTTTAAGTGAAAAAGAGATCACGATTGCAGATATCAATGCGGCATTGGATATGGGACGGGAAAAAGTTTTAAAGATCATCGAAGGTGCGCTACCTACATTGAGTAAGTGATATGACGCTCCACGATCTTGTCATCGATAACGCGGATATTGTTGTTACCTCCAATCCCAACGACGAAGTTCTTCGCCACCACTCCATCGGAATTACCGGTTGTGAGATAACTGCAATCGCGCCAAGCGGTCAACTTGAAGGTAAGAAAAGATTTGACGCTTCTGGAAAGGCGATTACTCCGGGACTGATCAATACCCATACTCATCTTGCAATGACTTTGCTACGCGGCTGGGCCGAAGGCGTTGATCTCCAAGGATTCTTGGAGCGAGTCTGGGCAGCAGAAGGCGCGATCATGGATGGTCCGACTGCCCAATTAGGTACCGAACTTGGCGCACTCGAATCACTTCTCGGTGGAACGACGACCGCTCTTGATATGTATCTCTTCCCTGACGCCGCTCATCGCGGGGCAGTGAAGGCTGGCTTACGCCATCTCTGCGGCCCGATTTTCTTTGATTTTCCAGGGCTTGACGGGATGGAATGGGATGCGCGAATCGCTTTCGCTCGTAGCTGGCCACAAACTCTCAACGAAATCGGCGGACCAAAAGTTCCTTCCTATCTGATGCCTCACGCGACTTACACCTGCAACCCTGAACATCTGGCCGAGATTGCCGCGATTGCCACCGAGATTGCCGCCAACATACATATCCATGCCTCTGAAAATGAGAAAGAGAACTCCGATGTTGCATCTCGATACTCCAAGACGCCAACCCAACTTCTTGATGAGGCGGGAGTGCTCCAGCGCCATACTGTCTTTGGACACGGAGTTCATCTCAGTGAGAGCGATATCGCTACTTTAGCCAGACACAATGGTGCTGTCGCACATTGCCCCGGAAGTAATCTCAAATTAGCAAGTGGAATCGCACCGATCCCTCATTACCGAGAATCTGGATTGTCAGTTGCGTTAGGAACCGATGGCTGTTCGTCAAGTAACGATCTTGATATGTGGGTTGTGATGCGCCTCGCCGCACTCTTGATATCGCAGACACAAGGACCTGAGAAGCTTTCCACTCGCGAGATCTTCCGTATGGCAACAATTGATGGTGCTCGTGCGGTTGGTATGGGCGGCTCGATTGGAAGTATTGAAGTTGGCAAATGCGCAGATCTCATCGCCCTGGACCTCAATGCACCACACTTGATTCCGATTCACGACATTTACGCACAACTAATTTTCGCCGCCGGTCGATCGGATGTCTGCGATGTCTGGGTTGATGGAAGACATGTCGTTGCCGATAGAAAATCCACTACGATAGATTTCGACGATCTCTCAGTGCGCGTGGCGGAGAGAATGAAATCTCTTCCAAGGAAATAGCCATGGATCTTGATCATTTGAGTTCAGCGCTCAAGCTCCAACCGCTGGAGGGAGAAGGCGGTCTGTGGGCTCCGATCTACCGGGATAGCGCCAGTAACGCCATCTATTTCGCCATGAAAAACCCTGATTTTTCCGCATGGCACAAGATTCCTGAGCCCGAGCTCTGGATCCATATTCATGGCGCACCAACCGAACTCTTCACCATCGAATCCGGAACGCTCCAGCGAAGAATTCTCAGCCACTCAAGTGAGAGTTCAACCTATCGAGTTCCATCCGATACCTGGATGGCAGCTCGACCACTCGGAGACTGGTCGCTCCAAGTCTGTGCCCTCACGCCAGCTTTCTCAGCGATGACGTTGGCAAAACGTGAGGAACTTATCTCAGCTTTCCCCGCCATCACCGAACTGCCAGACTTGTTCCATGAGTAATCGCGTTCTGATCACCGGAGCCAATGGCTTGATTGGCCGAGCTTTAGTTGAACTCTTCGCTAGTCAAAATTGGGATGTGATTGCACACTCACGCCAACCATTTACTTCGGCAGGGAAGAATGTGATCGCAGACCTTCATTCGCCAGGATCTGGCACCGAGTTGGTTCAATCGGTCGGTCCGATTGATTGTGTCATCAACAATGCAGCGAACCAGGAAGTCATCGATATTCACTCCGTTCAGCCAAGTGATATCGCAAAGATTTTTCGTATCAATGTCGCAGCGCCAGCAGAGATCATGATTGCGGCAAAGAGCGCAGGCGCAAAAGTTGCTATCAATATTTCTTCAATTGAAGCAATCACACCACGTCCAGGACATGAGATCTATGGTGCATCCAAAGCTGCGTTGGAGTCGCTCACTCGCAGTTTGGCAAACTCACTGTCTCCGATGCGTGTTCATGGAATCCGTTTAGGCCTTGTCGGTGATTCCAACCTTGAAGAGCGTTGGCCGGAAGGAGTTTCATCGTGGAATTCTCTGGTTCCTGCGCACCGATATGCCAGCCCGAAAGAAGTTGCTGAATTGGCGCTGATGATGTCATCGCCAAACTTCGCTTTTGCTACAGGAGCGATTCTTGATTTCGACGGCGGGAAGAGCGCCAGTCCGGGCTGGTGATTAGCTAGCGCTTGAGACGCGCGATAGCCGAAGAAACCTTGATTTTGGCTGCTGAAGGAGCGCCTGGATAGAGCGTGACAGTCAATGAACCACTCTTGACGTTGTACTCCCTGCCATAGATTCCCGAATCATCCAAGACATCAATCAGCGCACTTAGCCTCAACGCACTTTCGACTACCTCCGAAATTGGTTTGGTGAGGTCTTTATTGATCGTCGCCAAAAGATATGGCTGAGAACTTTTGACCACGGAGAAATATTGATCCGGAGTTCGACCGACGTACCAAATCTTCTTCGGCGCGCTGATGACAGCTTGGAAGACCTTGGCATCCTTGTCCCACATCGAGTAAACAACATCGACGCTCCCAAGCAACGAATTGAGTGCGAGGGCGTCATTGTTGTAATCCAGAGAGTTCACACGTACTGCCTTATTTGAGAATTGGGCGCCGGCTTTGAAACTTTCGAAAGCGGATGGCGTGGGCGAGATGATCGCGATTGATTTGTTCTTGCTTGATGCAGCAGCGATAACACCGGCAAGATAAGCAGCCTGATCTTCATTGAAATAGATATTTGTAATATTCAACTGCCCTAAGGTTTTATCGTTGACGAGAGCAAATTGAATTCGTGGGAACTCGATGCTGACTCTCTTGACTATATCGCGATAACCCGAACCTACGGTGATGATGGTGGTGTAGCCACTCTTGCAGAGGAATCTAAGTCTGGTGAGCCGATCTAGGTTGGTGCCATTGGTGGGGACTTCACGCACGAATGGCTCCACCAATTTGTAACGTTTCTTTGCGATTTCCAGCGCTTTATGTACCGCATCGTTGTAAGAACTGTCCCCAAGAAAACCAATGTCGTATGCGACTGCGACTCGAGGAACCGGATCAGGGATAATTTCTTCATCTTCCGCACGAGCGATAGTTGGTGCGAGAAGTGAAAGCGAAATAAGTACTAATATGAATCTGCGAAGGAGCATGAGACCTTTCGCTTTAACGCGGAGGAACAAGACCCAGTGCTCGATAAACATCGGCCAAGGTTTTGCTTGCCACAGCACGGGCCTTATCGCAGCCTTCAGCCATGATGGCTTGGAGCGCTTCAGGATCGGCCAAAAGCTCCTCGGTGCGCTTGCGCACCGGCTCGAAGTAAGAGACAACCACTTCTGCAACCGCGCCTTTGAAATCTCCATAACCCTTCCCCGCAAATTCAGCTTCGAGTTCTGGAATCGCTCGGCCTGAGAGAGCCGAGTGGATCGTCAATAAGTTCGAGATTCCCGCTTTCTCTTTCTCGTCGAATCGAACTTCTTTGCCCATATCTGTGACTGCGCTCTTAATCTTCTTGCGATTGACATCTGCGCTATCGAGAATATCGATCACGCCATTGGTCGACGCCGAAGATTTGCTCATCTTCGAGGTGGGATCTTGAAGATCGTTGATCTTTGCACCGCGCTTCAAGATGTATGCATCAGGAATCGTCAACGTATTGCCATATCGTGAGTTGAATCGCTCGCCGAGATCACGGGTCAATTCGATATGTTGCCGCTGATCTTCACCAACAGGGACCAAGTTCGCTTGATAGAGCATGATGTCAGCGGCCTGCAAAATTGGATAGGTAAAGAGTCCAACAACGGTGCGATCTGAGCCGGACTTCTGTGACTTATCTTTGAATTGAGTCATGCGGCCAGCTTCACCAAAACCGGTCAGACACTCCAAAACCCAGGCAAGTTGATTGTGCTCCGGGACATGAGATTGAACAAAGAGCGTGCATTTCTTCGGATCAAGACCGAGCGCGATCAATTGTGCAACTGCAGTAAGCGTTCGACGACGAAGAAGCGCAGGATCAGTTTCAACAGTAAGGGCATGGAGATCGACCACGCAATAGAAAGCATCATGGCTCTCTTGGAGTTCAACCCATTGTTTGATGGCGCCGAGATAATTTCCTAAATGGAATGAATCTGCAGTCGGTTGAATCCCTGAAAGTACGCGCTTCACGGGGCTATCCTCTCAACTCCAGCGCTCAACGCGCGCTCTTGGAAAGAAGAAGCGTTCCAGCGCGCTTCCCTTCCATGCTCAATACCGTGATTCGTGCACTGTCGAGGTGGAGCACATCGTTGATTTCAGGAATTCGGCCGAGAGTGTGCATGACATAACCGCTGAGCGTTTCATACGGACCCTCAGGTATGGCGACCCCAGTCTGATCAGTGAAATCCTCCAACGAAATCAAGCCATCGATCTCAAAATCCCCGGTTCGAGGTTGGTTTTGAACCGCGCTCTCTTGTTGGTCGTACTCATCGTGGATATCGCCAATCAGAGTCTCCACAAGATCTTCTAGCGTGACAATCCCATCTGTTCCGCCATATTCATCGAGAACGATTGCAATCTGCTGGCGCTGGGCGCGCATCTCCGTCAATGCAGGGAGAACACCTTTTGTGCCCGGAAGGAAAATAATGGGGCGAACGAGATCCATCAATGACTTTCGTACGCCCGAATGTTGGACATCGAGCAGATCTCGAACATGGATGAAACCAATCACTTCATCGCTAGAACCACGCACGACGGGAAATCGCGAGTGAGCATGTTCAAGTGCAAAAGCGACCGAAGCTGAAATAGAGAGAGATGCATCGAGGAAGTCGACTTCTGTACGTGGAACCATCACCTCGTGAACGAGACGATCGCTGGCATTAAATACTTCCTCAACAATCTCGCGCTCTTCTTCTGTCAGCGCTTTATGCCCAGTAACGAGGTCGACTAACTCTTCTTCTGAAATGGCTTCTCGTGATGCTTTGGGATCAACACCAAAGAGTTTGAGAATGAAATCTGAAGAGTGAGATAGGAGCCAGATCAATGGTCGAAAGAATTTGACGACATAGGAAACGGGAGTCGCAGCCGCGAGCGCAATCGCTTCTGTCGAGTGCAGGGCGAGGCGCTTGGGAACCAATTCACCAAAGATTAAGGAGATGTAAGCGATGATGACGGTCAAGATAATCAGCGAGAGCGCGCTACTGACACCTTCGCTCAATCCCCACCCTTCAAGAACGGGGATTAAGTAATTTCCTAATCGATCGGCGCCGAAAGCGGCCGAGAGAAATCCGCTGAGAGTGACCCCGACTTGGACACCTGCTAAGAAACGATTGGGGTGGCCGGCCAGAAAGGCAGCGCGAGCTCCGCGCTTGCCTTGCTCAGCAAGGGATTTGATCTGACCTTCACGTAGCGAGATCAAGGCGATTTCAGCAGCGACGAATATTCCGCCGAGGATGATGAAGAAGAGGACGATGAGGATGTCCAAAGCCAGAGCGCCCATGGATGTTCCGATAGGGAGGGCGGCAGCGCCGTCAGGGTCCATAAGAGGGGTAAGGGTATAAGAAGCGGGAAAAGCCGGCTCAACACCGACCCTTGACCCCTTCCCACACGCTCGCCTCACGCGTAACCTTCGCGCATCTACGCGTAAGCGTGGACTTACTTCATCCAACGGACCGTCGGGCACGTACCTGCCCGGAGAAGGAAGAGAAAATGGCATCAGTCGTATTTAAAGATGCATCACGCATCTATCCCGGAACAACAACCCCTGCAGTCGATCGATTGAATCTCACCGTCACTGATGGCGAGTTCCTCGTTCTTGTCGGACCATCTGGTTGCGGCAAGTCAACATCGCTGCGCATGCTCGCCGGTTTGGAAGAAATCGACACAGGTTCGATCTTCATCGGCGATCGTGAAGTTACCAACGTCGCACCGAAGGATCGCGATATCGCGATGGTCTTCCAGTCATACGCTCTCTATCCACATATGACTGTCGCCGAAAATATGGGCTTTGCACTCAAGATTGCCGGTGTTGCAAAAGAAGAACGTGAACGCCGCGTTCTCGAAGCTGCGAAGTTGCTCGACCTTGAGCCATATCTTGAGCGAAAGCCAAAGGCGCTCTCCGGTGGTCAGCGTCAGCGCGTTGCTATGGGTCGCGCCATTGTTCGCGAACCACAAGTCTTCTTGATGGATGAGCCGCTCTCCAATCTCGATGCGAAATTGCGTGTAGCAACTCGTACCCAGATCGCAGCTCTCCAGCGCCGTCTTGGAATTACAACTGTTTATGTCACTCACGACCAGGTCGAAGCGATGACCATGGGCGATCGAGTCGCCGTACTCAAAGATGGTCTACTTCAGCAAGTTGATACACCTCGCAACCTTTATGACAATCCTGCCAACGCATTCGTTGCCGGATTCATTGGTTCACCTGCCATGAACCTTCTCGTCGCGCCTGTTTCAGGTGGAAAGGCCAAACTTGGCGGTCTCTCTATTGATGTACCAGCATCTGCCGGTTCATCGGTAACCGTTGGAGTTCGCCCTGAAGGATTCGCACCTGCTTCATCTGGATTTGATATCCAAGTTGAAGTTGTTGAAGAACTTGGCGCTGATGCATATGTCTATGGCAAACCACTTGATAACGCACTTAAGTTCGCTAACGCCAGCGATGAAGGTGCACAGGTCATCGTTCGTTGGGATCCAAAGAACCCACCAAAGTCTGGCCAAACAGTCACGGTCACTGCGAAATCAACTGCAGTCCATCTCTTCAACGCCACTAATGGTGAGCGCTTGAAGTAACCACTCTAGAAATCAAAAAGGCCCCCGAAAGGGGGCCTTTTTGCTTATCCTGAGCGCGTTACTTCATCGCTTTCTGGAGATTCTCATCGATTGCAGCAAGGAACTCTTGGGTATTCAACCAAGGAGCATCATTGCTAATCAGTAACGCAAGATCCTTTGTCATCTTTCCGCTCTCGACAGTCTCGATGCAGACACGCTCCAAGGTGCTGGCAAATTTGCCGACTTCAGGAGTGTTATCAAGTTTTGCTCGATGCTGAAGGCCTTGGGTCCACGCGAAGATTGAAGCGATTGGGTTGGTAGATGTCGCTTTACCAGCCTGATGATCGCGGTAGTGGCGGGTGACTGTTCCGTGGGCAGCTTCTGCTTCGACAGTTCTGCCATCTGGAGACATCAAGACTGATGTCATCAAGCCAAGTGAGCCGTAACCTTGAGCGACGGTGTCAGATTGAACATCGCCATCGTAATTCTTACAAGCCCAGATATATCCACCTTCCCAGCGAAGAGAAGTGGCAACCATGTCATCAATAAGTCTGTGGTCATATTCAAGACCGTTCTTCTCGAATTCCGCCTTGAATTCTTTCTCATAGATCTCGGCAAAGATATCTTTGAATCGGCCATCGTAAGCTTTCAAGATGGTGTTCTTCGTTGAGAGATAGACCGGGTATTTACGAGCCAATCCATAATTAAATGATGCGCGAGCGAAGTCTCGAATTGAATCATCGAGGTTATACATCGCAAGAGCAACACCTGAACTTGGGAAATCAAAGACATTGAACTCCATCGGCTTTGAGCCATCTGATGGAGTAAAGGTCATTGTTAGTTTTCCAGCGCCAGGTACTTTGAAATCGGTTGCACGATATTGGTCGCCGAAGGCATGACGGCCGATGACGATTGGCTTAGTCCAATGTGGAATCAACCTCGGGACATTCTTGATGATGATCGGTTCGCGGAAAATCACACCGCCAAGGATGTTGCGAATAGTTCCGTTGGGAGACTTCCACATCTGCTTGAGATTAAATTCTTTGACGCGCGCCTCATCGGGGGTGATGGTCGCGCATTTCACGCCAACTCCGTGTTTCTTGATGGCATTTGCGCTATCAATCGTGATCTGATCATTGGTGGCATCGCGACTTTGGATACCGAGGTCGTAGTACTCCAAGTTGATATCCAAGTACGGAAGGATCAATTGCTTCTTGATGAAGTCCCAGATGATCCGGGTCATCTCGTCGCCATCAAGCTCGACGACCGTTCCTTGCACCTTGATCTTGCTCATCGATGACCTTTCTCTTCTTTTACTCTCTTAGAGATCTTTCACATCTGCTTGTTTGGTTCGTACCGCTTCCGCCGCG
>Ga0214917_10006503_pt1 | contig 12095 bp, 10 predicted proteins | sample LL_1208_BB_MetaG_FD_177983 | JGI IMG/M metagenome (GOLD analysis project Ga0214917, IMG submission 177983) | Freshwater microbial communities from Lake Lanier, Atlanta, Georgia, United States - LL_1208_BB | ecosystem: Environmental > Aquatic > Freshwater > Lake | place: USA: Georgia | collected...
CGTTCGCGTCGCTCCTCGCGGCGGTGGGACTCGCATGGCTCGTCATCGAGCGCGGCGGCGGGTCCGCGCGGCCGGTCGGCGGTTTCGTCGTGTTCGGTCTCGCGGTCGGCGCGCTCGGCATGCTCGGCGACCTGTGCGAGTCGCTGATCAAGCGCGAGTACGACGCCAAGGATTCCGGCACGGCACTCGGCCGGATGGGAGGCGTGCTCGACCTCGTCGACTCGCTGACGCTCGCGGCTCCGGGGGCCTGGGCGCTCTGGACGTTCGGCTGCCCGGGATGAAGCGTCCCGGCCGCGGGCCGCCCGACATCGCAAAACCCGGCTGCCGCCCGGCTATTCGGGGTCCGAGCGGTCCAGGTGTATAGTATGGAGGTGCAGCCCATCCCTCTCCGGAACCGCCGACGGACCCGGCCGCCGCGGCTCTCGATGCCCCGCACGTCGATCGCGGTCGTCGATTCGAAGCGACTCGTCGCCGTCTTCGGGCCGCGCGATCAGCACCTGCGTCGTATCCGCACCGCCCTCGGGGTCGCCGTCACGGCCCGTGACGACGCCATCCACATCGAGGGGGAAGAGGCCGCGGTCCGCCGCGCCACCACGGTCTTCGAGTCGCTCGATCGCATCGCGCGCGACGACGGATCCGTGACCGCCGATCAGGTGAGCCGGCTGCTCGCAGTGGCGACCGGGGACACGCCGCCGGTGCGGCACGACCCGATCGAGATCCAGCAGCCGGGCAGGCAGCTGGTGCCCCGGTCCGCCGGGCAGGCGGCCTACGTGCAGGCGATCCGCGACCACGACATCGTGCTCTGCACGGGTCCGGCCGGCTGCGGCAAGACGTTCCTCGCCGTCGCGATGGCCGTCGCCTTCCTCCGCAGCGAACGGGTGCGGAAGATCGTACTCGTGCGACCCGCCGTGGAGGCGGGCGAGAGCCTTGGATATCTGCCGGGCGACCTCCAGGCGAAGATCAATCCCTACCTCCGACCGCTCATGGACGCGCTCCGCGAGATGATGGATTACGAGGTGCTCAAGCGGCTCACCGATCAGGACATCGTCGAGATGATCCCGCTGGCCTACATGCGCGGCAGGACGCTCAACCACGCCTTCGTGATCCTCGACGAGGCCCAGAACACGACCGTCGCGCAGATGAAGATGTTCCTGACTCGGCTCGGGCACGAATCGAAGATGGTGATCTCCGGCGACACGACGCAGATCGACCTGCCGTCGGAGCGGCAGAGCGGGCTCGTGGACGCGATGCGGCGGCTGCGCGACGTCCCCGGCTGTGGACGCGTGCAGCTCGGCGGCGTCGACATCGTGCGCCACCCGCTCGTGCAGCGGATCGTCGACGCCTACGAACACTGAGGACCGATCGACCCGTGGACAACGCGCCGCACCGACGCCGCAGCCGACGCGGGGGAGCGATCGACGCGCCCACCGGCTTCTTCGCCGGTCTCCTCGAAATCGCGACCCGTGCGGACGTGCTCGCCCGCCTCGGGCTGTGCGTCGGCGCGGCGCTGCTTTTGCTTGTGCTTCTGCGCGGCTGGGAGGAGCCCTTTCCCTTCCGCATCGGGTCGGTCCCGCCCCGTGGCGTCGTGTCGCGCGTGCCGTTCGAGCGGCCGGACACGGAAGCGACCCGCGATGCCCAGCAGCGGGCCGCGGCGCGGGTGCGGGTCGTCTACGCGCAGGACAGGGCCCCGATCGTGCGCCTGCGCGACGGCCTGAAGAACCGCGTCGCGGAAATCGCCGCCAGCGAGACGCTCGCGAAGGTGTCCCGGGAGGCCTGGCTCGAGTTCGCCCCCGACGCCGCCCCGGCCCTCGACGCGCTTGCCGACGCGACGGCCGAGCCTCCGGTGGCGCCCGAGCCGCCCGACGAGGCGAAGCTGGCGGCGGACGCGGGGTCGGCACCGACCGCCACCCCGGAGGCGGACGCCGACCCCCGCCGCGCCGCCGAGGCGGAGCGGGCGCGACTCGTCGCCGCGGCCGAGGAGGCATTCCAGCGCTTCCGCGGTCGCGTCGACACGAAGGATCGCCTCGGCGAGTTCGAGAAGGCGATCGGCACCGCCTTCGCGGACCTCGAGAACAAGGGCGTGCTCGACAAGATCCAGCACGGCATCGACGACGGCAGCCAGACGGAGATCGACGTCCATCCGCTCGGCAGCACGGCGGAGATGACCCGCGTGCAGGTCGCGCACGTGCTCCTGGGCGAGGCGAAGAGCAGGCTCAAGTCGCGGCTCGCCGACGAACTCGGTACCGGACCGTTCGGTGATCGCGTCTTCGCCTGGCTGGAGCCGCGCTTGTCGGGGTCCCTGCAGATCGACCGGGAAGGCACCGCGCGGGCGAAGCAGGACGCGATCGCCAAGACGCCGCAGCAGTTCGTCCGCTACTCGTCCGGCGACGTGCTCGCGCCGGCGGACACCGCGATCGACGGCGACGCGCTCGTGCTGCTGCGCCGCGAGCACCACGCCCACTCCGGGGAGCAGACGACCCGCCAGCGGCTCGCCCGCGTGCTCTCGATGCTCGGGCTCTTCGTCGCGATGTTCACGCTGGCCGGCTTCTATCTGCACATGCACCATCGCCGCGTGCTCACCGACCTGGGCAACGTGGTCACCATCACCGCCCTCGCCATGCTCACGGTCGTGCTCTGCGTGCTTCTCGCGAACGACGCGTGGCGGGCCGAGTCGGTGCCGCTGCTCGTCTTCGCGATGACGGTCGCGCTGGCCTACGATCGCGACCTCGCCCTGCTGCTGGCGGCCCAGGTGGCGCTCGTCGTGGTCGTGGGGCTCGGCCGCGGCCTCACCGACTTCGTCACGCTGTCGGCCGGCGCCGCGGCGCTCGTCTTCTGGATGGGCCGGATCCGCAGCCGCAGCAAGCTCATCTACGTCGGCCTCTGGGCGGGTGCGGTGGCAAGCCTCACCCAGCTCGGCGCGAGCGTTCTGGAAAGCCGGTCTCTCGACGTGGCGCTCGTGCAGGAGGCGGCCCGTACCGGCGCGTGGACGGTCCTGGCCGGGTTCCTCATGACGGGCCTGCTGCCCTTCATCGAACGGTCCTTCGGCGTGCTCACCGACCTCAGCCTGCTCGAGGTGGGAGACGCGGCACACCCGCTCCTCCAGGAGCTCGTGCGCCGCGCCCCCGGCACCTACAACCACTCGATCAACGTGGCGAGCCTCGGCGAGGCGGCGGCCGAGGCGATCGGGGCCCGCGGCCTCCTCGTGCGCGTCGGCGCCTATTTCCACGACGTCGGCAAGATGCTCAAGCCGGCGTACTTCGTGGAGAACCAGGGGGAACAGAACCGCCACGAGGCCCTCGTTCCGGCCATGAGCACGCTCATCATCATCGCGCACGTCAAGGAGGGTGCGGAACTCGCCCGCCAGTACAACCTGCCGCAGCCGATCATCGATCTCATCGCCGAGCATCACGGCACGACCCTCGTCGAGTACTTCTACCGCCGGGCCGCGGAGCGGTCCCAGACCGACCCCAACGGCGGCGAAGTGGACGAGCAGACGTTCCGCTACCCAGGGCCACGACCGAGCACCCGGGAGTCGGCGGTGATGATGCTCGCCGACGCCGCCGAGAGCGCCAGTCGCACGCTCACGGAGCCGACGCCGGCGCGGATCGCCGGCCTCGTCCACGACATCGCCATGAAGCGGCTCCTCGACGGCCAGTTCGACGAATGCGGGCTCACGCTCGAGGAGCTCGAACTCATCGAGCAGAGCCTCGTGAAGAGCCTGACGGCCGTCTACCACGGTCGCGTGAAGTATCCCGGCCAACGGACGGCATGAGGCATGCGCATGTCGATGCGGCACGCGCGACCGCCCGGGAGGGCCCGCGGCACGTCGAGTGGACGGGGCGGGGAGCCGGCGGCGGCGAAGGAGCCCTCGGCCGCCATCGAGATCGACGTCGTGGACCGGCAGCGCGTCGTGCGGATCGGCGGGCGGTGGCTCACGCGCGTGGTGCGGGCCGCCCTCACGCGACAGCGGATCGAGCGGGCGCGTCTGTGCCTGCTCCTCGTCGATGATCGCCGCATGGCGACGCTGCATCGCACGTGGCTCGGGCTCCCGGGGCCCACCGACGTCATCACGTTCGATCTGTCCGGCGACGAGCCCGCCACGGTCGCCGGCGACATCGCCATCAGCGCCGAGACGGCGCGCCGAACGGCGCGGGAGGTGGGCTGGGCGGCGCGGCACGAGGTGGCCTACTACGCGGTCCACGGTCTTCTGCACCTCGTCGGTTACGACGACCACGACCCCGCTGACCGGCGGGCGATGCGGCTGCGCGAGCGCACGCTGCTCACGGCCGCCGGACTGCCTCCGCCCCCCCGCAGCCGGCGGGCCGCACGATGACGACACCGTGGTCGGCCGCACTGCTGGCGATCGCCGCGCTCGCCGCCGTTCAGGCACGGGCGGCCCGGGGAGCATCGCTTCAGGACGTGCAGGAACGCTGCCAGCGCCGCGGACGGCCCGACCAGTGCGCCGCGATGACGGCCGCCGGTCCCACGATCGCCTTCGTCTCCGCGACCGTGGTCGCCGCGGCCGCGGTCGTGGCCACGCTGCTCGCGTTCCAGGGGGTCGACGTCGCCACCGCCGGCATCCGGGCGGTGGCGGGATGGATCGTGATCGTCTGGCTCGCGCTCGTGGTCGTGCCGGTGCTCGCGGTGCGGCTCGCCGGGGCATGGGTCGTGGTCGCGACCTGGCCGTTCTGGCGACCCGTCGTCGGAGTGGTGACGCCCGCCGTCGAGTGGATCGCACGGCTCGGGACGGCGTTGCCGCGGCTGGTCGGACGCCGCGGCCCCGACGAGCCGGAGCGCCCCCACGAGGAACTGCACGCGGTCGTCGAGCAGGCGCATCGTGAGGGCCGACTGGAGGGGGAGGCGCGCGACATGATCCGCGGCGTCATCCGCCTCGACGAGGTCCGGGTCGCCGACGTGATGACACCCCGGACGAGCATGCTCGCCATCCCCGCCTCGGCTGCATGGGAGGAGGCCGTCCGGCTCGCCGCCGACAGCGCCCACACGCGGCTCCCCGTCTGGGGCCGCTCTCCGGACGACATCGTGGGAATCCTCCACATCCGCGACGTGCTTCAGCTGTTCGCCGAGGGCTTCGCCGCCGGCGCCACGGCTCCGTCGCTCGAGCAGCTGCTGCGTCCCCCCTGGTTCGTGCCGGAGTCGATGACCGTGCGGAAGCTCCTGCGGGAGTTCCAGCGCGGCAACACGCACCTGGCGATCGTGACCGACGAGTTCGGCGGAGTGGCCGGGCTCGTCACCATCGAGGACGCGCTCGAGGAGATCGTCGGCGAGATCGCCGACGAGCACGACGAGGCCTTCACCGACGGGATCCGCCAGATCTCCCCGAACGCCTGCGAGGTGCTCGCCAACGTGCGCCTCGAAACGCTCAATCGCCACCTCGGCTGCGCGCTGCCCGAGGAGGAGAACTTCGACACCGTCGGAGGCTTCGTGTTCCACCACTTCGGCAGAATTCCGCAGATCGGCGAACGGATGGAGGCGCACGGCGTGCGCGCCGAGGTGCTGGCGGCGACCCGTCGCCGCATCGATCTCGTGCGGATCGAGCGACTCGAGCCCGGGGCGGACGAGCCGCCCGGGCGGGCGGGACGCGATGATGGCCGCTGAGCGGGCCGGTCCGGCCAAGTCACGCGCGATCGTGATCCGCACCGTGGCCTTCGGCGAGACGAGCAGCGTGGTCACGCTCTTCGCCCGCGAACTCGGCAAGGTGCGGACCCTGGCGAAGGGGGCGTGGAGGCCGAAGGGCCACTTCGACGGCGGCCTTGACCTGCTCTCCACGTCCGAGGTACTCGTCCTCCGCACGGCGTCCGGAGGGCTCGACCTGCTCACGGAAGCCTGCCTGGAGCATCGTTTTCGCGTCGGCACGAGCCTCGCCGCGGTCAGCGGCGGCATGCACGTCGCCGCGCTGCTCGATGACCTGACGGCCGACGCCGACCCGCAGCCGGAACTCTTCGATGCCGCCCATGCGACCCTGCGGGACCTGTCGGGCACCGTCATGCCGGACGACACCGTCGCGGGCGTCGTCGTGCGTGCGGAGCTGGCCATCCTGCGGATCACCGGCCACGGTCCGGCCCTGTGCGAGTGCGCCGCCTGCGGCGCGGCGCTGCCCACGGCGGGACGCGTCGCCTTCGGCATGCTCGACGGAGGCACGCTCTGCGGGCGCTGCCGTCAGGGACGTCGCGCGGTCATCTCGGTCTCACCGGCGGGACTCGCGACCCTGCGGGGATTCGCGAGCCCCGATCGTCGGTCGATCGACCTGCCGCCGGCCGTCGGCGCGGAGGTGCGGGCGATCATGAACGCCTACCTGTCCCACCTGCTCGGCAGGCCGCCCGTCGCCGCCCGCTGGCTGCCGCATCAGCCTGCACCGAGGGCCGCCCGTCCGCGCGGATCGCGGGAGCGGCACGCGCCATGACATGCTCGCCGCACACCACCGGCTCGGCGACGACGCCGCAAGCGGCCCGCCGGGACGGACCAGCCCCAGGAAACGACCGCCCATGAGACGCCCCGTGACTGCCTCCCGTACGGCACGATGCATCGTGCCGGCCGTGTGCTGCGCGCTCGCGGCCGCGGGCTGTGCCAGTCTGAAGACACCGAAGTGGCCCTGGTCGAAGGCGGATCCCGCGACGTCCGCCGACTCGCAGGTCATCTCGTCCGAGTACAGCGGCGCCGAGCAGATCGACCCATGGGATTACTTCAAGGGCGAAAACGTCAGGAAGCGTTGGAAGCGGATGGTCGGCCGCGGCCCGAACGAGCAGGTGGCCCGCAAGGCGCTCGCGGAGGGAGACGCGCTGTTCCGTGAAGGCCGCTACAAGGACGCGATTCCGAAGTACAAGGTCGCGATCGATCGGTGGCCCGATTCGGGCGTCGAGGAGGACGCGCTCTGGCAGCTTGGCGAGTGCCAGTTTTTCACGGACCAGTATCCGAAGGCGGAGGACACCTACGACGAGCTCGTCAAGAAGTACAGCAACACCCGCCACATCGACCGCATCGCGCAGCGGCAGTTCGTGATCGCCCAGTACTGGATCGCCCTCGACCGGGCCCACCGGCTGCCGGTGATCGTGCCAAACCTCGTCGACCGCAGCCGGCCGCTGTTCGACACGCGGGGTCGTGCACTCAAGGCCTACGACCACGTCCGCATCAACGACCCGCGCGGGTCCCTCGCCGACGACAGCATCATGGCCCAGGCCAACGCCCACTTCCTCGATCGCCAGTGGATGGATGCGGACTACTTCTACGGCCTGCTGCGGAGCGAATACCCCGACAGCGAGTTTCTCCTGCAGGCCCACCTCCTCGGCATCCAGGCCAAGATGCGTGCCTACCAGGGACCGGGCTACGAGGGGGGCATGCTCGACGACGCCGGCCTGCTCGCCGATCAGACGCTCGTGCAGTTTCCCGACCAGTTGACCGACGAGGACGAGGAGCGCGTGGAGCGGACGCGGGCGGAGATCGCCGCCCAGCAGGCCCAGCGCCACTTCAACCGCGCGGAGTTCTACGCCAAAGGGAAGCACTACAGCTCCGCCAGGATCTACTACGCACTCGTGGCACGCGACTACCCGCAGACGCCCCTCGGGGAGCGGGCCCTGGCCAGGTTCGACAGCATCCGCGACACCAAGGACGTCTCCGACGATCCCTTCCCGATGCTGACCCGCGTGTTCAACCCCGACGCCCTCAAGGAGGCGGAACTCGACGCCATGGCGGAGCAGGCCGACGGTGATCCCGTGATCGCATCCCAGCCGGCGGAGCCGGGGAAGCCGCTCTATTGACGAGGCGACCGGACGATGGGCAACGAACGCGTCGGAGCGGGCCCGAGCGAGCCGCTCGGGCCGGGTGCCCGCACGCGAGCGGGCGCACAGAGGCGAGGAGCGGCGGCATGATCTCGGCGGCAGCACGCATCCTCCGCCTGCTGGCCTGCGCGGCCCTGCTCGTCACGGGCTGCGCGACCTACCGCTTCGGCAACGGCACCCTCTACGCACCGGACGTCCGCACGGTCTACGTGCCGATGTTCCAGAGCGACAGCTACCGCACCACGCCGTCGGTCGACATCGGGGAACGGCTCACCGAGGCGGTCTGCAAGGAGATCGAGAAGCGCACGCCGTTCAAGGTCGTGGGCAGCGAGGCGGCCGCCGACAGCGTGCTCACCGGGAGGGTCGTCGCCGACACGAAGCGCATGGTCGTCGAGAGCCCCACCGACCAGTCGCGGATGGTGGAGATGAATTACCAGGTGCTCGTCACCTGGGCCGACCGGGGCGGGTCGGTGATCGCCACGGGCGACGTGCCGCTGCCGGCGGCCACGGTGGACGTGGGGCAGGCAGGGGCGCTCGTGCCGGAGTTCGGCCGTTCGGTCGCCAGCACGCAGCAGGAGGCGATCGAGAAACTCGCCCAGCAGATCGTCGGCCTCATGGAGGAGCCCTGGTAGGCCCGTCCGGCAGCCGCCGGAACGCCGGCGTTCAGTCGCCGTCGGTCAGCAGAAAGTTCTTGAACTGCCACGGGTCGGAGGGATCGATCGCCGGCCGATTGAACCCGTGGAACGCGTTCGAGTAGTACTTCAGGGGCGTCCAGTCGCTCGGCAGCGACAGGAACCTGCCGAGATAGGAACGTGCGACGTCGAGGATCTCGTCGTGCGGCAGGTCATCGGGCAGCCGCACCCCCTCGGTCGGATGCTCGATCATCCACATGGTGGCGGCCACCACCGAGATCGCCACCTGCAGCGTCGTGGCGTTCTGGTGCGGGACGATGCGACGCGACTCCTCGATCGAGAGGGACGTGCCGCACCACCAGGCCCCGAGCGGATGGCCCATGACGAGCGCCCCGAGCGTATCGGAGCCGCTCGTGATCTCGTCCGTCATGATGCGGAGCCGTGACTGGAGTCGATAGTCGTTGCCGCGGAGCTCCCAGAGGCTGGCGATCGCAGCGTCGCAGGGGCAGTAGGCGTAGTGGACGGTGGGCCGGTAGATCGTCGCGCCGGACGCATCCCGCACCGAGAGCTTCTCGGTGATGCTGAACGCCTCGCCGTGTCGGACCACCATGCCCACGATCGAGCAGTGCGGCACCCACGACACCACCTGGGTGTTGATGCCCATCCGTGCCAGACAGATCTGGCTCCGCGGACCGTCGGCATGCTCGTAGGCGAAGGGAGGCAGCTCCTTCTCGTGCGTGCCCCAGCCCATCTCCGCCGTCGTCGTGCCCTCCTCGCGGAACCCCTCCACGCTCCAGGTGTTGACGAACTCGTCGACCTCCTTGGGCCGGTTGGAGATCTGCGTGTCGCGCTCGCTGCAGTGGATCACCTTCACGCCCAGGGCGTGGGCCAGGTGATTGAAGGCGCGGGACGATGCATGCTCGGCGACCTCCTCGGCCTGCCGGCCTGAGATCTTCCGCTCGTCGAGGCACGTCCGCGCGATGTCGAGCAGCGCGTGCTTCGTGAAGTGGCTGATGAGTCCCGGATTGGCGCCGTGCTCGAGCACGGCGGTCGGGCCGGGCCGTTCCCAGTCCTCGACCATCCGGCGGATGTTCAAGTGCCGCCAGTAGAGCGTCATCTTCGTCGGCGGAGCCCCCTGGGCGTTCCGGTACGGGTCCCACAGTTCCACCGACGTGTTGATGTAGAGCACGCCGTGGTCATGGCACCACCGCACGATGTCACAGCAGTCGATGTTCCAGGCGAGGTCGATGAGGAGGTCGCCCGCCGCGAGGTGGTCCCCGAGCAGGCTGGCGAGGTTGCCGGGTTCGATCTTCGCGCGGACGAAGTTCACGCCCTTCGCGATCCACGGCCGCAGGGCGTCCTCGTCGGGCTGGAATTCCACGATCGTGACGTGACGCGGATCGACGCGCACGTGCTTGAAGAGGACGGGGAGCGTGCAGCGGGCGACGAACCCGAAGCCGACGAAGACGATCCGGCGGTCGAAGGCGATCATGGTCTCGGTCGGGTCTCCTGCAAGGGGCTCGGTGGCCGTGAGACTGGGGCCTCGTCGCGGCTGGATACCGCTGCGGATGGCCGCCCGGACACGGCCGGCGGGTTGCGTCGCCGCCGGAGTATAGGAGCAGGCTGACGCGTCTTCACGCCCGGGGGCGTTCGCAGGAGCGATTCGCCGCCCGCGGGTCAGCGTCCCCGATGTCGCCGATCGCCGGGACCCCGGTCCGAACGTGCATCCTGAGGACTTTTTGTGAGCGCCTCGTGAAGCCGGATGTGCGGGCACGACCGCAACGCGGCGAGGGCCGCAGCGGAGACCGTCCGCACCCCCTGCAGGCTCACGACACCGAAATGCCTGCAGAGTGCCTCCGCAACCTCGTCGGAGACCGTCTCCAAGCCGTCGAGCCCCAGCCAGTCGCGATGCCCGACGAGCGCCGTCGCCTGCTCCGGCGACAGCGCGCGGAGCCCGCTCAAGAGGAGGTTGCCGCGATGGCGCGCGAGGGCCGCACACGTCTCCGGTTCGATCGTGGCCAGCGACGGCAGCGAGAGGGTGCCGCGATGCCGCGACAGGATCCGCGCGACCGGCGCGGTGATCGCGACGAGCGCATCGAGGTGCACGTCACCACGGCCGCGCGCGAGCATCGCGGCCTGGTCCTCGGAAAGCTCGGTGAGGAACCGCTCGCTCTCGAAAGGACCGTGATACCCGTCGGGTGTTCCGTACGGCGGTATCTGCGCCGCTGCTGCAGCCATGATGTCTCCTTTCTGGATTCGGCGCGCGCGTCCACGCTGAAGCGACGCGCACGATCGACGAGGCTCGACGCACCACCGGACAGTCCGCCAACCATCCGGTCACGACACCACCCCGCGCATGGCCGCTGCCGCACGAGGGTCACTCGGCTCCGCCCAGACCAGAAAGGCCGGACGTCGCTCACGCGTTCTTAATGTCCGATTACGAATATCGCAACGTTTCGGTTCGTCACTTCACGTGTGATGCCATCGCTCGTGACGGCTCATTTTGTGAGCGCGCTGGGTCGCGTTGCTCACAATCGATCGTGTGGGCCGAGCATGCGTGCCGCGGCCGACAGCTGGCGCGAACGCAGCAGCACGGTGCGATCGGAAGGACATTGGATCGCCGCCCGGCACCATGCGGCGCAGCGGTTGCTCGAGCGGCGGGCGGTCGTCATTCCGTTCGCCGAGCGGCTCGCCGAGCTGCTCGAGGTGTTCGCCGATCGTGTCGAGTGTCGCCGCGCCTATCCGATGGTCCTGTCGATCGTGCAGGCTTCTACCCTGCTGCACCAACGGCAGCGGCGGGCGGACCAGGACGGACGTCTGATCGCCGAGCCGGCGGACTACGCGCTCGCCGCGCGGCTGCTGTCGGGTCCGCTGGGAAGGACGATCGGCGAAAGCCTGTCCGATCCGGCGCGGCGGTTCCTCGATCGTCTGACCGGCGAGGTGCATGACCCGGTCGATCCGCTGCCGGTCCCGTTCACGGCGAAGGACGTTCGTCGCCGGCTGAAGACGGCGCGGTCCACCGTCGCCGGCTTCCTGTCCGAACTCGAGGATAAAGGGTTCCTGGATGTCGCCGAGGCTGTGGCCGGCGGTCGGGGTCGTCCGCCGAGGACCGTCAAGGAATTCCAATTTCGGCCACTCGCACGCCGAGCAGGCGGACGGGTTTTCCCAATAGGGTAGCCGGGAGAATTGCGCGGCCCTCGCCCCAGTCACCCACGTTGCCGTTGATCGGCTCGAGGGTACCCGTCGTGCGTCTGGTCATCGCAGATCGAAGAAGCCGAAACCCGCGCGGGTCACCACGCTGATCGGCACAGTCGTCGGTGCGATAAAGCAAGGGCTGTTGGCGGCCCGGGCACAGCCTGCCCTAGAGACTCGTTTTTGCGACTTCGATCACGCCAATCATTCTGTGCAACAAAACCCCCGCTTGATAGACAACGCCCGTCCCGGTGCTCTCCAGTACGTGCTTGTTCTCTGCCCTGAGGAAATCGCACAAGTCGTCTCCACGCGCGATCGACTGTTGCGCGACCTCGTAGTGCTCTCTCGACATCGCCACCCCCCTTCTCGCCATCTGATCGTTCATCACGGAGACGGTCCGTAGCGTAATGGCATTCACTCTTGGGTTGGCGGACGCCCCCTGCAGGAAGTGCGTAAATAGAATTCGATACGGCATAAA
>Ga0214917_10006504_pt1 | contig 12094 bp, 10 predicted proteins | sample LL_1208_BB_MetaG_FD_177983 | JGI IMG/M metagenome (GOLD analysis project Ga0214917, IMG submission 177983) | Freshwater microbial communities from Lake Lanier, Atlanta, Georgia, United States - LL_1208_BB | ecosystem: Environmental > Aquatic > Freshwater > Lake | place: USA: Georgia | collected...
TTCATGACAATCTCTGATTGAGGAACCCAATCAAGGTGCTTATTACTCGTAAATCGATGGTATGTCCTATCGGATATTCGACATAATCTACCGTAAAGCCAAGTGCACGCAATGCATCACGACTGTTTTGTCCATCCGTGACAGACACGACTTCGTCGAGGATGCCATGTACAATCAGCACATCACCACTGCATGCTCTGGTGGGGAGCGTGGGGCTGACCTCGAGGGGATTGATGCCACTCAAGATGATGGTGCCGCACACGTCGGTGCGATGCATGGCAACGAGCCCGGCCATCGCCCCCCCTTGACTAAACCCCGCTACAAATGTCTGTTGTGGGTTTGTCTCATAAATGCGGATTGCCTGGTCAATGCTTTCGTTGAGCACTACTAAGGATTGTTGTGCTTGGGTCACATCGCACATCAGCCCGTTGGTGGTTGGTTCGATGGCAAACCAGGCGTTTGAGCCTGGCATAAGCATGAACGGTGCTCGCAAACTGACGACATGCAGTTGTTCGGGTAGATATGGTGCAATTTGGAGCAGGTCTTCTTCGTTGCTACCATAGCCATGGAGCAACACGAGGAGCGGTGGTTGGGTGGTGGCGACGCGGGGGGCGAGTGCTTCGTGCCGCAACGTCAAATCGGGAATGTCGCTCATTGGTTATGCTTCTGTGGGGATCAGCGCATCGGCTTCGATTTCAACCAACATGCGCGGATCAATCATCTGGGCGCGAACAAGGGTATTGGCGGGGCGGATAGCTGCAAAAATTTCCCCATGAGCCCGGGCGACGGCTTCCCAGTCTTCGATGTTGGCCACAAAAATGCGCGTGCGGATGACATCGCTTAGTTGTGCACCGGCACTATTAAGGGCGGTTTCGATTTTGCGGATGATATAAGTGGCTTGGGCACCGGCATCACCCGGGTATTGCACTTCACCGTCGGCGTTCGATGCTGTTGTGCCCGAGACGGCGACGTGAGCGCCAATGCGGACAGCCCGTGAATACCCACCCATTGCTTCCCATGGAGTCCCTGTTGAAATCTGTTGCCGCATGGTGTGATCGCTTTCATTACAGTAGTATCTATGCCACAGCACTATATTGTTAGCATACCATACTGCCTATGATTTTTGGGACAAGATGATTGGGATAGAATCGTGGTTGCAATCTGATGGAGCACACTCTTGGGGTATAGCGCTCTTTACGATGCCGAATAGTGATGGTAATATACACAGAGACAAACAGAGGAGCTGGTAGATGCAACGGATTGCCATCGTGATTGTCAATTACAATACCCGTGATCTCTTGCGCGCCTGTTTGCATTCAATTCCTGCGGGATTTCGTGCTGGGGAATGTGACATTTGGGTCGTTGATAATGGCTCAAGTGATGATTCATTGACCATGGTGCGTAACGAATTTCCTACGGTGCAATGTATTCAGAGTGACCACAATGGTGGCTTTGCCTATGCCAACAACCTCGCGTTGCGGCGCATATTGGATGCGGGTGATGCACCTGATTTTGTGATGATCCTGAATCCCGATACGGTTGTGACGCCGCAGGCGTTCGACATATTGGTGGCTTATCTTTGTGCGCATCCGACGGTAGGGGTGGTGGGGCCGCGTTTGCTGTTACCTGACGGGTCGCTAGATTTGGCGTGTCGGCGCTCATTCCCGACTCCCGAAGTATCGTTATGGCGTATGACTGGGCTATCACGATTATTCCCACGCAGTCCACGTTTTGGACGCTATAATATGACATTTGTCTCACCCGATCAAACTATCGCTGTGGATGCCTTGGTTGGTGCATGTATGTTGATGCCAACCACCGTTGTGCGTGAGGTCGGTTTGCTTGACGAGAGCTTTTTCATGTATGGCGAAGACCTCGATTGGTGTTATCGCATCAAGCAATATGGTTGGCAAATTGTTTATGTGGCAGATGCGATTGTGCATCATGTCAAACGTGCTGCCAGCCGACAACAGCCGGTGCAGACGATTCATTATTTTCATGATGCCATGCGTATTTTTTTTCGTCGCTATTACGCTGATACAACCCCTGCGTTGATATGCTGGATTATCGAAACTGGGATTACGCTAAAAGAACAGGTGAGTCTTGCCCGTAATTACTTCCGCCCTCCGCGACCTGCCCGACGAGTCGATTAATCATATGTTGTGGCGATTATGGCGCAATCGAATAGTAGTAATATTGGCTGCGGTCGCGGCAGATGTCGTGGCGACCAATGGGGGATTGTTGCTGACGTATTGGTTTATTCGCCCACTCAACATCGAAGGCCAAGCACAATTTGACAATACACCCTTCTTTGCATTGTGGTTTTTTGTGGTGTTACTCAATGCGGTGTTTTTTGTGACCTATGAAGTATCGGGGATGTACCGGCTCCCGCGTGGCATGTCGCGCATCGACGAAAGTTTCAAAACGATTGCTACGATTACGACGGCGCTGGGGATTGTTTATCTGCTCAATCTGGTAATGCCGCAATTTGGCGTGATTAATGTGCCCATCTTTACATCGCTACTGGTTGGTGGTTGGGCAGTGTTGATTGTAATGGCTGTCTTGTTCCGAATTATTTATCGTACGAACCTTGCCAATGTACGTCGGCGCAATGTCGATATTCGGCGTGTATTGATTATCGGTGCACTTGAGCCTGGCCAATTGGTCTATCGCTCGTTGATGCGTGATTTGAGTTTGGGGTACCGAGTTGTAGGCTTTGCTTCGGATGCGGTTAGCGTGGGTACCAGCGTATACGATGCAAGCGTATTGTGTAATTTTGCCCATATGGGGGAAACAATTCGGACGCATGATATCGATTTGGTGATTGTCGCCCTTTCTGGTCGTGCGTCGCATGAATTGTTTGATATTATCATGCGCGCCGAGGATGCCCACGTCGAAGTCAAGCTTTACCCTGACGCCTTCACATTGATTACCAACAACGTCGTATCGGACAACGACATCGCTGGCTTGCCATTGCTCAACGTGCGCAATGGTGCCCTAGCGAACCCATTGAATCGCTTGTTGAAGCGCGTGTTTGATATGTTGTTTGCTTCATTGGTGTTGTTGATTGCTTCACCGTTGATGATGCTTATTGCGATCCTCATCAAGCTTGAATCACCGGGACCGGTCTTTTTTGTGCAATTACGTGTTGGCATGGATGGTGTGCCATTCCCGACAATTAAATTTCGCACGATGCGTTCAGATGCCGCCCAAATTGCAAGTTGGACCACCAAAGATGACCCACGGCGCACGCGAATAGGCAGTTTTTTGCGCAAAACGTCACTCGACGAATTGCCCAATTTTATTAATGTGATTCGTGGCGAAATGAGCGTCGTAGGCCCACGTCCTGAGCAATCGGTGTGGGTAGAGCGTTTCCGCCAAGAAATCCCCTACTACATGCGCCGCCACAAACAGAAAGCCGGGATTACGGGTTGGGCCCAAGCGAATGGATTGCGCGGTGATACCAGCATCGAAGACCGCACGCGCTACGATTTATACTATGTAGAGAATTGGTCGTTGCTCTTCGACATCAAGATTTGTATCCGCACCTTTGTCGATATTGTAACTGGCCGTAATAAGGGATATTAAAAACAATGACAAGCAACGAACTCCACAACCTTACCATTGCCGACATGCGTGCCCGCCTTGACGCCGGCGATGTCACCGCCGTACAGCTCACCGAGGCTCTGCTGGCGCGGATTGCGAGCCATGACCATAGCATCGGCGCTTATTTGCACGTCGATCGTGATGGTGCCCACCAACAAGCAATTGCAGCAGATGGGCGCATCCAAGCGGGGGAACGTGGTGGGTTGCTCGGCATCCCTTTAGGCATCAAAGACGTGCTTTCAACTACGGGCTTGCCGACTACGAGTGCCTCCAAAGTGCTTGAAAACTATCGCCCGCCCTATGATGCTACTGCTGTGGCGCGCCTCAAAGCCCAAGGTGCCGTGTTGCTTGGCAAACTTAATTGTGACGAGTTTGCCATGGGTTCTTCGACTGAAAACAGCGCGTATCAATTGACGCGTAATCCATGGAATACCGCTTGCGTACCGGGTGGTTCGAGTGGCGGCTCCGCTGCCGCGGTGGCTGCAGGACTGGCTGCGGGGACGTTGGGCACCGACACTGGTGGCAGTATCCGCCAACCAGCCTCGTTGTGTGGGATTACCGGCCTCAAACCGACCTACGGCCGCGTATCGCGCTATGGGTTAATCGCCTTTGCATCTTCGCTCGATCAAATTGGTCCGATGGCTTGGACTGCGCGCGACTGTGCCATGATGCTCAACAGCATCGCTGGTCACGACGGTTATGATGCTACCTCGGCTCAAACTGCCGTCCCCGATTATGTGGCGGGGTTGGGTGGTTCACTCAAAGGACTTCGGGTCGGCATCCCGCGCGAATTGTTTGTCGATGGCATGCAAAAAGGGACTGAACAGGCTGTTCGTGAATCGATCCGTGTTTTGCAAGATCTTGGCGCGACGATCAAAGAAATCTCGTTACCAAATAGTCCGCACGCGCTGCCCGTTTATTATATCGTCGCTACCGCCGAAGCATCTTCCAACCTTGCTCGTTTTGATGGCGTGCGTTATGGCCCTCGGAGCGATGGCGACAGCTATCGCGAAGCGCTTGACCAAACCCGTGGCGATTTGTTTGGCCCCGAAGTGCGCCGCCGCATCATGCTTGGTACATATGTGTTGTCGGCTGGGTATTATGATGCCTTTTATAAACGTGCCCAACAAGTACGAACCTTGATTCGCCAAGACTTTACCCACGCCTTTGCCGACGTCGATGTGATTGCGGCTCCCACTTCTCCCAATGTGGCGTTTCAGTTTGGCGAAAACAGTGCCGATCCTGTAGCCATGTACCTCCAAGACGTCTGTACGTTGCCTGTCAGTCTTGCCGGCTTACCGGGGATCTCGCTGCCGTGTGGCTTTGACAATGGACTCCCGATTGGGTTGCAGTTAATCGGCCAAGCGTTTGCCGAATCCGAAATTTTACGGGTTGCCGATGCATATCAATCTGCCACTGATTGGCATACTCGGCGCCCAAATTAGCCGTTGTATAGGAATCGCCGTTGTCATTGTGACAACGGCGATTTTTTGGGCTGTGTGCGTCACCAAACTCCGTTGCGGTGCTTGAGTGCAACAGCAGGATGGTTGCACAGCGGGTTGATATCGCACGATTATCTTAGGGATGAAGAACGTTTTGGGCGGCGGTAATAAATTTATCTTTGTCTGGGTGTAAATCATTCCACCCATCGGTAATCGTGATATCAGGAATGATGCCAACGTTTTCGATGTATGTGCCATTTGGCTGTCGATAGAGCAACTCTGCCAGCCACAGCACCGAGCCGTCGTCAAAATCGTACGGATAGAGATTTTCGCTATTGCCCGCAGTTGTTTCACCTACCACGGTGACTTTTTTGAGATGACGCATCCCAGCGGTAAACATTTCGGAGGCACTCGCGGTATCGCGACTTGTCAAAATGACAATAGGCAGTTGGTCAAATGGTGCGAGGGTTTGATTTTTGGGGACGATGAGGGGGTACGTATGGCTACGGTCTACCTGATCACCAATTGTGCCCCCATCATGAAAAAGCGCCACCACGTTGAGCATTGCATCAATGCTCCCACCACCGTTTTCGCGGATATCAATGATTAATCCGGTCGGTTGACTCTGGGTCACGACTTGATTGAGGGCGTTTTTGACGATGTCAGCGAGCGTTTCGCGATCAAATGAATCAATCGTAAGTAACACGATGCTTGCATCTAGCATGCGGGCTACGGCTTCGGGGAAGGCATCGCCAGCGATGGCATTGCGCTGTAAGCTGATGTGCTGCGGCGCTTCTTCGCCGCGTTGTACGGTCACTGTCAAGTTACTGCCAATTGGCCCGCGAATCAGATTGCTGTACCCCGCATCACCAAGTGCATAGGTGGTGGTTACCAAAGTGCTGCCAATTGCGGTAATTACATCATAGGGACGAATCCCGGCATGGTCAGCTGGACCATCTTTGGCGATGCGCGTCACCATTAGCCCTGTATCGAGCTCACGGATCATGATGCCAATGCCGGCGTAGCCGGCCTCACCGTTGTAGATAGCATCATTCAAGGCAGATTCTTGAGGGTCGTCAAAGCGACTGTGGTCATCGTTGAGTAAGTCGATGATTTCCTTTATGCGGGCATAAAACTGTGCCGTATCGGTCTCTTGCACGACACGTTCACGGTATGTGGTACGGATTTTTGCCCAATCAACACCGCGAAAATCACGATAGACATAATGTTCATTCACCGTATTCCATAACGTGTCAAACATTTTTTCGCGCGACTGTTGCGTGAGGGGGGCGAGCGTTGGTGTTTCGACGATGGTGATTTCGGTTGCTGTGGGGGTCGCGCTACTATTTGGTGGCGGTTGTGTGGGTGTTGGAATCGGTGTAGGAACGGGTGCTGTTTGGGCACTACAGGCAATCATCACCCCCACCCCCACTGCCCACAGTACGTGGCTGGCAAAGCGGTGTGTTTTTGTGTGCGTCATGATTGCCCTCATGTCGTGATAAGAACCAGGTGATTGCCAGATTAGGGATTTGGTACCGATACCGTAGCCGTTGCGCGGGTAATCGTTGCCAAACGACGCCCAAAAAGAAAGAGACAAACCCCGACCACAATTGTTGCATAGAGGGCCTGTTGAAGCGAAGTTTTTTCGGCAACGATGCCAATCAAGGGAGGTCCTACGATAAACGACACATAGCACATCGACATCAATGCCCCTGACAAGGCACTGTTTTGCCCGGGGACGAGTTGGGCTCCAGCAGTAAGTGTGGTAGGGATTGGTCCAGCGACGCCAAATCCGAGTATCCCCAAGGCGAGTAATGCCAACCACAAATCCTTGGTAAAGGCAATAATCACCCCTGCTACGGTGATTGCAATGGCCGAAAAAACGACAGATTGTACGACGCCAAAGCGTGTTACTACGGCGTTGTTGGTCATCCGGCCAATAAACATGACCGTATTGAAAATCGCAAAACCGGCCCCACCAATAAATGCGGTGGCACCTAAATCACGTAAATGCAACACCGACCAATTAATCGCGAGCCCTTCTCCAAATGCGGCAAAGAACCCAATCATGCTCAAGGTCAGTACGATTGGATTGTGGATGAGCAACTGGATCGCTGCGCCGGCGCCGGCTGCGTCTGCTTCGAAGTGGCTGGGTGGGTAAGGCACAAATTGGTTAATCAACATAATGACGATGCCAATGGCTGCGATGATGCTCAAAATCATCTGGTAGGTCAAACCCATCCCTAGTAATTGTCCGGTGATGAGTGAACTAAACACAGCTCCAATACAAAACGCCGCATGGACTTTGTTCATCACCGTGGTATTGCGTTCGCGTTCCCAGTCCATGGTGACACTGTTGACGGATAATTCCACCGCACCATAGCCGATACCATATAACGCACTAACGAATCCGAAATGGAGTGGTGTCTGTGCGAGTGCCAAACTAACTGATGCCAGCACGAGCATGAGCAATCCAAATGTCATGCTATGATGCTTGCCAATACGTTCGATGAATTGCCCTGCAAACAACAAAATAAACACCGAAATAAAGGGTGAAATCAGCGTAAGTGTGCCAAATAAGGCTTCCCCCATGTGGAGAGCCGGCAGAATTTCGGCCCAGAGCACGCCATTGGCGCCAATGGCAACACCAAAAAAAACAAAAATCGCATAAATCAATGCGTAAACCGTACGATAATTCCATGATTTCGGCTGTAGCACATGGCCCCCTTTGGCATAGTTGCGATAGATGCATGTAGTATACCAACGAAATGTCCGCTACGTTGTGATTGCGTGCCCGCCTGTTTTCATGGTATATTGGGGCTGATGTAGTGGATGAATGGGCGTAGACGATGGTTTGGCAACCAATGGCAACCATGATGATGCAGATGCCTTGTCCCGCGTGTTGTGTGTAGTGGCGTCGCCACACCACATCACCGCGGGTACATGTGTACCTGCGGTTTTTTATTTGTGTAGTCAGTTGTGGAGGGATATATGTCAGAACACATTTTGGTTTCTGTGGCGTGGCCATATGCCAACGGCCCGTTTCACGTCGGGCACATGGCCGGCGCCTATCTGCCGGCAGACATTTTTGCGCGCTACCAACGCTTACGTGGCCGCCAAGTGTTAATGGTATCAGGGTCGGATTGTCACGGGACTCCCATTACGTTGGCCGCCGAAAAAGAAGGCGTGACACCACAGACCATCATCAATCGCTACCACCAAAGCTTCATCGAAACATTGCACACTATGGGTATTACCTTTGATTTGTTTACCCAGACCTATACGACCAATCACTATGCAGCAACCACTGACATTTTTGAGACACTCCAAGCCAAAGGCTACATCTACCGTGAAATCGCGATTGGGTCGTATAGCGAATCACTGCAACGCTTCTTACCTGATCGTTTTGTGGAAGGGATTTGCCCCAACTGTAATTACGCCAAGGCGCGCGGTGACCAATGCGACAAATGTGGTCAATTGCGCGACCCCAAGGAGTTGGGCTCTCCCCGCTCGACCCTTGATGGCGCGCCGGTGATTTTCCGCGACACCGAGCATTTTTTCCTTGATTTGGCAAAACTCGAACCGGCCCTGCGTGAATGGCTCGATGCGACGGATCGTGACTATTGGCGCTCCAATACGATGCAATTCACGCAAAACTGGCTCCGTGAGGGCTTGCATGGCCGCGCCATCACCCGCGACCTCGAATGGGGCGTGCCGGTGCCTGGGAATGTGGTGGGCTTTGCCGACAAGCGGATTTATGTGTGGTTTGATGCAGTGATTGGTTACTATTCGGCATCGCTCGAATGGGCCAAACGCACCGGTCAACCCGATGCTTGGCGCAAGTGGTGGGATCCGGCCGGTGCCCAGCGCGGCTACTACTTCATCGGCAAAGACAATATCCCCTTCCATACCATCATCTGGCCAGCCATGTTGCTGGGATATGGTGACCGCGCCTTGCCGTACGACGTGCCTGCCAATGAATTCCTCAATCTCGAAGGCCAAAAGATGAGCACTAGCCAAAACTGGGCCTTGTGGATGCCCGACATCATGTCGCGCTACGAGCCCGACTTGGTGCGCTATTATCTGACGGCTGCCGCCCCCGAAGGACGCGATAGCAATTGGAGCTGGGCTGAATTTGTGCAACGTACAAACAGCGAATTAGTCGCCACCTGGGGCAATCTGGCCAATCGCGTGCTGACCATCGCCCAACGCAACTTCGGTGGAGTACCGACTCCTAGCGACCTCACTGCGGCCGATACCACGTTGCTCAACACCATCGACGCTGGCTTTGCGCGGGTCACCGAGCTCTACGAAGCAGTTAAGTTGCGTAGTGCCCTGCAAGAAACGATGGCGCTAGCACAGACGGCCAATCAATACTTGAGTGAACAAGAGCCATGGAAGGTAGTCAAAGTCGATCGCGACCGCGCCGCCACGGTGATTTTTGTGGCACTCAAGATTATCGACACCCTCAACCGGCTCTTTTCGCCCATCATGCCGCATGCCAGCCAAAAACTGCACCAGATGCTGGGCTACGACGATACGATTGCGCCTCAACCTCAAGTCGAATACGAACTCGACCCTGATGGCGCCCAACGCCCGGTGTTGACTGGCCAATACGCCATTGCGGCGCGCTGGCAGATGAGCGAATTGGTGCCAGGGGTCAGCTTGCGCGACCCGGCGCCGTTGTTCCGCAAGCTTGATGACAGTGTGGCGGCTGACGAATTAGCCCGCTTGCAAGCCAAATAATCGTGGTGAAGGATGCGCCGCATCAATTGATGCGGCGCATTTTTTGACAAACAAAATACAGAAAGAGGGCGCTGATGCGATTTGGGCATATCAACATTGTGGCACGTGATTGGCGGGCCTTGGCGGCGTTTTATTGTGACCAATTAGGCTGTACGTTGCTGGCTCCCGAACGTGATTTGTCTGGCCCTTTGATCGACGGTGCCCTCGGCGTTAGCGATGCCCGTATCAACGGGGTGCATGTGCGCTTGCCCGGGTATGGTGAGGATGGTCCCACCATCGAGATTTATCGTTATGAGCCGTTGATCGAGGCGGGTCCTGCCTCGGTACGGCGCACCGGGTTTGGGCATATTGCCTTCCAAGTGGACGATATCGCTACGGTGCGTGATGCGATTGTGGCGGCGGGTGGTGCGATTACCGGCAATGTGGTGACCACGACGGCAGGCACACGCCAAGTATCGTGGTGCTATGTGACGGACCCCGAAGGCAACGGTATCGAATTGCAAACGTGGCATTAGGATGTCGGTGTGATGGATGTAGATGAAAACAGGGGAAAAGCATGTAGACACACGCTATACCCCCTGTTTTGGTGTATCATATCCACATGCTATACCTTGTTGCAACGCCGATCGGTAATTTAGGCGATATCACCATGCGCGCCCTCGAGGTTTTGCGTACGGTCGATGTGATTGCCAGTGAAGACACGCGCAAGACCCACATCTTGCTCCAACACTACGACATTCGCAAACCGTTGATTGCCGTCCACGAACACAACGAACGCCGCATGTGCGACCGGATTGTGGGGATGATTCGTGAAGGCAAATCGGTGGCCTTGGTCAGCGACGCTGGCACGCCGGCTATCTCTGACCCTGGGTTTTTGTTGGTACGGGCCGTGATTGCGGCCGAGCTCCCGCTCACCGCTATTCCTGGGCCGGCGGCGTTGATTCCGGCCTTGATTCTGTCGGGGTTGGCCGTGCACGCCTTTACCTACCGCGGCTTCCCGCCGCGCAAATCCTCCGCCCGCCGGCGCTGGTTGGCCCAAGACGTCGCTACGCCGCATACGCTGATTTTTTATGAAAGTCCCTACCGCATCAAGGCCTTGGTTGACGATGCCTTGGCGGTGTATGGTGACCGTCCGGCTGCTTTGGCCAACGATTTGACCAAATTCTACGAACTCATGGTGCGGGCGCCCCTCAGCGAAATCGCCACCCATCTCGGCCACAAAGCCATCAAAGGAGAGTTCGTGTTGTTGGTTGGCGGTGCTGACGGGGCACCCCCCGAATTTGTCGAAGGAATTGATCGGGATGACGATGATGCGCCCGATCCAGAGGAGGATTACGATGACGACCAGCCTGCGTGACAACTTGGTGACCATGACCTGCGACTTAGTACGCATTCCCTCGACCCTCGACCGCCCCGATTTGCTCCAAGCAGTGATTGATTATGCTGACGCCAAACTGCGTGATCTCCCGCGTGGCAAAGTGTTTTATGAGACTTCCAACAATAAACCCTCCATCGTCTACTCGTTGCGGGGCAACAAGCATGCCAAACTCATCCTCAACGCCCACCTCGATATCGTACCGGCCCGTGGCGACCAATTCGAGCCCGAGATTCGCGATGGCCGCATCTATGGTCGTGGCACCCAAGACATGAAGGGCGCTGGTGCGGTGTTGTTGCAACTGGCTCACGATTTGGCGCAACTGCCCGAACCTCCCGACGTCAACTTCCAGTTTGTCAGCGACGAAGAAATCGGCGGCATGCATGGCACTAACGTGCTTCTCAACCGCGGCTACACTGGGGATTTCTTTATCACCGCTGAACCGACTGACCTCAATATTTGTTATATGCACAAGGGTGCAGCCCCCATCGACGTCGTCATCCACGGCGTGCCCGCCCACGGCTCACGTCCATGGAATGGGCGCAACCCCATCCATACCTTGCGCGATGGTTTGATTGCCCTCGAAAAACGCTACCCCACTCCCGATGAAGAAGCCTTTGTCACCACCGTGGTGCCCACGATTATTCATGGTGGTGAAGCCGGTAATCGCATCATGGAAGATGTGACGTTACACCTCGACATCCGCCGAGTGCCCGAAGAAGATGCCGAAAGTATTTTGGCGGCGGTCACGTCGTGCTTCCCCGAACATGCCACGGTGACATTGATTGGCTCAGGTGTGCCCCTCAACACCGACCCCAACCACCCAGCGGTGCAACAATTGGCGCAAGTGGTGCGAGCTGTCGGCTTGCCTGCCCATTTTTATCGTGAGCACTTCGGCACCGATGCCCGCTTCTATAGTGCCAAA
>Ga0214917_10006505_pt1 | contig 12094 bp, 7 predicted proteins | sample LL_1208_BB_MetaG_FD_177983 | JGI IMG/M metagenome (GOLD analysis project Ga0214917, IMG submission 177983) | Freshwater microbial communities from Lake Lanier, Atlanta, Georgia, United States - LL_1208_BB | ecosystem: Environmental > Aquatic > Freshwater > Lake | place: USA: Georgia | collected...
GGCCGGATCACGACTCATGCGTGGGCGAGACCACGATCACCGCCCGCTGGCCGTCGCTGTGCCACGGGTCGCCGGTGAGGTTGCGGCGCGGGGCGGCGCGGGTACTCGCCCCCACCCCGCCCACATAGCCCGCCGCCTCCACGCGGCCGGCGAGCGACAGATCCTCCAGCACGTAGTCCCGCGACTCGTCCACGTCGGGATCGATCCGGTGGGTGGTGAGGTTCCAGGCCCGCCACGTGAACCGGACGCCGATGTCGCGGCTGACCTGCCCCACCCAGACCGGCTGCCCCTGGAAGGCGAGCGTCGACAGCCAGAGCCGGAGGTGGATCCGCTCGTTGATCGAATGCCGGGTGCGCTGCAGGGCGATGTCCTGGGGCCGGCCGAAGAGGTAGAGGGCGCTGACGGGCGAGTAGCGGTAGCTCGAGCCCAGCAGGAAGGCCTTCACCGTCTTCCAGCAGGTGGCCAGCGTGATCGTCTCGCTCTCGTCCCAGCGGGCGGCGAAGCCCCCGAGCACGGCCGCGAACTCGCCGATCACCACCAGGTTCACGGGGTCGCCGGGCCGCGAGCCCGACGCGTTGGTGGTGGTCTCCGGCATCGCCTCGAGCCGCTCCACGAGGGCGGCCAGCGCGACCGGTTCGACCGCGGTCGCGGGCACGAGCGAGTCGAAGTCCTTGCCGAGGTAGTCGGCTGCGATCCCCGGCACCGGCACCGTGAAGGCGAGGTCGACCACCGGCTCTGGGGCGGCCGCGTGGGCGAGGATGTCGCGATCGTGCCCCGCCCCGGCCCGTTCGACCGCGGCCCGGATGTCGCCGGCCGGCACGAGTCGCACGTGCACCGCCTTGGTGCCCTGGTCGAGCGTGGTGAACACGAAGCCCTCGGCCGTGGCGGCGGCGGGAATCGGCCCGAGCCGGAAACCGCTTGCCCGGAACAGGTCGTCCATCCGGCGATTGGCCCGGTTGGCCGTGATCAGCTTGAAGGGCACGAGCAGAAGCAGCGGCAGGAACATCAAGCCGAGCGCCCCAAACGCCGAGAGCCGCCGCAGGATCGAGAAGTGGACGGCCGCCGCCGCCTCGAGCGGCGTGAAGTAACGCGGGTCGATGCCCACGAGTTGCAGCCGAAGCGGCTCGGACGACCTGTTTGCGATCCGCACGAACACCGGCTGGACGCCCCGCCGCGCGAGGTCCACGCCGAATAACCGGTGCCCCTCGGCGGCCGAGAGCACGGCGATGGTCACCCGGGCCCGCGGATCCTCCTGCACCTGGGCCCGCTCCATGAAGCCCGTCTCGGCCGGGGCGGGCTCGTAGGGGGTGACCACGAGGTGCCAGAGGCGGCGCAGAACGGACGCGATCATCCGGGCAATCCTTCTGGCAACCTCACCGGTTCACCGCGAGGGGTCGCCCGTGCCAATCGAGCGGCGTTGATAGCGAGCGCAGGCAGGATGCCGAAAGCGAGCTAGCATCGAGCGACCGGAGGGCAGGATGCCCGCAGGAAGCGTTCGGCGAGATGGCACGGGCGACCCCGAGCCCGCAGCCGGCAGTCCGCCGGGGCCGTGAAGGCCCCGGCGGACGCCGCATCGAAAGTCAGTCAACCAGGTCGCACGAAGCCTCGACGAGCGCGTCGATCTTGTCGTCGGAGAGGCCGCCCTTGGCGAAGGCGTGATTGGCCTTCACCTGACCGCCCTTGTAGCAGACGACCGTCACGTCGGCGTCGGGCGAGATCTTGAACTCCGGCGGCCCGTTCTCGACGTCCTCCGGGATCACGAACGCCACCCGCTTGATGTCGTGCTTGGCGACGAAGTCGGCGGCGGCCTTCTTCAGGCTCTCCGCGTCGGTGCCCACCATGTTCACGAAGGCCGTCAGCTTGTCGTCCGAATGTTCCTCGAGTTCGCCCTCGAGCTTCTTGAGGAACTTGGCGAACTTCTCGTCGGCCGAGCGGGCGAACACCATCACCACCGGCCGCTGACCCATCTTGCAGCGGTAGCAGAGGGTCTTTCCGTCGGCCACGCCGTCGTCGGCGTTGCCCGTGACCTTGGTCACGGTGAACGCGCCGACCGAATCGCCCACCTGCGGGCCGCTCGTCACCTCGGCGGAGGCCGAGAATGCCACGCCCAGCACCATCGCCACCACCAACCCCGTCGCACGTACTGCACGCATCGCTGAAAACTCCTGGATGTCGCGGGTGAAGCCCGGGGTCGTCCCCGCCGCCTCCCGCACCTGCGGTCCGCCCGGAGGCGGCCCCGCGTCGAACCGGTGTGTGACGGCGACGCCACGCGCGCCACCGTCGTCTTCCTTGCAGGCGTCAGACTATCCCGGCTACGATGCCAGCGGCAAATATTCGGGTCTGATCAGGTTCGGATCCGTCAAAAACGCCTTCTTGAGGAACGCTTGCATGGCCACCGCCACCGCCCCCCGCAAGGCCGCCCGGCCCCAGATCCGCCAGACCCAACTCCTGATCGACGGTCAGTGGACGCCGGCCCGCAGCGGCAAGACCTTCGAGACGATCAATCCCGCCACGGAGGAGGTGATCGCCCAGGTGGCCGAAGCCGACGCCGCCGACGTCGAAATGGCGGTGCGGGCGGCCCGCAAGGCCTTCGACGAGGGGCCCTGGCCGCGGATGAACGCCCGGGAGCGCGGCCGGATCATGCTGCGGCTGGCCGACCTGATGGAGAGCGAGATCGACGAACTGGCCGCGCTCGAGTCACTCGACAACGGCAAGCCCGTGAGCGACGCCAGAAAGGGCGACATCCCGCTGGCGCTCGACGTGATCCGCTATTACGCCGGCTGGGCCGACAAGATCCAGGGCGCGACGATCCCGATCAACGGCAACTATTTCTGCTACACGCGGAAGGAGCCGGTCGGCGTGGCCGGCCAGATCATCCCCTGGAACTTCCCGATCCTGATGGTGGCCTGGAAGTGGGGGCCGGCGCTCGCCGCCGGCTGCACGGTCGTGATGAAGCCCGCCGAGCAGACGCCGCTCACGGCGCTGCGGCTCGCCCGACTGGCCCAGGAGGCGGGCGTTCCGGACGGCGTGATCAACGTGGTGCCGGGCTTCGGACCCACGGCCGGCGCCGCGCTCGTCAAGCACCCGGGCATCGACAAGGTGGCCTTCACCGGCTCCGGCGAGACCGCCCAAATCATCATGCGGCAGGCGGCCGACCAGCTGAAGCGGCTGACGTTCGAGCTCGGCGGCAAGAGCCCGAACATCGTCTTCGCCGACGCCGACCTCGACGCGGCGGCCGCGGGAGCCCATGTGGGCATCTTTTTGAACCAGGGCCAGTGCTGCTGTGCCGGTTCGCGGCTGTTCGTGGAAGACAAGATCCACGGGGAGTTCGTGGAGCGGGTGGTGGCCGACAGCAAGGCCCGCCGCGTGGGCGACCCCTTCGACTCGGCCACCCAGCAGGGTCCCCAGGTCGACAAGGCCCAGTTCGACAAGATCATGGGCTACATCCAGACCGGGCAGAAGGAAGGGGCCACGCTCGCCACCGGCGGCAAGCGGGTGGGCGACAAGGGCTTCTTCATCGAGCCGACCGTGTTCACCAACGTCAAGGACGAGATGGCGATCGCCCGGGAGGAGATCTTCGGGCCGGTGCTTTCCGTGCTGAAGTTTTCCGACATGGACGATCTCATCCGGCGGGCCAACGCCACCAACTTCGGCCTGGCCGCCGCCGTCTGGACCCGCGACATCGGCAAGGCCCACGAGGCGGCCAAGCGGCTGCGGGCCGGCACGGTCTGGGTCAACTGCTACGACGTGTTCGACGCCGCGGCCCCGTTCGGCGGCTTCAAGCAGTCGGGCTTCGGCCGCGAACTCGGCGAAAAGGGACTCGATCCCTATCTCGAGCACAAGACCGTGACCGTGAGCCTGGGCTGAAGCATCCGCGAATGATCTCGATCGGCACGGCTCGGGAGGGGTTGCCCATGCCAATCGAGCGGCGTAGGAAACCGAGCGCAGCAAGGATTGCGAAGCGAGGTTTCCTCCGAGCGACCGAAGGGCAGGATGCCCGAAGGGAGCGTCCGGCGAGATGGCACGGGCAGCCCCGGCCCACGCGACTTCGAACCATACCAACCTTCCCGACCCCGTGAGCGAGGCCGATGGGACGCGTCACAACCGGCGGCGGCTGGCGGGCCGTCCTCTACACGTTCAAGAAAGCCCGCGAGGCCGGCGGCCTGTGGGCCTTATGGAAGGCGATGCGGTCGAAGAACGCCTGCAAGACCTGTGCGCTCGGCATGGGCGGGCAGGCCGGCGGGATGGTCAACGAGGCCGGCCACTTTCCCGAAGTCTGCAAGAAGTCGTTTCAGGCGATGGTCGCCGACATGCAGGGGGCGGTGAAGCCTGCCTTCTTCGAGACCTACTCGGTCCCGCAGCTCAGGCGGTTCTCGCCGCGTGAGATGGAGCACTCCGGCCGGCTCGTGCAGCCGGTGATCCTGGAAAAAGGCTCGCAGCACTACCGGTCGCTCCCCTGGGCCGAGGCCATGGAGCGGATCGCGGCCCGGCTCCGGGCGACCCGGCCCGAGGAGAGTTTCTTCTACTTCAGCGGGCGGTCGAGCAACGAGGCGGGCTTTCTGCTTCAGCTCTTCGCCCGGCTCTACGGCACCAACCACGTCAACAACTGCTCCTTCTACTGCCACCAGGCCAGCGGCGTGGGCCTGGCGACCGTGATCGGCACCGGGGCCGGCACGATCCAGCTCGACGACATGGAGAAGAGCGACTTCACCATGCTGATCGGGGGCAACCCGGCGAGCAATCACCCGCGGATGATGCGCACCTTGATGACCGTCCGCCGCAAGGGCGGCAAGGTGGTGGTGGTCAACCCGATCGTGGAGACGGGGCTCGTGAACTTCTCGGTGCCCAGCGATCCCTGGGCCTTGTTCTTCGGGGCCGAGATCGCGAGCAGCTACGTGCAGCCCTACGTGGGCGGCGACCTGGCGCTCGTCTACGGCCTGATGAAGCGGCTGGTGGAGCTGCAGGCCGAGCGGGGAGTCAACGCGGCCGGTGAGCCGATCGTCGACGAGGCCTTCCTGCGCGAACGCTGCACGGGCTGGCCCGGGCTCGCGGCCCGCATCGACGCGCTCGCCTGGGACGAGCTCGTGGCCAAGAGCGGCGTCTCCAAGCCGCAGATCGACGACCTCGCCGCCCAGTACGCCGAAAGCCGGCGGGCCGTGTTCGCCTGGACGATGGGCGTCACGCACCACCTCCACGGCGCGGCGACCGTGCAGGCGATCGCGGCGCTGGCGCTGATGCGGCGGATGGTGGGCCGGCCCGGCGCGGGGCTGCAGCCGATCCGCGGCCACTCCAACATCCAGGGCATGGGAACCGTCGGCGTCACGCCCACGCTCAAGCAGGCCATCTTCGACCGGCTGGAGAGCCACTTCGCCGTCAAGCTCCCCACCATGAAGGGCTTCGACACGCTCGAGTGCCTCGACGCCGCCGACGCGGGGAAGATGCGGTTCGCCCTCTGCCTCGGTGGCAACCTCTGGGGGGCGAGCCCCGACGCGTCCTATGCGGAGCGGGCGATGGGAAAGATCGACACGGTGGTCTATCTCAGCACCTCGCTCAACACCGGCCATGCCGGCGGCCTCGGCGGCGAGGAGACGATCATCCTGCCGGTGCTCGCCCGCGACGAGGAGCCCGAGCCCTCCACGCAGGAGAGCATGTTCAGCTACATCCGGCTCTCCGACGGCGGCACGCCGCGGCATCCGGCCGACGAGCGGTCGGGGCCCCGGGCCGAGGTCGAGATCATCGCCGAACTGGCCCTGCGGGTGCTGGGCGAGGGCGGCCCGGTGAACTGGCGCGACATGGCCCACACGAGCACGATCCGCCGGGCCATCGCCACGATCGTGCCGGGGCTCGAGCAGATCGCCGACATCGACAAGACCAAGAAGGAGTTTTCGATCCCCGGCCGGGCGCTCGACACGGCCACCTTCCCCACGGCCGACGGCAAGGCCCACCTCGTGGTCCACGACCTGCCGGCGGCACCCGACGGCCTCGTGCTGATGACGATCCGCAGCGAGGGGCAGTTCAACACCGTCGTCTACGAGGAGGAGGACCTTTACCGCAACCAGACGCGGCGGGACATCGTGCTGATGCATCCCGACGACGTCCGCCGCTTCGGTCTTACGGCCGGGGGCCGCTGCCGGATCGCGAGCGTGGCCGGCGAGATGCGGGGCCAGCTCGTGTCGGCGTTTCCGGAGATCCGGCCCGGCTGCGTGGCGATGTATTACCCCGAGAGCAACGTGCTCGTTCCCAAGGCGGCCGACCCGCTCTCCCGCACGCCGGCCTACAAGAGCATTCCGGTCACCATCGCGGCCGACGATGCGCCGCTCGCCGCCCCGCGACTCCAGCCGGAACTCGTGGCCGCCGGCACGCCGCGCGACAAGATGAACCAGTGCGGGTGAGGCGTCGGGTCAGTGCTTGACGGAGCACCTGTACGCCCGTATTCTTTTGTCATGGCTTCATCTGCCGACGTATTCGAGCGAGCTTCGCCGGGGCTGCCTGAGCCAGCCTGGGCGATTGCGACGTTGTTTCCCTCCCAGGGGGCGTGGACTGAGGCGGCGTACCTCTCCTTCACGGAGCCGCTCGGGCAGCTGGTCGAGTTAGTAGACGGATCGATCGAGGTGCCGGCGATGCCCACCAAGACCCATCAGCAGATCGTCCACGCCCTGCTCTCGATGCTGCTGGCGTTCCTGCGGCCGAGGCAGGCCGGTGATGCGGTCGCGGCGCCCTATCGGATGCGGCTGCGCGAGGAGACGTTTCGCGAGCCGGACATTTGCGTCTACGCCGCCGCCCACCTCGAGCGGTTCGGGGAGCGGTATGGGGAGCCGGCCGATCTGGTGGTCGAGGTCGTCAGCGATGACGCGGCCAGCCGGGTTCGCGACTACGATGACAAGCGGCGTGACTACGCGGCGGCCGGGATTCCCGAGTATTGGATCGTCGATCCGGCCGCGGGGCGCGTGATCGTGTTGTCGTTGACCGGTGAAGGCTATGCGGTGGCCGGTGAGTATGGAATCGGCGACGTCGCGTCATCGCCGCTGCTGACGGGCTTCACCGTCGAGGTCGGCCCGCTGCTCTGTGCCGAACCCTGAGCCGCGTGCAGGCTCGGGCCCGGGCCCATTCCATCTCGCAGACGCTCGGGGGGCCCGTCGCGCGCGGGCTCGGTGATGCCCATGCCATCTCGCCGGACGCTCGCTCCGCACATCCTGTGCTCCGCTCGCTCGATGCTGGCTGCGCTCTCGGCATCCTGCCTTCGCTTGCCGGCAACGCCGCTCGATTGGCATGGGCATCCCCTCGCAGGCCGACGGTCGAGGTGGCAGCACAACTGATTCGTCGGAAAGGACACCGCGCGCCAGAAACGCGTACGAACACAGCCGCCCGGAGGTGCGGCCGGCGGCCGGAGGCCCGGCAAGGCTGCAATGGCCAGGGATGGCCCTGCAGCCGTGAAGATCTACTCAAACAGCGACTTCTGCTCGGTCGCCGTGGCTTTGCGGCGGGGCTTCGTGGGTGACGCCGCGTCGCTTTCGAGCGAGAGCAGGAGGTCGCGGGCTCGCTCGATCACCTTCGTGGGCACGCCGGCAAGCCGCGCCACGTGCACGCCCCAGCTTTTGTCGGCGGCGCCGGCCGCCACCTGGTGGAGAAACACGAGCTCCTCGCGATGCTGCTTGACCAGCACCTGGGCGTTGCCCACGCCCGGGAGTCGCGCGAGTTCGGCGAGCTGGAGATAGTGCGTGGCGAAGAGCGTGCGGCAGCCCACCGAGCCCTGCAGGTGCTCCACCACGGCCTGGGCGATCGCCAGGCCGTCGAAGGTGCTCGTGCCCCGGCCCACCTCGTCGAGGATCACGAGGCTGCGGGGCGTCGCCCGGTTGAGGATCCTGGCCGTCTGAGCCATCTCGACGAGGAACGTGCTCGCGCCCCGGGCCAGGTCGTCGCCCGCGCCGATCCGGGCGAAGAGCCGGTCGACGATGCCCACGCGACACCGCTTGGCGGGCACGAAGCTCCCCGCCTGGGCGAGCACGGCCACGAGCGCCGCCTGGCGGATGAAGGTGCTCTTGCCGCCCATGTTCGGCCCGGTGACCAGCAGGATCGCCGGCGCGTCGGCGGCGGGCGGCGGGCCGTCGGGGGGGCGGGCCGCGAGCGCGAGGTCGTTGGCCACGAGCGTGCCGGGCGGGAGCAGCGCCTCGAGCACCGGATGCCGGCCGGCCTCGATCTCGAGTTCGCAGCCGCTCGTGATCTCCGGCCTCACCCAGCCTCGGCGGCGGGCCACGTCGGCCAGCGCCACGAGCACGTCGAGGATCGCGAGGATGCCCGCCGCCCGATCGAGCCGGCGTCGCTCCCCGGCCACGAAGCCCCGCAGCTCGTCGAGCAGTTCGACCTCGCGGCGGATCGCCTCCTCCTCCGCGCCGAGCACCTGGCGCTGCCGCTCGTCGAGTTCGGGGGTGGTGTAGCGCTCCGCGTTCTTGACCGTCTGCTTGCGGACATACTCCGGCGGCACCTTCTCGGCGTGCGACCGGCCCACCTCCAGGAAGAAACCGAACACGCGGTTGTAGCCCACCTTGAGCGAGGCGATGCCCGTCCGCTCGATCTCCTGCGCCTGATACTGCGTGATCCAGGCCTTGCCGCCGCTGGCGAGTTCGCGAAGCTCGTCGAGCCGGGCATCGAATCCGGGGCGGACGAAGCCCCCCTCGCGGGCGAACACCGGACAGCCCTCGCGGAGCGTGGCGGTGACCCGCGCGGCGATGTCGGCGCAGGGATCGAGGCTTTCCCGGAGGTCGGCCAGCAGGCCGCCGCAGCCCGCGAGCAGGTCGAGCACGTCGGGCAGGGTGGCGGCCGCATGGCCCAGTCGCTCGAGATCGCGGGGCCCGGCCCGGCCGGTGACGACCCGGCCCACCAGTCGCTCGACATCGCCGATCCCGGCCAGCCGCTCGGCGAGCCGCGCCGCCCGCGAGGCGTCGGTCACGAACGTGGCCACGGCGTCGTGTCGGTCGATGATCGCCCCCCGATCCACGAGGGGCGCCGCGAGCCACTCGCCGAGCAGCCGCGCCCCCATCGGCGTCTTCGTCTGGTCGAGCACCCCGGCCAGCGACCCGTCGCGGCGGCCGGTGGCCGTGCTGCGCACGAGTTCGAGGCTGCGGCGGGAGGCCTCGTCGATCTCCAGCCGCAGGCCCGCCCGCCACGGGGCGAGCGTGTCGATGCGGCCCACGGCCGCCGGTTCGTTTTCCTCGAGGTAGGCCACGATGCCGCCGGCCGCGGCGATGCCCAAGGCGTCGTCGTCCGGCTCGAAGCCGAAGCCCTCGAGCCGGCGGCCCCCGAGCGCGCGGCCGAGGGCCGTCTCGACGGTCGCCGGCTCGAACCACCAGTCGGGCCGGGTCGTGACCACGCGGCCGTGTCCGGCGGCCCTCACAAGCTCGTCGACGTCGGGCCGATCCCGCTCGGCGCAGAGGCACTCCGCCGGATCGAGACGCAGGAGGTGGTCGGCCATGTCGTCACGCGGGATCACCGCCGCTTCGAACCGGCCCGCGGCCACGTCGATCCACGCCAGGCCGATGCTTGCGGCGGCCTGGTCCGTGGCGCGGTCGCCGGCCTGGTCGCCCCGGCGCCGCTCCGGCAGGATCGCCAGGAGATAGTTGCTGCGATCCGGATCGAGCAGCGACTCGTCGGCCGCGATGCCCGGCGTGACGATCCGGGTCACCTCCCGGCGCAGAAGCCCCTTCGTCGTCTTGGGGTCGTCGATCTGCTCGCAGATCGCGACGTGGCGGCCGGCGGCCACCAGCTTGACGAGTTGCGGGTCGAGCTGGTGGTGCGGGAAACCCGCCATCGGCAGGGCGTCGGGCCCCTTGTCACGGCTGGTGAGCGTGAGGTCGAGGAGCGCGGCCGCCTCGCGGGCGTCGGCGCCGAACAGCTCGTAAAAGTCGCCCATGCGAAACAGCACGAGCGCCCCGGGGCAACGGGCCTTCGCCGCCTCGAACTGCTGCATCATCGGTGACGTGGCGGCCGCCATGGTGAAAAATGTAGCAGCCGGGGCCGGATTGCCGGCGAGGCTTTGACCGCCGTGACGGCGGGGCGTAAAAATCAAGTTGCTCGCGTCACCCGCGCGGGCGCCGATGAGAGGCCCCTGCGATGGGGATCTGTGAACCTGGTCAGGGCCTAACCGCAGCAGCCATAAGCAGTCGTCCCTTTGTGCGGTGGGCCTCTCATCGGCGCCCGACGTGACGCCTCCCAGAGCCTGATGGCCACGACCGACCCAGCCGCGAACCCGAGCCAGCCCGGCGGAGCCGCCGGCTATCAGGTCGTGGCCCGGCGGTACCGGCCGCAGCGGTTCGCCGACCTCGTGGGGCAGGAGCACGTCGCCCGCGGGCTTTCCGGGGCGATCGAGAGCGGCCGGATCGGCCACGCCTACCTGTTCACGGGGGCCCGCGGGGTGGGCAAGACGAGCGCGGCCCGGATCTACGCCAAGGCGCTCAACTGCGAGACGGGGCCCGCGGCCGAGCCCTGCAACGCCTGCGATGTCTGCACCGCGATCACGGCCGGCCAGGACGTCGACGTGGTCGAGATCGACGCCGCCAGCAACCGCGGCATCGACGAGATTCGGAGCCTCCGCCAGAACGTGGCCGTCCGCCCGGCCCGCGGCCGCTTCAAGGTGTACATCATCGACGAAGTGCACATGCTGACGCGGGAGGCGTTCAACGCGCTGCTCAAGACGCTCGAGGAGCCGCCCGGGCACGTCAAGTTCGTGTTCTGCACGACCGAGCCCGAAAAGCTCCCGATCACGATCCTCTCCCGCTGCCAGCGGTTCGACTTCGTGACGGTGGACGCCCCGGCGATCGCGCGGCGGCTCGCGCAGATCGTGGAAGCCGAAGGGGGCGACGTGTCGGCCGCGGCCCTCGAGCTGATCGCGCGACGGGCCGCCGGGAGCATGCGCGACAGCCAGTCGCTGCTCGAGCAGCTGCTCGGGTCGGCGGCCGGGCCGATCGGCGTCGATGACGTGCACGCCGTGATCGGCACCGGCAGCGAGGAGCGGATCGGCGAACTGCTCGCCGCGGTGGCCGCCCGCGACGCGGCCCGCGGGCTCGCGGCTCTCGACGTGGCGCTCGCCGGCGGCGCCGACCCGGGGGGCGTGATCGAGCAGCTCCTCGCCGCCCTGCGGGATTGTCTGCTGGCGAGCGTGGGCTGCGGGTCGGACATGCTCGCAGGATCGAATGGCCTGGGCGTGGACGTGGCGGCGACGGGCCGCGACCTCGGTACGGCCACGGTGCTCGCGATGCTCCAAATCCTCGACCAGGCGCTCGGCCGGATGAGGACGAGCGGCCATGCCGCGGTCTTGGCCGAGATGGCCGTGGTGCGATTGGCGACGCTCGAGGATCTCGAGAGCCTCGCCGCCGCGGTCGACCGAGTGGCTGCGGCGGGCCCGGCCGGTCCCCGCGCTGCCGCTCCAGCGGCGCCGCCGAGGGCCGCCCCGGCTCCAACGCCGCAGCGCGAAAAAAAAACGGCCGACCTGACGCCTGACCCGGCCGCGGCCCCGGCTCCCGAGGCGGTATTGCAGCCCCTCTGCGGCCCGATCGCTTCGCCGGCCGCCGTGGGCACGGCGCCGCCGACGGTCCCGGTTGCCACCGTCGCCGCGACCTCCACCGCCTCCACCGCCGCCTCGCCGCCGCTGCCCGCCGACCCGTTCGCCGTCTGGCGGCGGGTGACGGAGTCGCTCGAGGGCCTGGTGGCCGACTTCGCCGCCACGGCCACCGCCGCAGCCTGGCGCGACGACCTGCTCGCGGTCACGCTGCCGGCCGAAGCCGCCACGGCGGCGTCGTTTCTGCGCCGGCCCGACGCGGTCGCGACGATCGCGGCCGGACTCGAGTCGGAGGCGGGCCGTGCGGTCCGCTATACGATCCTGCTCGCGCCGCCGCGATCGGCCGGCGACGAGCCCGAGCGGCCGCCGCAGCCCGCCGTGGCCTCGCAGGCGGCCCTGATGCGGGCCGCCACCGAGCACCCGCTCGTGGCTCACGCCCGCGGCCTGTTCGACGCCGCGATCCGCAAGGTGGAGCCGCTGCGATCACGGCCGGCGGAGCCGGCGACCGTCGCGGTGGCCGGGCCCGGAGGTCCCACGGCCGCG
>Ga0214917_10006506_pt1 | contig 12093 bp, 9 predicted proteins | sample LL_1208_BB_MetaG_FD_177983 | JGI IMG/M metagenome (GOLD analysis project Ga0214917, IMG submission 177983) | Freshwater microbial communities from Lake Lanier, Atlanta, Georgia, United States - LL_1208_BB | ecosystem: Environmental > Aquatic > Freshwater > Lake | place: USA: Georgia | collected...
TGGAATTGATGTCTCCACGGCCCAACTCGAAACCCATTACCTTGCCGGTGGCAACGTCGACCAGGTCATCCGGGCCCTCATCGCCGCCGACAAGGCCGGCATTAAACTCGATTTCAACCGTTGCTGCGCGATCGATCTCGCCACCTCGGGATCCGGCAAGACGGTCTTTGACGCCGTCCGGACCAGCGTAAACCCACGCGTCATCGACTGCCCCGGCGCTAACTCCGGTAAAAGCACCATCGACGGCGTCGCCAAGGACGGTATCACCGTCCGTGCCCGTGCCCGCGTCACCGTCCGTTCGAACCTCGATCGTTTTGTGGGTGGTGCCACGGAGGAAACGATCATTGCCCGCGTGGGAGAAGGCATCGTCCGCGCCATAGGCTCCAAGGAAACCTACAAGGGCGTTCTCGAAAACCCGCAGGATATTTCCAAGGACGTCCTCAACCGCGGGCTCGACGCCGGAACCGCCTACGAGATCCTCTCGATCGACATTGCCGATGTGGACGTCGGAGAGAACGTCGGCGCCAAACTCCAGGCCGAACAAGCGGACGCCGATAAGCAGGTCGCCCAGGCCAAGGCAGAAATGCGTCGTGCTGCGGCGGTCGCCGTGGAGCAGGAGATGCGCGCCAAGGTCGTGGAAGCCGAAGCTCAGGTTCCCCTGGCCATGGCTGAGGCCTTCCGCAAGGGCAACCTTGGCATTCTCGATTACCAGAAGATCCGCAACGTCTCCGCCGATACGGAGATGCGTGCCGCTATCGCCAAGGATTCGGGCAAAACCAGCCCGAAGTAACCCCCCTCCTCCATGGAGTGGCTCGTCCCGATCCTTTTTGTCCTCGCCAGCCTCGCGCAGTGGTGGATGCAGAGGAGCCGGCAGGGGCAGGAAGAGGAAAACCCCGAGGTGCCTTCGGCGCCGGCTCGACCTGAGCGGCCCGCTCCGCCTCGCCGTGAACCGGATCCCCAGCAGGAGTTCGGAGACTTGGGGGACCTGTTGGAAGCCCTGGGCCGGCGTCGGCATGAATCCCCTCCTCCGCCGGTGGAACAGGCCGAGCCGCCCGTCCTGCCCGCTCCGGTCGCCAAAACCGCCACCCAGCCCAAACGCGAACCCGCCCCCGAACCGGTCATCATCCTGGAAACCCCCAAGCCCACCCCGGCACCGGTGCTCACGGTCTTTCCCGGGCCAAAACCCTCGCCGATTTCCGAACCCACAGCCGTTTTCGTGGAGTCGGATACCCCGCGGCTGACGTTCCGCTCCTTCCCGGCCGCAGAAAAACCCGGCGCCTCGCCACCCCATCGTTGGGCGGAAAAACTCCGGTCTTCGGATTCCGTCCGGGACGCCATCGTCCTTTCTGAAATTCTCGCCCCGCCGGTCTCTTTACGCTGAAATCTCCACATGCCCAAAAAGAGCACTGCCGGCCTGCCTGTAGCCCTCGTCCAGATGGCGATGTCGCCCGATCCAAAGAAGAACCTTCCTGCCGCCATCGACCGGATTCACGCTGCCGCCAAACAGGGTGCCAAGCTGGTCTGCCTGCCTGAGCTCTTCCGTTCCCTCTACTTCTGCCAAAAGGAAGACTACAAATGCTTCGACCTGGCCGAAACCATTCCTGGTCCAACGACCGACCTCCTGGGGAAGACCGCCAAAAAGCTGAAGATCACCCTCGTCTCCAGCCATTTTGAGCAGCGTACCGGCGGCCTTTACCACAACACGGCCGTGGTTTTCGGTCCCGATGGCTCGATTCTCGGAACCTACCGCAAGATGCACATTCCTGATGATCCCGGCTTCAGTGAGAAATTCTACTTTGCCCCCGGTGACACCGGGTTCCTGCCGATTTCGACTCCGGTCGGCAAACTCGGGGTCCTGGTGTGTTGGGACCAGTGGTACCCGGAGGCCGCGCGGCTCATGGCCCTGCGTGGAGCCCAAATCCTTATCTACCCAACCGCCATCGGGCTGGCACGGACGGAACCTCGGGAACTCCATAAGGTTCAGTGCAGCGCTTGGCAGACGATGCAGCGGAGCCACGCCATTGCCAACGGGGTCTTTGTCCTCTCCATCAACCGAACCGGCCGCGAGGACAATCTCGATTTCTGGGGTACGTCCTTCGCCTGTGATCCCTTTGGCGAGGTGCTCGCCCAAGCCTCCCCGGGGAAGCCGGAAATTGTTCGAGCAAGCCTGAACCTCGACGAGATTGGCGTAACCCGCCAGCACTGGCCCTTTTTGCGCGACCGCCGGGTGGATGCCTACCAGGGGCTGGATCAGCGCTTCCTCACTCCTTGAGCCTTTCCCCTTCCGTCATCGACTGGTCCCAGTACCGGTTTCCCGCCGAGTGGGAAAATCACGAAGCCACCTGGCTGGCATGGCCTCACAACGAGGGTACCTGGCCCGGGTTAATGGAGCCGGTGCGGCAAACCTACCTGGAAATCATCCGCGCCCTGCTACCCGGCGAGCGCGTTTTCCTCTGCGTGAACGACTGTGCTGCCGCCGACGAGGTCGGCGGGCGCCTGCGGAAGGCCGGCCTCCAATCACCCAATCTTAAATTGGTAACTATCAAGACCGACGACGCCTGGCTACGCGACAGCGGTCCCATCTTTATGCTGCACCGCAAGCAAGGCTCGCCTGGTCGGGTGGCGCACGACTTCGGCTTCAATGGTTGGGGAAGAAAATATGAGCCTTGGGATGCCGATGACCGGGTTCCCCTCTCCGCCTGTCCGATGACGGACACCCCTTTTGAAACCCATGACTATATCCTTGAGGGAGGTTCCATCGACACCGATGGTTGCGACACCCTGCTCACCACGGAGCATTGCCTGCTAAATAAAAATCGAAATCCATCTTTCTCCCGCGGCGAGATTGAGATCAAGTTGAAACACTGGTTAGGGGTGAAGCAGATCATCTGGCTGGGGGACGGGCTCGAGGGCGACGATACCGACGGACACGTGGACGATTTGAGCCGCTTCGTCGCCCCTGGCGTGGTGGTGACCGCGGTGGAAAAAGATCCGAAAGACACAAACTACGCTCCCTTGAGAGATAACCTCGAACGCTTGAGAAAGGCGAAAGATTCCCGTGGCCAGCTTTTGCGGGTTCTGGAAATGCCGATGCCGCCCCGCAGTGACGGTCCCCATCACCGCAACCCGGCCAGCCACGCCAATTTCTATATCGCCAACTCGGCCGTTTTGGTGCCGGTCTTCAACTCCCCGACCGACCAACCCACTTTGGATCTTCTGCGTCCCTTCTTTCCAAACCGGAAGGTTGTGGGGATTGATTGTTCCGCCCTTGTCGGTGGTCTCGGCGCCATACACTGCATCACCCAACAAATGCCTGCCACGGCAAATTGAGGATGCTGGTGGCCGGTCGCCAACCCGCGGCGGCTTCTTGAGAATCACCTCCTAGCCCGCACGCAGATTCTGCAATACCATAAAAGAGTGAAAGCTTTGGCCTTTAGTTCCCGCTCTTATTTTGAAAAATCCTTAAAGCTCGAAAATCAAAAATCACAACATCACCTGAGTTTTCTTGAGGCCAGACTGGAAGTGGCAACCGCACCTCTCTGCCGCGGATACGACGCCGCGCTGGTGTTTGTGAACGATAGGGTGGATCGGGCCTGTTTAAGGCTTTTGGCGGAAGGCGGTACCAGGATTGTCGCAACGCTCAGTACCGGTACGAACCATATCGACCTGGCGGCCGCCAAGGAATATGGCGTTACGGTGGCATCGGTTCCTTCATATTCACCCCATGCAGTTTCCGAGTTCACGATCGCCATTCTTTTGGCCATGGCGCGGAAGATCCACCGGGCCAACCACCGAATTCGGGAGGGCAATTTTGAATTAGAAGGTCTGGAAGGCTTTGAACTGCATGAAAAGACGGTTGGGGTTTTCGGCACTGGCGCCATCGGGCGAGAAGTTGTTAAAAATCTCTCTGGTTTCGGCTGCAGGATTCTCGCGCACGATCCCGTACCCCACGCCGAAACGGCCAGGCTTTGCCGTTATGTCGGCCAGGAACAGCTTTTCCGCGAGTCCGACATTATTACCTTCCATGTTCCGCTCCTTCCCTCCACCCGTCATCTCGTCAACGACCAAACCCTCAGCCTCATGAAAAAGGGCGTCTTTCTGATCAACACGAGTCGTGGCGCCATTTTCGATACCCCCGCCATCATCCGCGGTTTAAAAGCGGGCCCCATTGGCCACCTCGCCATTGACGTCTATGAGGAGGAGGCTGGCCTTTTTTTCGAGGATCGCTCTTCGGAGATTCTGGAGGACGATATCTTTGCCCGTCTCCTGACCTTTCCCAACGTTCTTGTCACCGGCCACCAGGCCTTTCTCACGGATCACGCCTTGCGCAACATCGCCCAAATCACCCTCCAAAGTCTCACCGAATTCGAGTCCACCGGCACCTGTGCTCATTGCGTCCGTCTCTGACCACCGCCATTTTGGTGCTACCCATTGGCATCCTCAGCCTTTCTTCATTCCCTTTTTGTTGTAGTTTGATGTTTCGCCATGTTGATCGATACCCATACGCACCTCGACTTTTCTGATTTTGATGCAGATCGCGAGGCGGTTCTCCGCCGGGCGACCGAGGCCGGGGTCACCCGCATGATCGCCATTGGCACCAACTTGGACACCAGCCGGGCTGCCCTTGCCTTGGCGGATCGTCACCCCGAAGTCTACGCCACCATTGGTATCCATCCAAACGAGGTGATGGAGGCCCCGGACGACGCTGTCTCCCAATTGGAAAATTTAGCCCAACACCCGAAACTTGCCGCCATCGGGGAGTGCGGATTGGATTATCACTCCCTCCCCAGCAAGCAGGAGTCAACTTTTGCCAACATCTCGGCCGCCATCGGCACGACATCTCCAGGCGCTGAGTCCATTGCCCTTGCCGATGCGGATGTGAAAAATCGCCAAGCCATCTTCTTTCAGGAACAACTGGATCTCGCCGTCAAACTTGGCCTAAACGTGGTCATCCATCAGCGGGACAGTTGGAAGGATACCCTGGCCACGTTAAAGCCTTTTTCTGGACGTCTGCGCGGTGTCTTTCACTGCTTTTCTGGCGACACCGAGCAGGCCTGCCACATCATCGAGTTGGGCCACTCACTTTCTTTTACGGGTATCATCACCTTTAAAAATGCGAAGACTGTCCAGGAGGTCGCCCAACGTGTCCCACTCGGCTCCTTCTTTCTCGAGACCGACTGCCCTTACCTCGCCCCCGAGCCTGACCGTGGCAAACGTTGTGAACCGGCCCATACCCGCCGGGTGGCTGAAAAAATCGCCACCCTCCGTGGGCTTACCCTTGAAGAAACGGCTCGCACCACCACCGAAGCCGCGGAAAAATTCTTTCGGCTGCAATGAAGTCCCCCCACCTCCATCTCCCGTTTTGGATACGCGTCCCCGCAACCACCGCCAACCTTGGCCCCGGGTTCGATGCGCTTGCCCTTGCCCTGGAACTCTATAACTACATCGCCATCGAGCCCGGCTCTCCGGAACGGCCCGATCCCTTTGCCCAGGAGATCCTTGAGGCCTATCACAAGACTCGGAGTCTCCCTTTTAAGCCCTATAAGCTGATCGTTCGCGGGAACGTTCCCCCTGCCCGAGGTCTTGGCAGCAGTGCCACGATCCGGCTCGGGATGCTCGCCGCCCTCGATAAGGTGAACCGAAAATCGCTCGACCTTGACTGGTTAATCGAGACGGCCACACGTCTCGAAGGGCATCCCGACAATGTCACGGCCGCCGCGCTTGGGGGATTTGTGGTTTGCGGTGGAGCCCAACCGGCCCGGACACGCGTCTCCTCCCGCCTAAAGTTCGTCGCTGCCATCCCGCGAATCGAAACCTCCACGCGGACAGCCCGCTCAATTTTACCCCCCAGCGTTTCCCTCAGCGATGCGGTCAACAACTTGCGCAACTCCTCCCGTGTCACCGCCGCCTTTTTGGAGCGAAAGTACGAGGAGGCCCGAGGCGCCTTTCATGATCGTCTCCACCAACCCCACCGCGCCGCACTGGTTCCCGGTCTTGAGCAGGCGATCGAAGCTGCCGAGCGAGCGGGTGCCATTGGCGCCTTTCTGAGCGGAGCGGGTCCAACCATTCTCGCCATTTGCCAGAAATCGGAAAAGTCGGTTGGGCACGCCATGGTGACCACCCTGCGTAAGGCTGGCCTCGACGAGGTGGATGTGAAGGTCCTTTCGGCGGACAATAGCGGCCTTACCGTTGCCCGGTTTCTTCCCTCCTCCGCCAAAGAAACCCGCTGCTAAATTTAGGACCCGTTCTGTGTGGCCGGTCGCTGCCCTCCAGGCCCTAGGCTTTTTGTATCTTAAAAAAATTAACCCCGCGGCCGCCTATTTTTTTTCCCCGTAATGGTGGAGCCGGTTGGATAGAATAAAAAACGTCGGGGCCCAGAGACCCACAAAAATCCCAAACCTTTCCGCATAGGCTCGTTTGGCCTCGGCCACCGCATCGCCCATTCCCGGAGCCCCAAACTGGCCGCCCGCTGAAAACCAGATCAGCACGGAGCCTATGATGGAGAGGAATCCCAACGCGAAGCACAAGTTGCTTAGGAACTGGATTTGTTCTTTGTTCATCTCTTTAGGCTGATCCCCAAATCACCGCCTACAAGACTTTTCGCTCATGGATGAGGGCACCCTGACTTTTATTGCTTACCCCAATTCGACTGGCTCTGGCCCGTCTACTGGCACGCCTCGCATTCCCCGCCGTTGCGCATGGCTTCGATGGAGCAGGCCATCTTTTGCTCGGCCGTGTACTCCTTCTTTGAGGTCGTCGGCTCAACGGGAGGCTCCCCCTCGGTGAGGGAGGCCTTCACCTCCTTTTTGAGCTTCACGGTGGCCTTCTCGATGTTCGAGGCACCCAAGGTTCTCAGGTAGTAGGTCGTCTTGAGCCCCTGGTGCCAAGCCAGGCGGTACATGCGGGATAATATTTTTAGATCGGGTTGGCCAAGGAACAGGTTGAGCGATTGGCTTTGGTCGATCCATTTCTGGCGCCGGGCCGCCGCCGCCATGATCCACTCGAAGCCGACCGCAAAGGCCGTCAGATACCGCTGCTTTAGCTCCTCCGGCATGCCCTCCACTGGGCCGAGCTCGCCGTCAAAATATTTCAATTGATCCACCATCTGCTGGTTCCACAGGCCCGCCTTTTTTAGATCACGCACGAGAAACGGATTTAACACGATGAATTCGCCCGACAGGTTGCTTTTTACAAACAGATTCTTGTAGGTCGGCTCGATGCAGGGCGAGGTCGCCGTGATATTGGAAATCGTTGCCGTCGGCGCGATCGCCAGCACGTTGGAGTTCCGCATTCCATGGGCGCGGATCTTCTCCCGCAAGGGTGTCCAATCCATCTTTCCGCCCCGGGCCACCTCCACCGGCACGCCTCGTTCCTGCTCCAGAAGGTCCAGCGTATCCTGCGGCATGAGCCCGCGGTCCCATTTAGAGCCCCGGTAACTGGAATAGGTTCCGCGTTCGGCCGCCAGGTCGCTGGAAGCTTCGTATGCGAAGTAAGCGATCGCTTCCATCATCTCGTCGTTGAATTGCACCGCCGCCTCGGAGGCAAAGGAAACGCCTTTCATGTAGAGGGCGTTTTGTAGGCCCATCACCCCCAACCCGATGGGGCGATGACGGGAGTTTGCCGTCTTGGCTGCCTCGGTTGGGTAGAAGTTGATGTCGATCACATTGTCCAAGGCCCGTACTGCCACGCGCACGGTCTCCCGCAGTTTTGGCAGGTCGAGGGAGCCGTCGGGCTTGATGTGCGTGTCGAGGATCACGGATCCGAGGTTGCAGACCGCGGTCTCGTCCTTCCCGGTGTTCAGGGTGATCTCCGTGCAGAGGTTGGAGCTATGGATGATGCCGGTGTGGTCCTGTGGACTGCGCACATTGCACGCATCCTTGAAGGTGATCCACGGGTGCCCTGTTTCAAACAGCATGGCCAACATGCGTTTCCACACCTCGATCGCGGGGACCTTGTGTCCCCATATCTCGCCACGGTCGGCCTTCCTCTCGTAGGAGAGGTAGGCTTCCTCAAACTTCTTGCCATAGCTGTGGTGCAGATCCGGCACCTCGCTGGAGCGGAAGAACGTCCACTGCTCCCGCGCCTCCATCCGCTTCATGAACAGGTCAGGAATCCAGTTGGCAGTGTTCATGTCATGACAACGCCGGCGGTCGTCGCCGGTGTTTTTCCGTAGTTCAAGGAAATCAAACAGGTCGTTATGCCACGTCTCCAAATAGGCACAGCCGGAACCCTTCCGCTTGCCGCCTTGGTTTACGGCCACCAGCAGATCGTTGTGGAGTTTGAGGAAGGGGATCACTCCCTGGCTTTCCCCGTTGGTGCCGCCGATGTAGCTCCCGGTCCCGCGTACGCTTGTCCAGGAACCACCAAGCCCTCCGGCCCACTTGGAAAGCATGGCGTTCTCCGCCACGCCCCGCTGCATGATCCCGTCAATGGAGTCATCGACCCAGTACAGGTAACAGGAGGAAAGCTGGCTGTGGTTGGTTCCCGAATTAAAGAGTGTTGGCGTCGAGGAACAGAACCGACGGCTCTTGTAGAGGTTGTAAAGCTCAATGGCTCTCTGCTCCCGTTCTTTGGGCTCGGCATGAAATAGTCCCATGGCCACCCGCATCCAGAAGAACTGGGGCGTCTCCAACCGGCGTGTCACCGCGGCCTTCTTGTCGATGATCAGGTACCGGTCGTAAAGTGTCTGCACGCCGAGAAAATCAAACTCCAGGTCGGCCAGCGGATCGAGGGCTGCCGCCATCTTCTCCACGTCATATTTCAGCAGGTCTTGGCTAAAGCGCCCAATCGCGATGCCGCGATCGATCGCCTCCCGAAACCGGCGGCGATGAAAGTCCCGCAACGCCCCTACGCCGTCTCGCACAATATCCCAGCCCAGCACCTCCTCATAAATGAAGGAGAGTTGAATGCGGCCGGCAAACTTGGCGAAATCAGCGTCTTTTTCAATCAGGGTCTTGGCATTGAGGCTGATCGTATTGTTTAGATCTGCTTTTTTGATGCCGTCAAAAACCGAGCGCCGTAGTTCCTTCTCGATCTCCCCCGCCCCCAGACAGAGATCCAGCCCGATGGACGCGAACTCAATCCGGGCCCGCAGGTCGGCGCCATCCCACAAATACGTGGATCCGTCCGTGTTGGTGACAACCACCATCCCCTCGGCCGGGACCGCCGCCGTTTCGGCCTCTTCTCCGCGGGCCTTTTTCTCCCGCAGTTCGGTCCGCATGGCGCGATAAAGAATGTAGCGTTCGGCGACTTTGTAGTGCCCCGCCCGCATCAACTCCTCCTGCACGATGTCCTGAACTTCCTCGATGTGAATGGTTGCGTGCGCCAGTTCGATCACCCGCAGGGTTGTTCCCCGCGCAATCGTCGCCGCTGGGGCTGAATCCATCCGCAACGCCAAGAACGCCTGACGGACCGCCACTTCGATTTTGGACTCGTTCCAAGGGACCGCCTGCCCCATCCGACGGATTAGCTTGGTCGTACAAACCGGCGCATCTCCGTCCGCTTGGATATCTTCCAGGCGGCGCTTCCGCTCCACGACCAGGCTCCGGGCCACGTCGTACGCATTGTTGTCCACAAGGGTCTTTTCCACAAGGGTTCGAAGGTCCTCGATCTTGAGCCGGAGCGGCCGCTCCGCCAAGGCCTGGCGAGCCAGGTTTTTCCCAACTTCAGTGCAAATTCGGGCCACCCAGCGACGGTTCGACTCGGTGAAAATGGAATCCTGCCCTTTGGCCTTCAGGAGGCGGGCTAGGCTTCGGCCTACCATCTCGGCCACCTCGGCCAAACTGAAGGCATGATGACTCTCCCCGTCGATGACCTCGATCTCCGGCAAGTCCACCTGCACGTCCAGTACGGTCTTGCCCCACTCCGCCGGAGTGCCGTCCGGCAGGTTTAGAAATCGCTTCATCGCCAAGTCCACATCCACTTCACGCCGATCCATTTTCATGCGCTATCTCCTTGTCCTGTAATTGCCGTGAAAAATCAGAGCTCGTCGTCGTGCACTGCCGCCAGCGCCGATGACTTCTGATACTCCGTGACCCGACCTTCGAAGAAGTTTTGCTCCTTCTTGATATCCATCATCTCGGCCAGCCACGGCAGAGGATTGGCCAACTCCCCGCGCAGCGGTTTCAGGCCTACGCCCTCGAGCCGCCGGTCCGCGATGTAGTCGATATAGGAGGTGAACTCCTCAAGACTTAGTCCTACCGCGTTTACCGGCAGGCAGTCCTTGATGAAAGTCTTCTCCAGCTCCACGGCCTGGGCCATCGTCTGACGAAGTTCCTCCTTAAACTCCTCCGTCCAAATCTCGCGGTTTTCCTCCACCAGATCCATGAACAGGTTGCGGAACACCTCGATGTGGTTGGACTCATCTCGCAGGGTGTAACGGAACATCTGGCCGATTCCCGGGAATTTGTTCTGTCGGTAAAGGGAGAGAACCATGCCGAACAACCCGTAGAACTGTGTCCCCTCCATGCACTGGCCGAAAACGAACATGTTCTTCGCCAGGAGCCGCTTGTTCTCGACCTTGGTCAGGTCAAGATCGCGACGGAGGTCCTTGGAGATTCCGGTCACAAATTCGTTCTTTTTCACGATCGAATCCACATCTTCAAACATTGCCTCGCACTCGTGAGGGTTGATGCCCAGCGAGCTGATCATGTAGAGAAGGGAATCGGCGTGGATGTTCTCCTCGTGCGCGTGTCGGCCCAGCACCAGCTTAAGCTCCGGCGCCGTTACCAACTCCCGCACCACGTGTTGGATGTTGTCCCCGACGATCCCCTCCGCCGCGGAAAAATAGCCGATCCCCATCCGGATGATCCACCGCTCCACATCGGAGACAGCCTTGGCGTCTTTCCACTGCTCAATGTCCTTGCCCATGCCGATGTCCTCGGGCTCCCAGTGGTTGGCCTTCATCTTGCGATACAGGTCGTAGGCCCAGGCGTACTTCAGTGGGAGGAGGTTGAAGGTCATGGTTTCCTTTCCCAGGATCACCTTCTTCCCCGCAAATGCGGCTTCGGCTTTCTTTTTATCGAGGACGAATTTACGTCCTCCCACGCTGAATTCAGTCTGCATCATGGTTGTATGCTCCCTTGGACGGCCCAGCAGAAACGCGTCGGTAACGCCCCTGCCGAAGTCGTGAATTTGGTGAATTTCGATGATTTTACGCAAAATTGCATAAATTCATTCTCCAGCCGACTGCACCATTGAGTTGTGGTGGATTTTCTCAAGACGACTAGGAATAGTATGATAAAGAGACCTGTCAACCCCCGTCAGTTAATTTTTTTGTTTTATGCGGATATGGCTTAAATAAAGGCAAATAGGTCCCCTTTCCCCTCGTAAAATGATGCACCTCCCTCCACCCACTTATTCACCACAACGGCAAGGACCATAAAATCCTCCCGTTTCCGCCACGAAATCGCCACAATCCTTACGTACTCAGGCGTTCCACCTGCCCCTTCCACACCCCCCGGGGATGAGTCTTAGTTCGGGACTGCGCAGCCTCCGCCATGCTTTTGATGGTACTTCTGATGGTACTCCTCCGCTGCCGTGTAGGGACCTGCCAAATCGATTTGTGTCACAATCGGTCGGGAAAACTTCTTCGCCGCGGTCAACCTCCCGATGACCTGGCGCGCGGTCGACTCCTGCTCGGGCCGCGTGAAGAAAATCACCGAGCGGTACTGATCCCCCACATCCGGCCCCTGCCGGTCCAATGTCGTCGGATCGTGAATTTTGAAGAAGTATTCCAACAGCTTCTCCGTCCCCACCTTGCCCGGGTCGTACTCCACTTTCACCACCTCGGCATGTCCCGTCCCGTGCCCGCACACCTCCTTGTACGTCGGATTTTTCGTCCACCCTCCCGAATACCCCACCTCCGTGCTCACCACCCCTGGCAACTCATCGAACGCCGCCTGCACTCCCCAGAAACATCCCGCCCCAAGGAGGAACACCTCCGTTTTGGGTTGGGCGCCGGACTCTTGAAAATTCAACACCGCGGAGTTGATGCAATAACGCAGACCGGTGGGTTTTGGTCCGTCAGGAAACACGTGCCCGAGATGTGTGTCGCACCGCACACAGTGGACTTCCGTCCGGCTCATCCCGTGC
>Ga0214917_10006507_pt1 | contig 12093 bp, 15 predicted proteins | sample LL_1208_BB_MetaG_FD_177983 | JGI IMG/M metagenome (GOLD analysis project Ga0214917, IMG submission 177983) | Freshwater microbial communities from Lake Lanier, Atlanta, Georgia, United States - LL_1208_BB | ecosystem: Environmental > Aquatic > Freshwater > Lake | place: USA: Georgia | collected...
TACGCACTAAAGAAGCCTGGAACTAATGCCAAGTATTTCGGCTTCCACGAGCTATTCCATATCTTCGTGCTGGCTGCCTGGATTTCTCAATATCTGGCAATCTCCTTCGCCATCTACCGCGATTAACCCTCTCTCGCGCGATTTATCGCGCTTAAAATTCACCCTGGCTCGCTTTTGGAGAATTGCTTTGGTGCCCTAATCTAGGGCCATGGCTAATGAGAAGAGCACCTTTCTTAACTGGGTAGGTTTCAAAGAGGGCGAAACAACGACACAGAACTCTGTCGATCGTATTCGCGAACTTGAGGCTCAGTTATCTGACCTGCGCTCGCGCCGCGACATCACATCGTTGAGCAAAGAAGAGTTTGAAATCTTGGCGACAGAGACAGCCATGACCATGATCAAATCTGCACAAGCTCGCGAACAGAAAGCATTCTCATCTTCTGAGCGCTTAGTCAGTGAAGCGAGTAAGACAGCTCGCGAAGCTCTTGAAGCGGCAGAGAATAAAGCACGCACACTTTTATCTGGCGCAGAATCTCGCGGCCGCAAATACATCAGTGCCGCGGAGAGTGAAGCGCAGGAGATACTTTCCCAAGCAACATCAGATGCCGAAGCGCTCTTTGAAGAGAAGCGACGCGAAGTGACCGCGCTTGCTCTTGCTGCACGCCGTGAAGGCGAGCGAATTATCTCTGAAGCACAGGCCGATGTTATTGAATATCGTCAGTGGTTGAGCCAAGTGATGTCCGAGGCAGAACGCCTTAATCGTATCCAAACTCAATCTCTCCATGCCGCAGAGACTGCAATTGCACAGGGTCGCTCTAGTCTTGAGACTGCCTTTGCTCGTCTGAGTGACTTGCAGAAGAAAGTTAGTGAGAATTTATCGACTGACGGTGGATTGCTTCCACAAGTTCCGAAGAAGGTTGTCAGTCAACGAACCAAGCCAGCACTTGAAGCGCCACCGAAAAGTCGCACAGCAAAGAAGAGCGCTCCAAAGAAGAGTGCAAAGAAAACTCCTACTAAGCGTCATTAATTTTTATGGCTACCAAGCGCGGTATCCAACATATCCCTGCCATTGATGGATTGCGTGCAATCGCAGTTACTGCAGTAATCTTTTATCACTTAGGATTTCAATGGATGCCAGGTGGATTTCTCGGAGTTGATCTCTTTTTTGTTATCTCTGGGTATGTAATTACTCGATTACTACTTGATTCAATTGCGCGAAGTGGTGGACTAGATCTCCGAGGATTCTATTTAGCACGCGCACGACGCTTATTGCCACCAATGATTTTTATGATCGTAGTAACCACCCTCTACATCAGTATCTGGGCACAAGATTCGGTGAAAAGATTTCTCACAGATATTCCTTTTTCACTCACGGGAGTAATGAATTGGTGGCTTGTAGTTAAGCAACAGGATTACTTCGAAGCAATTGGGCGCCCTCCGTTGCTGCAGCACACCTGGTCGCTAGCTGTTGAGTCTCAGTTCTATCTCATCTGGCCAGTACTCCTACTTATCATTCTCAAACGCTTTGGTAAGAAAATTATCCCGGTCGCTGCACTGGCCATCGCACTTTTTTCAGGCACCACACTCTTTTTAGTCTCCTTGCGACTTGATGCATCAAGTTCAGTTAGCCACGTTTACTTTGGCACCGATACGCATAGCATCGGTCTCTTCCTCGGTGCAGCACTTGCGGTGAGTTGGATTCCGCAGAATTTCAAGAGCGAGGTAAGTAACAAGGCGCAAAACTTTATTGATTTCATTGGAGTCTTTGGCTTGGTTGGAATCCTCGGATCATTTCTTCTCATCGATGCAAGCTCTCCCACCGCTTACAAAATTGCATTTCCTTTAGCTGCAATCTTTGGAGCAGCCATCGTTACCTCAATTGTTCATCCTGCTTCTCGCTTCGCACCAATCTTGCAAAGTCGAGTACTGCTTTGGATTGGTGAAAGGTCCTACGCAATTTACCTATGGCACTGGGTTATTTTTCAGATTACGCGTCCTCGGGTTGATATTGATGGACAGGATTGGGCCCTTATCGCGCTACGAATTTTGGTCGTCCTAGCTCTTGCTGACATTTCACTCAAGCTAGTTGAGTTGCCTATTCGCAGCGGTAGCGTCGAGTACTGGTTTAAAGGCATGAGATACCGGACAACATCGGTGCGCAGACGACAAAAGTTTGCGGTCATCTCATCAATCTCAGTGCTACTTCTTTCGCTCACTGCGCTCTCATCCGTTGCAGTAGTTGCAAGTAATCGCGCTGCACAAGAATTTCAAGAATCGCTGCAAAGTGAACCTGAATTCACTCCCCCTGTAACAGAGGCTGTCGATCGCACAGAGCTGATTTGGCTTACTGGAGATTCAGTAATTCTTGGAATCCGGTCTGCCATCGCAGGGATACGCCCTCTGCTCGTAGTTAATGCTCGCGTCGGTCGAGCCGCCCCCGAACTTCTGGAGGAGATTACTCGAGACTTTGAAAAAGCAGCTGGATCGACTGTTGTTATGGATTTAGGAAATAACGATCTGCTCAGAGAAGAAACTGTAAGAGCCATCTTTGAGCTACTTAAGGAAAGTCCAAAGATCGTTGTTGTAAATACTGCAGTGCCGAGACCGTACCGCGATGCAAATAATGAGCTCATCGCAGAACTTGCAACGCAGTATTCAAATGTAAGAGTTGTTGACTGGAACGCAATCTCTGATGGTCATCCTGAATACTTCGCTCCTGATGGTGTGCACTTAGTGCCTACAGGTGTGAGTGCTTACGTCATGGCGATAGATGAGGCCCTAAAATAAAAAACCCGCACCATACTAGATGCGGGTTTCTTAATTTAAGCTTTTTACTCAAATACACCAGAGAAGCCGAAAGTATTTCCAACTGCCTCTTGTCCATCAGAGTACACAGATGAAACACGGAATGCTGTCTCACCCTTTGAATTCGTCTTTGAAAAGTCAATTGAAAGTTGATCGGCAGGAACTTCAGACTTCACTGCCCACGCACCGCGATTAACGCGAACTTCAACTTTATATCCAGTAAGTCCGGCAGATGCTGCTGGAGCTTTCCACGAAATTGTCATTACAGACTTCGCTGCATCTTTCCAATCTCCGATTGTCTTTGGACCTTCTACAGCGGCAACAGGTGCTGATGTTGCCTCACTTGTTGGCTCTGCGGTTGGTTCTGCGGTTGGTTCTGCGGTTGGTTCCTCAGTTGGATCTTCAGATGGCATTGCCGATGCTGAAGCCGTTGGTGCAGGTGTTGCATCATCGCTTCCGCTATCGGGGCGAGTTACAACAACGACTGCAAGAAGAATGATTCCCACGATGATCGCTGCAAGTACCTTTGCTGAAGCACCTTGTTTTGGAGCAGATGCTGACGCTGCAGGCTTTACTGGAGCGCTAACGCTCTCTGTTGCAGGTTTTGGTGTTGATGAAACATCTACACGTCCAGCCCCGAGGGAAGATAATGAAGGAACAGGTGGAATAACTACAGAAGAGGCGGCTGCTGACTTCTTGGCAGCATACTTCTTAACGGTCTTCTTGGTAGCAGACTTCTTAACTGCAGATTTCTTCACAGTCTTCTTTGCGGCGCTCTTCTTCACCGCTGACTTCTTAACAGTCTTCTTTGCAACAGCCTTCTTCGCTGTTGACTTCTTGGCGACAGACTTTTTCGCTGCGCTCTTCTTTGCGGCTGCCTTCTTGACAGCAGGTTTCTTCTTTACGGCCACAATCACTCCTTGCTTCGGGTGTCCTAAGTTTAGCCTAGCTGAGCCACCATTTTTCTTACATGCGGGGCAATCGCCCGAAGAGCTTTACCGCGATGGCTAATCGCATCCTTGTCGGCTGAACTCATCTGCGCACTTGAGATGGAGTATCCATCGGGGGCAAATATCGGGTCATAACCAAAACCATTCTCACCCACTGGGTGATGCAGAAGGCGGCCGTGGAATCTTCCTTCTTCACAGTGGCTGCTTCCATCAACAAGTACGAGAGCTGCGACACAGATAAAATATGCAGTGCGATCAACATCAGGAATGTCTCTCACTTGATCTAATACTTTGAGTAAATTTGCGTGATCGTCTCCGTGAACACCAGACCAACGGGCAGAAAATATCCCTGGATCTCCACCGAGTGCATCGACGCACAATCCGCTGTCATCTGCAATGGCAGGAAGACCTGTTGCTGCAGACATCTGATGGGCCTTGAGAAGGGCATTCTCTTGGAAAGTGCTGCCGGTCTCTTCCACATCTGCAAGATCAGGAAATTGATCTAAGCCAACAAGTTCTATCTCTCCAGGGGCGATTTCCTGAAGAATCCGATGAAACTCTTCAATCTTTCCCTTATTTCGAGTAGCAAGAAGTAGTTTTTTCATTATTTCGTCGCCTACTTTGCGAGGGCGTTAATCTGCATCGCTGTTAGGTCAGCACACCCCGCAAGTGCAAGATCTAGAAGCGAATCAAGAAGCGCACGATCAAATGGTGCGCCTTCAGCAGTGCCCTGCACTTCGATAAATCGACCGTCACCGCTACAAACAACATTCATATCTGTCTCAGCGCGCACATCTTCTTCATAACAAAGATCGAGCATCGGTACACCATCAATAATTCCAACACTGACTGCAGCTACAGAATCTGAGAGTGGCTTTGCACCGGCCTTAATGTGTCCCTGCTTCTGCGCCCAATTAATTGCATCAGCGAGTGCAACATATGCACCTGTGATCGCGGCAGTACGAGTTCCACCATCTGCTTGGAGAACATCGCAATCAATAACAATTGTATTTTCGCCAAGTTGTGCAACATCTACAATGCCACGAAGTGATCGACCAATAAGTCGTGAAATTTCTTGGGTGCGACCGCCAAGTTTTCCTTTAACTGACTCTCTGTCGGAGCGCGTGTGCGTTGCACGAGGCAACATTGAATACTCTGACGTAACCCAACCTTTTCCTGAATCCTTAAGCCAACGAGGAACACCAGGAGTAAATGAAGCGACACAGAGAACTCGAGTTTTGCCGAATTCGACGAGAACAGATCCTTCTGCGTGATCTAACCACCCACGTGTGATCTTTATGTCGCGAAGATCTTTATTGGTTCGTCCGTCGATGCGTGTCATTTATTCCTCATTTATAGTTTCGTAGGTCGTGGATTTTAAAGATCTTGATGGCGTACATGACCAACTTCTGGCCCAAGGAATCTGCGCGCCAAGTTCTCAAAGCTTTTGGCATCCCCTGTTGCAAGGAATTGATGCTCAGCAGGGCCTGCGGTGGCACTTCTAAGTTGATCGGTCTCAACCAGAGTTCGATAGAGATCTTTAGCCGTCTCTTCTGCGCTTGAAACGAGTGAAACACCGTTACCAACAACGTATGAGATAACACCAGTAAGAAGAGGGTAGTGCGTGCAGCCCAAAACAAGAGTGTCAACATCTGCATCCATAATTGGCTTTAAATAATTTCGTGCAATCTCGGTTATGGCCGGACCTGAAGTTTCTCCACGTTCCACAAATTCCACAAAGGCAGGACAGGCAACATCTGTAATTTCTAGATGAGGTGCTGCAGCAAATGCATCAAGGTAGGCGCGTGACTCAATTGTTGTCGCTGTACCAATCACGCCAATTCGACCGGTGCGTGTTGCGGCAACGGCGCGACGAACTGCAGGTTGAATAACCTCAATAACAGGAACCGTGTAACGCTCGCGTGCATCGCGGAGCATCGCAGCGCTTGCGGTGTTACATGCGATCACAACAGCCTTAACGCCTTGTTCAATCAGGAAGTCAATTGTCTCGAGCGAGAAATCTCGAACTTCTGCCAAGGGACGTGGTCCGTATGGTCCTCGTGCAGTGTCACCGATATAGATAGTGGATTCGTTAGGTAGCTGATCCAAGATTGCTCGTGCAACAGTTAATCCGCCAACTCCTGAATCGAAGATGCCAATTGGTGCCGAGCTCATGCCCAAAGGGTATCGTCTAATCCCTCTGTTGCTTCATCCACTTGTGATCCATACACGCCGGTTGAGAGATATTTCCATCCCCCATCACAGACGATAAAGGCAATATCTGCGCTCTTTCCATCACGCACTGCCTCGTTTGCTAATGCGATTGCTGCATGCAGAATTGCACCAGTTGAGATTCCCGCGAAAATTCCCTCTACCTCTAGAAGTTCACGAACACGGCGAACAGAATCTTCAGCACCGACCGAGAATCTACGAGTGAGAACAGATGCGTCGTAAAGTTCTGGAACGAATCCTTCATCAATATTTCTCAATCCGTATACAACTTCACCATATCGAGGCTCAGCCGCAATTATTTGAATATCTGCATTCTTCTCCCACAAATAGCGACCCGCACCCATCAGTGTTCCAGTTGTTCCAAGGCCAGCAACAAAGTGCGTAATTGTTGGAAGATCTTCGAAAATCTCTGGGCCAGTTGAGTTGTAGTGAGCTGCAGTATTTGCAGGATTTCCATACTGATAAAGAAATACCCATTCAGGATTTTCTGCGGCTAACTCTTTTGCAACGCGAACAGCTTCATTAGATCCACCAGCAGCTGGTGATGAGATTATTTTTGCACCCCACATCTCCAGAAGTTGTCTACGTTCTGGAGATGTATTTTCAGGCATTACGCAGATGAGGTTATAGCCGCGAACCTTGGCTGCCATGGCAAGTGATATTCCAGTATTTCCGCTTGTGGGTTCAAGAATTGTTGCACCAGCCCTTAGCAGACCACTTTTCTCTGCATCATCAAGCATTGATAAAGCCGTGCGATCCTTAATTGATCCCGTTGGATTGCGATCTTCCATCTTTGCCCATAAGCGAACTGTGGGAGAAGGTGAAAGTTTGGGAAGACCGATCAGAGGTGTATGACCTACGGAGTCAGCGAGTGAATCAAAACGTGCCACTTAATTAACCGCCGGCGACTGCAGGCAGAATTGTTACAGAATCCCCATCTTTGACCTGAGCTTCAAGACTTCCGAGGAAACGAACATCTTCATCATTGATATACACATTGATAAATCGTCGCAGCGATCCATTTTCAAGTAAACGCTCTCCGATTCCAGGGTAGTTCGCATCCAAGTTAGCGATCAATGCGCCAAGATTGGCACCTTCACCTTGAACACTCTTCTGCTCCTTTGTGTATGGACGAAGAATTGTAGGAATTCGAATTTCAATACTCATAGCGCTTATTATGGCTAAGAATTCGATTATTCGGTAATTGAAACTTCTTCCTCAGTGACTACGCCATCAATAATGCGGAAGGAGCGAAATTCAATTGCAGGTGCAATCTCTTCGCGACTAGAAACCAATACATAGTGTGCACCTGGCTCTCCAGCGTAGGCAATATCGGTCCGCGAAGGCCGTGCCTCAGTCTCGGTATGAGAGTGATAGATAACAACAATCTCCTCATCATTATCATCAACTTCTCGATAGAGCGCTAGCAAATCTTTTGGATCAAATTCATAAAAGGTCGGGCTGTGTGCCGCATTTATCATTGGTTTCAATCGCTGAGCTTTTCCCGAACCTTCTGGCCCAAGAATTACTCCGCAACATTCATCGGGATACTCCTGGCGAGATTGAGCAACAATTGCATCAACAAAGGTTTGTGAAATTTCGAGCATAACGAGATCCTACAGTCTCATTCATCCATCAGTGCAGAGAGCAGAGATTCTTGTAGCCAACCCAACCACGTGTAAACGGCGTAAACACCACGTAGTGGATCATCGGGTGATAGAAGTTCTAATACCTCAGAAGTATTTTCTTGAACATTAATTCGAACACCGAGAGCTAATCGAATATCGTTGAGGGCACCTAACCAAGCGTTAGCGTTATCGTGATCAAGGTCGACGATTCCATCATCGGCACTCTTGAGATACATCCGCATAGACATTGCATGTGCCTGCTTCTTGCCTCTAAGCGTGGACTCTGTATAACGCCGAAATTCACTCGCATCAACTTCATCTGCATATGCATTAGGCAGGAGTCGCCGTAAGACTTCATCTTCAGGAGGCGAATCATGTGAGGCAATTCCCACCATCGCAGCTAGTGGATCTTCATGGCCATGATCAACGCGTTCTGAAAGTAACTCGATCAACTGTTCAATCAGGTTAAGCAATACTTCCCGTTCACTCTCTGCAAACTCAGCGATGTAAGAGTTACTTCCGTGACGATGAAATCCCTTTTCGGCGCTCATAGAGCTTGGTCTCCGCGCTGAAGCGTGGCCCATAAACCGTATTCGTGAAGCCGAGCAACATCATGCTCCATCTCTTCCCGAGAGCCAGTGGATACGACTGCTTTTCCTTCGGTGTGTACTTTCATCATGAGTTCATGCGCTTTTTCGCGCGAGTAGCCAAAAAGTTCCATCAATACATACGTTACATACGTCATCAAATTAACGGGGTCATCCCACACGATGGTGACCCACGGAGTGTTGTCAGAGAAGATCGCTTTGATCTCTTCCTCAATATTCGTTGTTGTCTTAACCATCATCGGATAATGATAGAGAATGTATCGCTTGTTAGAACAGGCCACGTAGCATCTGCCCCGACTGTTATTTGATAGGTGGCGACGCTTCGAGACTGGGCAGGAATGTTGAGTATGAATGTTCCTTGGGCGTCTGTGATCGTAGCCTGACCAATTATCTTGCCTGATGTTGTCGTCAATGTAGCGCTCACGCCCGCAGTCCGTGGCAGAACGATTCCCGAAATGGTAAAAGGTAAACCGCTCTTTACAGATGTTGGTGGTGCCACAATAAGATTTCGAATAACTTTAAGTGAGAGCGGTGGTGTAGCTGATGCTTCACGTTCCCATGAAGATTCGGTTAGAACACGAAGTGATACAGACTTTCCTATGAGCATAGGAATTGAATAAGTTCCATCAATTCCAGTTATGCCGGTAGTTAAAGTTCGAACTGTGCCGTCGGAGTATTTTCCTTCAACGGCAAACGCAAGCCCTGCCAGAGGAGATTTATCCTTGAGTGTGATAAGACCCGAAAGAGTGACAGGGTTTCCATATGAAACTTCATCTGTTGAAAGTGTGAATGAAGATTCAAGCTGGGCTGGTGCAATAGATGTTGCGACATCACGGATTGCAACCATTGCAAGCGGTTCTTCTTGTCCAATGACCCATTGAGCAACTCCACCTAATTGATATTTGGCGACCAATTGTGCACGTAGAGAAAATCCTTGAGCATTTTGATGCCATGCGGTTCGGCTTGCTGTGCACGTTGTCGAAAGCCCACTACTGGTTTGGCCTGTGTAATCACGCTTATATGAGAAAGTGACTTCAGCAAATGTTTCGTTGTAGGTAGGTATTGCGCCGTATGTAGCAGCAATGCTGGCAGCATCACGCATAAGAAATGTTCCTGCTTTTGCCGATGGCGTAATGATTTTCGCTAAATTTGCTGGACACACACCTTCAACCTTTGTTACCCAATCTTTTCCATATCCAGGAAGTCCAAGGTAAACCTTTGATGCAGGCATAATTGAAGTTGCATATTTAACTGTCTTCTCAGTCCATGCAAGAGGGCCAATCGGTCCCGGACGCGTTGTTGAATAGTCGTAGGTCATAATGCGTAGTCGATCGATAAATGGTGCGATCTGCGCCCATGCATAAACGAAGTAACCTTTTTGAGCTTCTGCTGGGTTAAAGAGATAAGGGCTCGTGATTGAAAGTATCTTCTGTTGAGCGTGCAGGGCTGTACTTAATTCCTTTACAAAGAGCACCCAATTAGGAGCTGTCGTCTTCCATGTTGTATTTGAATCAGTAAATGCAAAGCCTTCAAAATCTAAATCTATTCCATCATAATTTTGCGATGCAACCGTTGCAACGATTGCATCTACAACTTGCTTGCGTGAAACGGGTTTGGCAAGGAGATTTGCCAGAACCATTTGATCAGTGCCATCACTAATAGTTGGAATAATTGTCATTCCGGCATTTCGAAGAGCTGCTAATGGTTCTGTTATGGGAACGCTTGGGTTAGCAGACTTATAAACATCTGCAATGACGGCCTGCTTCGTTGCACCATCATATTTAAGGGTGTACCAAAACGGCATAATCTCTCTTATTAAATCTGCATTAGATAGGACGGCTGGCAGATAAGTTTTCATCGAATAATATGGAAGCCAGCCTGTCAGAATTTTCCGAGGTGGATTAGCCGCCTCTGCACTTTGTATCTGTTGAAGCGGCAATGCGAGTAAAAGTAACGCTAGAACTATTGATAGCGCGGGAAAGCGTTTCATTCCGATTCTTTTTTATTTGACGATTTATCTGGCATCGACTCGAAGATCGCTTTACATGCAGGACAAATTGGATACTTCTCTGGATCGTGAGATGGCACCCACTTCTTGCCACACAATGCTCGGACTGCTTTGCCGGTCACTGCAGATTCAACGACCTTCTCTTTCTTGATGTAGTGCGCATATCGATCATGGCCACCCTCATCATCTTCAAGCTCTGGGCGCGTCAGTAGATCTGTATCGCTATCAAGCGAGAGGTCGCGAGTTCCGCGTGTGCCTCGACTGAATAAACCCATGTGCCAAAGGATACTGGCAGCCGATACAATTTTGTGATGAAGGACCTACTGCGTACGCAAGATTTATCTCGCGATGATGTTGAGATGCTCCTTTCAACTGCTGCCGAATTTGCCGCAGATCCATTGAAGTCTCGCGATGCACTAGCCCATAAGAGTGTCGCTATTTATATGACAAAACCAAGCACTCGAACTCGATTGGCCTCTGAAACAGCAGTCGCACATTTAGGCGGGACACCGATTTTTATTCGCGGAGATGAGTTGCAGCTTGGTCGTGGTGAAACAATTGCAGATACCGCTCGCATCATTAGTGGATATTGCTCAGCACTGATTGTTCGTACCTTCGCTCAAGCAGATGTCGATGAACTCGGCAAACATTCTTCTATTCCAGTTATTAACGCACTAACCGATGACGATCATCCAACTCAGCTACTTGCGGATTGGTTAACAATTCGCGAAACATTTGGCACAGATGTATCGGGTAGAAAATTCGTGTACCTCGGTGACGGAAATAATATGTCGCATGCGTGGCTAACAATGGGTGCAATTATGGGAGCACATGTTGTAGTTGCTACTCCACCTGGCTCATGGGCGCCGGATACAAAAGTTGTTGCAGAAGCGCAGAAAATTGCTGCACGAAGTGGCGGGCGAATTGAAGTTCTCAATGATCCTGAAGTTGCAGCTAAAGATGCCAGCGTCCTTTACACAGATGTGTGGATGTCAATGGGTGATCCTGAATCTGAGCGCGCAGAGAAGATGAGTGCTCTCGCTCCTTTTGCAGTGAGCGAAAAACTCATGAGTCTGACCACGTCAGATTCGATATTCATGCACTGCCTACCCGCTCATCGGGGCGAAGAGGTCGAATCTGCTGTCATCGATGGGCCAAAGTCGGTCATCTGGCGCGAGGCTTTCCATCGCCGCACCACAATTCAGTCAATTCTCTATCACGCTTCACGTGGTGAACTAAGGGGTAACTAGTTACTCTTTCTCCATGTTGGTAGCCGTTCCTAAAGAGATCCGCGATGGCGAAAAGCGCGTCGCACTTGTCCCAGACATCATCAGTAAATTAACGCGCCTTGGCCTTGAAGTGGTCATTGAATCCGGCGCTGGAATTTCTGCGCAAGCAAGTGATGATGCCTATCGCGCTGCAGGTGCACAGGTAGTCGCAGGCGATGTGCTCATGAGCGCCGATGTTGTTCTCTCAGTTACTGCGCTCACTCCAGGTCAAATCGCAACCTTGAAAAAAGGCGCGATCACCATTTCATTTTTATCTGTAGTAAATCAGCGTGAATCTATCGATGCCGCGGTTGCTGCAGGTGTTACAGCTTTCTCGCTGGAATTAGTTCCTAGAATCTCGCGCGCACAATCGATGGATGCGCTCACTTCACAAGCTCTCTGTGCTGGCTATCGCGCATCGCTCGTTGGCGCCGAACTTTCTCCACGATTCTTCCCGATGTTGATGACTGCAGCCGGAACAGTTACTCCGGCACAAGTTCTGATCCTTGGCGCAGGTGTTGCGGGCTTGCAGGCAATTGCAACCGCTCGTCGCCTCGGTGCGGTTGTCTCTGCATACGATGTTCGTCCTTCATC
>Ga0214917_10006508_pt1 | contig 12089 bp, 2 predicted proteins | sample LL_1208_BB_MetaG_FD_177983 | JGI IMG/M metagenome (GOLD analysis project Ga0214917, IMG submission 177983) | Freshwater microbial communities from Lake Lanier, Atlanta, Georgia, United States - LL_1208_BB | ecosystem: Environmental > Aquatic > Freshwater > Lake | place: USA: Georgia | collected...
GTCCCGTCACGCTTACACTCTTGCCAGTTCCCGCATTGGCACTGTCATACATCGCGCTCGCTCCACTGGTCACCAGTCGAACGTCGTGGTTACTTGCCACCCCAACCAACGTCTGCCGACTCCAGTCTACGTTCGCTGTCCGGTTCCCATCATAAGTCTTCCCCGTCACGCTCGCCCCGCTGATGCTCAGCAGGGTCTTGGGCGCAATGGTCCACGCCAGCGAAGCGCTGTTCGTTCCATACGCGTTGGATGCCGTGATCGTGGCCGTTCCGCTCCCCGCCGTCATCGGTGTCCCACTGATCAAACCGCTACTCGTGTTAATCGTCAGGTTGGCAGGAAGATTAGAAGCACTGTAGGTGATCGGAGCCGTCCCGCTCGCTGTCACGGAATACTCCAGCGGCACACCCACCGCTCCGATTAGAGGGTTGGTGGAAGTGATTGTCGGTGCAGTGCCGGAAGCGGCTGGAATGATGGCCAATGAGTGACGGAATCCAGCCCCGACCGAGAGATATGAGTTTTGATAAGCCGCAGGCACGCTGAGTTGTCCTTCCACTCCCCGTCCCCACGCCACAATTGTACCATCCTCTTTAAGGGCGTAGGAGGATCCCCCACTCGCCGAGATCTGTTTTACCCCGGAAAGAGCCGCCGCAGGAACAGTCGTCGCCCCACTCAAAGGATTTCCCCAAGCCAACACCTTGCCGCCAACTGTCAGAGCCAAGGAGTGCTGATCGCCGCCCGCAATGGCGACGATTCCACTGCTACATTCAGCCGGTACATTAGCCGCCCCATTGCTGTTGTCTCCCCAGGCGATGACCCGACCTCCCTTCGTCAAAGCCAACGAATGATATCCACCCGCCGAAATTGCACGAATTTCAGAAAGGGCCTCAGTCGGCACACTCGTCTGGCCATACTGGTTATTTCCCCATACCAAGACCTTTCCTGCCGCCGTCAGCGCCATGGAGTGACGACTGCCCGCAGAAACCGCCACGATCCCGTGTTTCGCCTCATCGGGGATGTTATTTTGGCCATACCCTGAATCCCCCCAGAACAACACCTCCCCGCTGCCTAAAAGGACAGTCTGGCCGCGGGAACCTGATGCCGAGATCTCGACCACGTTGCTCCGGGCCCGCGCTGGAACGTTAATCTCCTGCCAACCGTTATGCCCCCAAGCTACCACCTCACCTGTTCTACGCAGTGCCGAGGAGTAGAGCTCACCACCCCCGACCTGAATCACGTCGTTTAAGCTAGTGGGAACAGTTGTCTGACCATTGGAGTTGCTTCCCCACGCGATCACAGCACCCGCCGGTCGGATGGTGTTGGGCGTCACCGCCGCGTTGTTCGGATCCGAATCATAGTGACTTTCGATCGAATCGTTAAACCCGTCCCCGTCGGTATCCGCTTTCGTTGGGTCGGTCGGGTAGCCGAATTCGAGGAGATATGCATCTGGCCGATTCATGGCATCTTCTCCAACAAAGAAATCATTCCAATGGGAGTAAACTTGGTGCGGCTGATTAAGAACGAGATAGTTCTCCCCCGAATGCATCTCCAATCTAGCGCCGCTAGGTTCTCCAGATGCCCAGCGGCTATATGTCCAAGTTTCACCTGTGACCCATTTCCATAGTGATTCTTGATCCGCATCGCTTGCCCCAGCCCACAACCAACGGCTCAACTCGTTTTGCGAAAGAATACTCTCTATGCTTCGCCACTCTGCTTCGCTCGTGATCGTGACCAAATGTCCGCCCTTCGACTCCGCATCCGCCTTCGCCTGCTCCCAGGTAAAGTTCCCCTGAATGATCTGGTATCTTCCATATCCCCTTTCCCAAGCATCCGTCAGGCCGTCGCCGTCGGTGTCGAGGTTACCTGCTTCAGTTTGATAAAGTTGCCCGACCTCGGTCGAGGAAAGAGCGCGGTTGTAGATGCGGACATCATCCAGAGCCCCAAAAAGAGTGCATTCGCTTTCACTGGGGTCATTGATAGTTCCAAAGCCGTCCTGATTGCCGAGATTGATATGAGCACCTTGCTGAAGGTTGCCAGCGACCCCTTGAAGTTCCTCGGAAAGAGAACCATTGAGGTACAAACGAAAAACCTCCCCTGTTTTAACAACCAAGAGGGAAACCCACTTGGTCTCGTCCACGCGACTGGAGGTAACAATGGTGCCCCTTGGGATTTGTGGCGCTCTTTGGTCATAGTAAACAATCTTGCCCAGATCCGCACCATAAATCGGGCCCAGTCCGTGCAGATTAAGGTAGTGATTTTCACCTTCAAAAATCGTCGGGTAGTTATTTTCAAAAGCAGAAAACTTAACCCAGGCAGAAAGCGTGAAGTCGTCCGCAAGAAGATCACTTCCGACGGGAATTCTTCCGTACTGGGCGGCGCCATTAAAACTAAGAGTCTTCCCAGACGCACCTTTTCTATTTTCGCCAAAAGATCCCCCTTGCCGGGTGCCATGACGATTATTCCCGGAGGCATCCAACATATTTCCATCCAAAGGATAATACGCCACCAGCCCACGGTTCAGGCTGTTGAAGGAGAAAGCATTGTTCGGATTCGTCCCGTCGGCAATCTCCACCGGATCGTTCACCCCATCCCCGTCCGAATCTTTCTGATAGGGATTCGTCCCGCCCGAAAGCTCTGTTCCGTTCGTCAGACTGTCCCCATCTTCATCCGCCGCCGGATCGAGAACCACATTCACCGTCCGGGTCACCGGTATCGCCAGATTCCCTGCCGCATCGGTGGCCGTGTAGGTCACCGTGTAGATTCCGACGGTGGACGTGTTCACCGTGCCGCTGCCGGTGATACTCCGCGTGGCGTCCTTATTATCCGTCACCGTTGCTCCTGGATCGGTGAAGGTGGAGCCTTTATAAATCTCCAGCGGGTTCGATCCGATCAGGGTGATTTGCGGAGCTTGTGTGTCCCCACCAACAGCGGAAATGATGATCTTCTCTACCGATGCAGAAAGGTAGCCATTAGACCCCTGCCATTCGAAGATACTGTTGTACTGATCAGGATAATAAGTTCCGATCCTAGCAGTAAGGTACTGGTTAGGATTTAAGGCCCCTGAGCTTAGTGAATTCAGGAGGGGAACTCCGGTTGCATACGCAGAAATCGAATCCCCAAAGGAGTTAACCTGACAGAAAACGTAGAATTCCCCAGAAAGTGAAGACATTTCAGAGTAGGTGTCGTTGCTAGTAGAGCTCAACCCGGATAAGACGTTTTGATTTAGACTAATATTGCTGAACAGATTCTTTTGCATGCTGCTCCAGATATTTTCAAAGCCAAATAGGCTGTCCCCATTGTAAAAATAATCATTAGGTGAATAGGTGGACTGAGTTCTAAATGATAAGGAAACTTTTTGGCCGGGAGAATAATTTCCAACAGCAGACCCACCCACCAACATGAGTCCATTAATCACTGTTCCTTCAAACGTGATTTCGATTTTCGCTAAACTGGAGATCACAAATGTGACCGACTGACTGGTCGAACCATACGCGTTCGAAGCGGTAATCATTGCCAGGTAGGTGCCCTCACTGCTTGGTGTTCCACTGATCAGACCGGTCGCAGCAATGGAAAGACCAGGGGGGAGATTATAGCCACCAAACGCGATTGGGCCGGTTCCACTCGCCATCACGTTAGCATTAAATGCAACTTGCGACGTTCCGGTGAAGCTATTTGTCGAGCTGATAACCGGGGCAGTGCCTGACCCAAGAGGCACTCCGTAGAGCTCGGCTGAAGCAAGAGAGTCGCCGTTTCCTTGTCGTCCACCCACCACCAAAACCTGTTGATTGTTCAATAGGGTTGCGGTGTGAAGGCCTCGGGGTTGTAACATGGATGGTGCTGTGACCCATGAATTTGAGACAGGAGAAAAGATTCCAGCCGTGGCCGTCGTCCCATCCCAACCATGGCCGCCTGTCACCAATACACGGCCGTAGGCCAACTGTGTGGCGACGTGCTCCTGCCGGGTAACAGCAATACTTCCGGCCGAGGACCAAACTCCTTGTGCCGGATCGTAAACCTCGGCGCTGGAGAGGAAATTGGAGCTGTTATTCTGCCCTCCCGCAACCGCCAGAACGCGGCCATCCGGCAGCATCGTTGCAGTGTGACTGCCACGATGCGTAATTAGGGATCCCGTTTGCGACCACTGGTTGTTCAGAGGGTTATAGATCTCAGCGGAGGAGTAGCTTTGGAAGCCGGTGGAGTCCGAACCCGTCCCCCCGCCCACTACCAGGACCTTTCCATTGTTTAACGTTGTTGCCGTGTGGTTGCGTCGGGGCGTGAGCATGTTGCCGGCGGGTGACCACGTGCCAGACGCAGGATCGTATTTTTCCGCCGAGGCGAGGTTCTGACTCCCCAAGTAACCTCCGACGGCGAGGACTTTCCCATCGGCAAGAGTGGTCGCGGCAAATAGCCTCCGACCGGAACTCATCGAACCTGTGCTGGTCCAAATGCCGGTGCTGGGATCATACAGCTCTGCCGTCGACAAAGACTGCTCTGTTGTGGAATCAAATCCTCCGAACACCAGAACCTTCCCGCTGCTGAGCAATACAGCCTGATGGTCAGTGCGGGCATAACGTAATCCCCCTGTATTGGCCCAAGTCCCCGTCGATGGATTGTAGATTTCAGCACTGGAAAGCGCACGGCCTCCAGCATCATACCCGCCCACCACCAAGACCCGACCGTCGTTCAGGCGCGTGGCCGTGTGCAAGTAACGAGGAGTCGACATCGAACCTGTGAGCGTGAAGGTAGACTGATATGAGTCTGCCAGCTGGGCCACTTCTTGGTCGGACAGAGCACGATTGTAAATGCGGACGTTGTCCAAAACCATCCCCGGGAGGGTCCAATTCTCGCTGCCAGCTTCGGTGGCACGACTGCCCAGTCGGAGTACCGAGTCAAAGGTGTTCAAGACATCCCCGCTGGCAACCCAGCCACCTCCCTGCCCAATCGGAATCGACTGTCCACCCACATAAATCTTCGCCCCAGAGATGGAGTCTGAGTAAACATAGGTGACCATTTCGAACCGGCCGGTGAAAGGATTCCCGATTCCCGAAGCGCTCCGATCACCATAATCCGACCATACCACGACCTCCCCACCCGCCCGGTCGAGCAGCACCATCTGAAAACCAGTGCGGTTAGTCATACCCTGATGAGCCGGGCCCCAACCAATCACGTCCCCATAACTGCCCAAAGGTCGGTCGGTTTTCACCCAGAAGGATACGGTGCGGGGACTGCCACCGGTCACCCCAAGGTTCAGGCTGCTCTGGGCCCGGCTGGAAGAAAGAGGAAACTTCAGCGCACTGCTCGCCACCGCCTCCGTGGTCAACTCTGCCTGGCTCAGGGTCAGATGCCTCCCATTCCCACTCTCATCATTAGCATTCCCATTGAACGGATAGTAAGCCACCAACCCCCTGTTCAGATTGTTGTAAGAGCTCGCATCGTTCGGATTCGTCCCGTCCGCTATCTCCACCGGATCGTTCACCCCGTCCCCGTCGGTGTCCTTCTTATAGGGATCGGTTCCCAATGTCAGCTCCTGCCCGTTCGTCAACCCGTCCCCGTCCTCGTCCCCTGTCGGATCCAGCACCACGTTCACCGTCCGCGTCACCGGGACGGCCAAATTCCCCGCCACGTCGGTCGCTGTGTAGGTCAGCGTGTAGATTCCCACCGTTGACGTGTCCACCGCCCCACTCCCTGTGATGCTCCGGGTTGCATCCACATTATCCGTCACCATCGCCCCAGGATCGTTGAAGATAGAACCCTTGTAGATCTCCAGCGGATCGGCCCCGATCAGGGTGATGACGGGGGCAGTAAGATCGAAATTATCCAAGGGAATTTCCGCGAGGCCGTAATCGGTTCCATTGGCTCCGATGGTGCTGGAGTTGTCATTCCACTGGCCGGGATCCCTTGCATAATCGTCGTATAGGAGGAATTGGGCATAGTCCTCCGTGCCCTTGTAGACCTCGGCCCCGTCCGGCTCACCGGGTCCCCAACTGCGGTAGCTAGATGTCTGCCCCGAGATCCATTGCCACTGACCCTCCACCCGTTTATCGGTCAAACCGATCCAGACACTGTTCATGGTTTGGCTGATTTTTCCCGGACCGTAAAATTGTTGCACCAGCCATTGATTCTCGGCCTCATCGTTGATGGTTGCCAGATGCCCGCCCAACCGGACGGCACGGGCTTCGGCTTCCTCCCATGTCGGTCCGTAAACGATCACATAAGCGGAGTTGCCGCGTTGCAGATAGGGAATTTCCGCAATTCCTTTTGCCCCCGTGCCATACCGGTCAACTGTCACGTCGTCCCATAGGCTTTCCCAATCCCCATCGTTTTTGGAGGAATCGTAAAGATTTAAGATAACGAAATCATTGCCGGTTCCTGCAGGATCCGGTTGTTCTGGGGCCCATTTCGAGTAAGAAAGGGCCGCATTGTTCGCGTAAGTCCACACACCGTTCATGCGGGTTGCTCCAATCCAGCCGTAGGAGCTAAGAGGCTCGTAAGACGTCTGCCCGGCAAGGACCGAGCGAAACGTTTCCACAAGGAAACTGTTTTCCTGTTCCGTAGTGATCATGGCAAGATGCCCCCCAAATCGGACTGCATTGACCTCGGCTTCGTACCAGGAAGGGCCATCGACATCCACGTAAAGGCTGTTGCCACGAACAAAAGGACGGGGAAATGCTGCTGAATTGTTTGGATCTGTCCCCGCCAGACTTTCCGTCCGGTCATCAAACCCGTCCCCGTCGGTGTCGGCTTTGGCGGGATCGGTCGGATAACCGAATTCCAGGATATAGTACGAGGTGGACCAAGAGCCCGGATAGTCATCCCACTTGCTGAGATCCCTCGCCTCGATGATCAGGGCATCCTGGTTGCCACCAGAGTTGTCCGGTTGGCCGGGATACCAGGGCGGCATGAATTCATCGGCAGACGTCTTCCAAGCCTCCCCCGTGGTCCAACCCCACTGGCCAGAAGAATTCTTATATCCGCCCAGCCAAGTGTGGGAAGGCCCCCACGCCGGCAGGTCGGAGACCAGGGCATGGACCATCTCCTTTTCCGCCTGGGAGGTGATCGTCGCCAGATGACCGCCCCGCGCCTCGGCATCCGCCTTGGCTTGGGCCCACGTGAACGCCTGGTTGACTCTCTGATATCTCCCATATCCACGCTCCCAGGCGTCGGTCAGTCCGTCGCCGTCAGTGTCCATATTGCCCACCTCCTGCTGGTAGAGCTGGCCAATTTCCGCCACAGAAAGGACCCGGTCATAGAACCGAACCTCGTCGATGGAACCGCGCAAATAGGGAATCCCTCCGCCGGTGTGTCGCATTCCGATGATGGCCTGGGCGTTGGAGAACACATTGGCCGAAAAATTGGTGGTGGTCAGAATAAGGTAGCCGTTTTGGTAAAGCCGATATTGGTTATTGGTGTAGGTCGCCGCCATGTGGACCCAACGGGGAGCAGTTTCCTTGACGCCGGACCAACCCGAACGTGTCCAGCCATCGGACCCAAAACCCCAGCCCTGAGATGTCTCGTTGTAAACGATGGTGTCAAAAACAGCGCCACCAACGGTCTGCAGGCCCGCAACTCCACCACCCCCCTGGGAAACGGGATCAACATAAACCCAGGCACTGAATGTCTTTTGCCGGATGGAAAGATTGGTGAGCTGACAGGAGATGAGGCTGTTGCTTCCATTGAAAAAATACGCACGGTTGCTGTTGCCAAGGCGATCCGTTGTCAGAGCTGCGCCGGAGACCGTTCCGTTCCGACCGTTTCCACTTTCATCATTCGCATTGCCGTTGAAAGGGTAATAGGCGATCAACCCGCGGTTGATCGCCGGCTGGATGGTGAGGGTCTGCGTCACGCTGGCCGCCGCGTTCCAGTTGCTGTTGCCCGCCTGACTGGCGGTGATGGTCGTCGTCCCCTCTCCCACAATCGTCACCAAACTCCCCAACACGGTCGCCACGTTGGTGTTGGAAGAAGTATAGGTCACCGTCAGCCCGCTGCTCGCGGTGGCCGTCAGGCTGAATGCCGCATCGCCCACATACTTGATCGGCAGGGCTCCAAAGATGATATTCTGGCCCCCCTTCGCCACCACCACGGTGTTGGTGATCGTTACCCCGCTCGTGTAATTCGTTACGTCCGTAGGAGTGAACGTTCCCACCAACGTGTTCGTCCCGGCATTTAGCACTGAACCATTGGTCGGGTTATAGCTCCAGCTCCCTGCCACCGTGCTGGAGGCATTGAGCTGGGGGGAAGATAAAGGGGCCGGATAGGTCAGGCCCGCCGCCGGGCTCGGCGTCCAGGTCAGTGCCGGCGTGGCCTTGTTCACCACCAGACTGATGTTGGTGCTGACACTGCTGTAGTTGTTCGTCGCCGTCGGCGTGAAGGTTACGTTTTGGCTGTTGGTACCCGCGTTGGGCCGGTTGGTCGGCACCGTCCAGGTGAAGTTGCCGGTGGGATTGGCCGCGCCGCCGGACAGCACCGAGTTGCTCACCGCCTGTCCATAGGTGATCGGAGCAGCGGTCGGCCAGTTGCTGATCACCGGTGTTCCCTTGGCAATCACAAAAGTCACCGCCTGGGAAACAGATCCTGCCGCATTCGAAGCGGTGATTGTGGTGATATTGGTCCCAGCGATTGTCGGCGTGCCAGTGATCAGCCCGTTCGTGCTGTTCGTCAATCCGGCCGGAAGGTTGGAGGCGCTGAACGTGATCGGCGTGCTCCCGCTCGCCGTCACCGTGTTGCTGAAGGCAACCCCCACCGTCCCGCTGAAGCTGTTGGTGGAGGTGATGACGGGGACTGTTCCCGAAACTCCTCCGACACCATCTACCGGGCTGAGCCCCAAAAGATATTCGTCCAAATCGCTGATGCCGTCACCGTCGGTATCGGGATTGCTGGCGGAAGTCCGGTACCCTGCTTCCAAAAGATAAGCGTTGGTTTGGGAGGAGGCTTGGCTGGTCCACGCACCGCTTCCCTGCATCCGTAAATAATCCAAATCCGCCGTGCCCGAGGACAGGGTTGAGCCAGACGGCACAAAGCCCCATGTTTCCCCACTGATCCACTTCCACGAACCCTCGGCCACCTCATCGGTACCGCCCAGCCAAAGGAGATCACTAGTGGAGGAAAACAGGGAAAGAACCGCCGTGCGTTCTGCCTCGCTGGTGACCGTGGCCAGACCTCGGTAACGACCCCAGCCGGCGGCGTGGGTTCGCGCATCTGCCCAGGAGTATTTTCTACCCCACTCCACGCGGGAATACCGGACGGAGCCCTCCTCAAATCGATCGGTCAGCCCGTCTCCGTCGCTGTCCGTCACCGCTCCAAGCTGGGCAGTCGCGACGAGTGACCCGTTGATATACATCTGCGCTTGGGCGCCGTTTTTGACGATCTTCACCGTGGTGTCGCTGGTGTAAAACGAACTATTGCTAAGTTGTGCTGGCAAGGCGTTGATGGGGCTGGGGAAATAGGAGGTAAAGCTATGAAACCAATTGCCACTGAAAACAGAATCCAAGGCCTGCTCACAAAAAATGGGATCGGTGTAAATGTGGATAGCGAAATGCCCCGCCCAACTGCTGAGCCGATTAAAGATAAAGCTCAGTTCAAAGTTTGCCGGAAGCTTTTGTTTGAGTTCAGCTCCCGCCCAGGATTCGTAGGTATCGCGACCATCCCCGCCGCTGTAGCCGATGGACTCCATCCGTAGCCTGCCGTTAACCACTCGAACATAGTTAGTGTTTCCGTATTGCAGATTGCGGCTGAGCGCCGGCGTATCCGCCTCAAACATGGTGCGGAAATCGGAAAGATTGGTGGTGGAAAAACTGTTGGAGTAAACCACCACGTTCCGGTCCAGATCCGTGATGACCAGATTATCAATGTCGGCATCACTGCCCGCCTGGGAGGCGGCAAAGCGAAGATAGTTGAACCCGTACTGAACCGGTGGCACGAACCGATCCGACCGGTAGCCGATATCCGCCCGCGTTCCATCCGGATCCAGGGGGGATGAGGGATCCCCCGCGTCAATCCCTGGAGACCCGGTCGCGAGGGCGAAGTTTCCTGTGTTGGTGGAAACAAAACTTGGTGCGTTAGTTAGTATGGTGTTGGTGATTTGGGGGCCGGTGACTCCTCCTTGTGCGAGGGAATAACTAGCCGCGTTTGTTCCGGCCCAACCTGCCCAAATTTGAGAAGGCGTCGAGGAGGATGGAAATCCAGACCACGCCGGAAAGAAGGACGGCGAATTCCCCCAGACCAGATTTCCCCGGCTGTTGCCCGCCATCCCAACCCGAATTCCCCCACTATAACCCCCCCAACTTCCCACAGAGGAGTAGAGGGTGTTGTTGGCTATGGTGGAACGGCGAATTTCTGTTAATCCCCACACCACGTAAGCTCCGCCACCGGCAACGGAGGTCCAACCTCCGCCACCGATGGTGTTGTTATAAAACAGACAATTGTCAACAACCACGGTGTCTCTGCCCTGAATGATTCCCGTGCTGGTGGTGACATAGTTAGCCTTGGTTTCATTGTTTTTAAAAATGCAGTTTCGGACGGTTAAAGACGCCGTACCGCTGACCGAAATGATGCTGTCGCCATCCCAATCACGACTGCTTTCGACATATCCATTCGAAAGCGTGAGCCCATTTACCACCGTATTCGTTGTTTCCGTTGACTGAGCGACAAAGCCCTTCGCGCGACCCAAGTCCAAAATGGTTGTATCAGGACCGTTGAGGGAAGTGACTGTGATGGATTTTCCTCTTAGGTTGATGTCCCGGTTGCCAGCACCGGAGTAGGTGCCGGAACGAATGATGACCACATCACCATTCACAGAAGAATCGATTGCCTTTTGAAGAGTGGCATACGGACTGGTCGTGATTCCGTTGCCGGTGGAATCGTTGCCGGATGTCGAAACCCAGTTCGTGGCTCCCTGCACAAGCGGTCCTGACCACATGCCGATCAGAAAAAGACCGGCGAAACGGCTGAAGTGAACACGGAATTTGGGAATTATTTTTATAGGGAAATCCATCCAGTCCATATCTTAAAACAGGACTATGGTGACTTCAAAGATTTTGTTCGGTTTTGGTGAATTTTGTGATTTTTTTGGCTAATAAAGCTTAGTCTTAAATCATTCATCCATAGGAATTTAGTCAGATATGGCTCTTGAGGGGTATAATTACTTCTAATTCAACTGCTTTTTTCCCCAAGGCAGAAGGTTGCTTCCCAGGTCCAAAGAAACTTGCCGATCCAATGGAAAAGCATTAAAACATCAAAATGAGAACAACGATAGGCATCAATGATGCTATTTTAAGATCCCTTCGCAAGGCGGCAGCGGAAAGTGGCGTGACCCTCCGTCGGGCGGTCAACGAGGCTCTCCTGATGGGGCTGCACCGGGAGCAACCTTCCCGTTTCCGACCGTCGCGCAAACGTTTTGTGGTCGCCCCCCACGATCTCAAGACCAAAGAGGCGTATCGCACTTTTCGCGCCCATGAACTTTATGACCAACTGGAGGCGGAACAGGACCGCGCGTGATTGTTCCGGACACCAACCTCCTCATCTACGCCTACAATCGGTCCAGTCCCCTCCATCTGACGGCCAAGGCGTGGTGGGAAAATTGCCTCAACGGCCGCGAATCCATCGGCATCCCGGAAGTCGTGGCGATGGCCTTCCTCCGCCTCGTCACCCATCCAAATCTCCACGAAAATCCCATGGGAATTTTCCAAGCCACCGGAATTCTTTCCTCTTGGCTGGAGTGCCCGACCTGCCACCTGCTTGCCGGCCGCGAGACCACCCTGCCCCGGGCCTGGCGACTGCTCAGCGAGGCGGGCTCCGGCGGAAATCTCACCACCGACGCCTGGATCGCCGCCCTCACCATCGAGGCGGATGCCGTCCTGCACACGGCGGACCGGGAATTCTCCCGCTTCCCCGGCCTTCGCCACAAAAACCCGCTGGAAAAAACAAAAAAGTAAAAAGGCTGCGACGGATACGGACGCGGCCCCTCCGCGTCTCTGCCGTAAGAAAGGTTCAGTCCACCGGGGATTTACCGCTGAGCCTACTCCGCCCGCAGGGCCAGGCTTCGTCGGCCAAGGACGCCGAGACCGCAGAGGTCTGTTCCGTTTTTACAAATTACA
>Ga0214917_10006509_pt1 | contig 12089 bp, 10 predicted proteins | sample LL_1208_BB_MetaG_FD_177983 | JGI IMG/M metagenome (GOLD analysis project Ga0214917, IMG submission 177983) | Freshwater microbial communities from Lake Lanier, Atlanta, Georgia, United States - LL_1208_BB | ecosystem: Environmental > Aquatic > Freshwater > Lake | place: USA: Georgia | collected...
ATCATTATCATCATCATCATCATCATCATTATCATCATCATCATTATCATCATTATCATCATCATCGCCATCATCGCCATCATCGCCATCATCGCCATCATCGCCATCATCGCCATCATCATCTAATCCCACAGCATCATCTCCATCACCATCACCTCCATCATCGTATTCCACATCACCTCCATCATCGGATTCCACAACATCATCGCGGAAATCAAACCCGCGCACGGCGTGGTATCCGTCCCCCATCGGCACGTTCCAAAAGTGAGTGCAACTGTACAGACCATCAGGGTCAATATTCCGCGCAAGAAAGCAATCCATCTCCCAGTTGCCCGACACAATCATTTCCCAAAGCGGCGGCACATCACCCCACCACCCTGCCAGCAATGTAGAACCCGGCGGCGCAATTTCGCACAGAAAGTCGAACAGGTCAAACTCGCGGCGGTGATGGGGTATAAATTGGATCTGGGGAAACTGCGCTCTGAATAAAGCGGCGGCCATGGACTCTGCTTTATTACTTAACGTTTATGACGTCATTTTCTGGTAAAATCCCAAATTTCATATTGCACATTGAGCAATGCGGCGCCTGCGCCGATCCGCGCGTAATGAGTCTGGCGGCGTGTTTATCGGAGACGTGTACGTCGAGCATACCCAGACCGAGCATCACATACAGAGCAGGATGCTGCGATGCATCCCAGACACGCTCGGCCAGCTGGCGATGCTAACCTCGCTTACCTTTTCCAGCTGCATGAAATTGACGAACCTGCCAGATTCACTTGGCCAGCTTTCGGCATTGAAAAGGCTGAATATTCGCGGATGCGACGCTCTGACGCAGCTTCCGGAGACACTGGGGCAGCTGACGATGCTTGAGACGCTGGATTCTCGACTTTGCCGCTCGTTGCAACGGATGCCCAACTCGCTGGGCAGCCTCTCGGCGCTCACAACACTCCGCGTCCGGTGGTCAGACAGGATGACTTTTTTGCCGGCCTCGCTGGACCGGCTGACATCACTGGCTGTCTTGGACCTTCACAATGTGGGCATTGCGCACTTGCCATCATCCATAGGCCGTCTCGGTGCATTGGAAACGCTTCATGTGGACACATTGCTCGTTACACAACTACCCGAATCGCTCACCACGCTGGCGTCGCTGACTGCGCTTTTCATTGCTAATTGCTGCCAGCTGACCAGTCTGCCCAACTCGCTCGGAAACATGGCAGCGCTGAAAACGTTGTCCGTGAATCTCTGCCCGTGCATTCGAGAACTCCCTGCGTCGCTCGGCCAGATGACGGCGCTCGTGCGACTAGAAATACAGAACAACCAACATTTGGCACGTCTTCCCGAGTCGCTTGGCTGCATCCAAACACTGCAGGTGCTTGTGATCTTCTGGTGCCATCGACTGACGCAGCTTCCCGAATCGCTGGGCCAGCTGGCGGCACTGACAACACTCAGGATTGATTACTGTGATGCACTGACGCGGCTCCCAGACACATTGGGACGGATGGCCAGGCTCGAGCGACTGAAGGTGGAGAGTTGTGCTGCGCTGGCGCGGCTGCCCGAAATGTTTGACCAGATGAACGCATTAACGGCACTGGATGTCGGCGGCTGCGACATGCTGACGACGCTCCCAGAGTTCCCGACCTTCATGCCTGCGCTGGGGCATCTGGAAATTCGCGAGTGTGGCCAGCTCACGGCGCTGCCAGAGTCTATTGGCCAGCTGCTCGCACTGAAAGGCTTGGTTGTTGCTGGCTGCAGCGTGCTGTCGCGGCTTCCCGAGCAGATTGGTTGCCTTGTAGAGCTTACAACCCTTTGTGTCGAGTATTGCGAATGTCTCGATCGGCTTCCCGACTCGCTTGGCGATCTGGCATCATTGACGGCGCTTCGCGTGCACAACTGCCCCATGTTGGTTCGACTGCCTGAATCGTTGGGTCGACTTGCCGCATTGAAGGATCTTTCTCTGCGCAATTGCTACGAGCTCAACCAGCTCCCTGCATTCATGGACTGCATGGCAGCGCTGGAGACGCTTGACTTGAGCAACTGTCCGGCACTAACCCAGGTGCCCATGTCGTTGGCGCGTGCTCCGAGACTTAAGTATGTCACCATCAAGTGGTGCCCATTGATATCGCGACTTCCCGATCTGCTGCTGTGCCAGCTACACGTGCAGTTTGACCTGCGGGGCGACCGGTGGGTGTTTCCGCCAAGAGAGGTGTGTGGTAAGAGCTGGAGTGAAATGCGCTGGTTTCTCTCGCGGAATTTGCAGCGACCTAAACTGCTTCTTCTCATTGTTCTCGCGCGCCACTTGCGATTTTGTCATCTGCCTGATGAAGTTTGGCGGTTTGGCGTTTTTCCATTTTCTCCTGGACATGACTGCTAGATGATTGGTGATGATCGATGATGGTGATGATGATGATGTGATGGTGATGATGGTGATGATGGTGATGATGGTGATGATGGTGATGATGGTGATGATGGTGATGATAATGATGATGGTGATGATGATGATGTGATGGTGATGATGGTGATGATGATGATGGTGATGGTGATGATAGTGATGATGATAGTGATGATGATGTTATTGTTGTTGTTGTTTATGATATAATAGTAAAGCATCCATGGTGTAAGACATGTCCATCCTTTTGCACGTTGTCTACGTGTGCCCAAAAAACAGGCATGTGTTTGCACTTCCGCTCGACGTCTTTCGCAAGTTGTGTCCGCGTGTTGTGGTCCGCGAACACAACACTATGTGCTGGGACTTGGTTGGCGACAAGCGATGGAGTAGTATTTTTGTGGTCGTGTTTGGCCATTTGGCCAAGCAGTGCGGCGACGACCTGCGCAAACTCAAGATGTCCAACGCGCGATTTCGCGGCGCTGTGCTTGTTGAGCACGGTACAAGCCACCTTAAGCATTACCTTGTCACGGAAAAGCGCAATGACCTTCTTGATCTTGTTCTCGTGTGCAACCGGCTGCAGACAGCCATTCATCAGCACCTATGGCCCGCGCTGCGGACCGCAGAAACCGGCCTCGGGTACAGCCACATCATCACACAACCCCTGCTGACTCGCGAGCAGGCATGTGCGCGGTTTGACCTGGATCCGGCCATGCCCATTGTGCTTATCGCGCCAACCTGGATCCCAGGAAAATCCCGCGAGTCCTACCTGGCGAATCTTATCCCGCAGATCCGCGACATCCCAAACCACATTTACTCGGGCCACAGCAGCGACAGCGGATGCGCGCCTCCGCCCGGCGTCAACGCCGCTGTCCACGACCGCACTCTTCGGTTTTCGGCCACTGCCTATCTACTGCCGCACGCAGCCATGGTCATTTCCGACACGTCATCGGTCATGTTTGAATTTCTCTACTTTCGCCGCCCAATCATCCAGCTTTTGTGGACACAGTACGCAAACAACCCAAGTACTGACTGGCAGCTTCCTGCAGGGCTGCCGACGCACGCACCGGTGCAACTCGGAGTGGTCTTTCGGCTCGGCGTTGATTCCAATTTAGCCTCTGTAGTGCAGGACACGCTGGCGCAACCCGACACTGCGCTCCGACACGGCGAGCAGTTTCGCGACTGCTCTGGCATCCGCCACAACGCGCACATTCGCATCGCAAAAGCCATCCAAGAATTTGTGGCAGAAGGCGCCTGCAAAAAATAATCTAAATTATAACGAACAGGGATGGGTAGCGCGCACTTAAGAATGCCTAAGCATTTTGATGTTGATGTTGTGCTGCTAACTACACGAACATAAAAAATTATTTCTCACAACAACGAAAAAAATAATATAGTGATTTTAATAAAGTGCAAAGACAATGCAGCGAAATGAGGCAAACGTCGGTCCGCCGTTGACATTCACAGACCTGCTGGTGTACAGTCAAAATTACACGGAACATACAGGCAGCGACATCCCATACACGTTTGAGGTGCCGCTTGCAGACCCAATCACGGACGTGTACGAACTGGAGCTGCTGCAGCGCGAAATCCCCATCCAAACGATCACTAGAGTAAAAATTCGCTGGGGCCGATCGGCAACACAACAGGATCCAGGCGACACGTGGACGTTCGGAGCATCCTCGGCGCCGCTGGATGTCGGAGACGACCTGGTGTCGGTGACCGTGACGGCGCCAAACGAACATTACCCGCCAACTCTGCCAGCACGCCTCAGCGTCGGCGACACCGAGTCCACCGACACGCACGCCATCATCACGGCGTGGGACGACGTGTACATCGACAGCGGCGACGGCTTGGAGTATCGCTACGTGTACGTCATCAACATCACGTCTGAATTTGTTGCGTTCAACGGGAACGTCCCGGGTGTCCGGTATCTTCGGTGCGCTTCGTCCACCGGCACCGGCGAAGCCGCATTCCCGCTTGATCCGTACTACATTCTGTCTGAGCGAGTTCTTCCGATAGAGATGAAGATATCGATGGGCGCGCTAACGTCCTTCAAACAAGCCCGATCCGAAGGCATTGGTCCCGACACGTTCTGGGTTTTCACCAAAGTCGATCTGGATTTTCCGGCAGTTGTCATTCGGCGCCACCTCAAGTATCCCATAGAAACAATGCGCAGCCTGACCATCACTCTGCAGGAGAACGACAATCCGTACCAGATGCCGGTTGAGCTGCTCGACACATCGACGACTCCGTACGTTGTCACATACCGCCCGAGTTTCTTTCACTTTCGCATCTGGCACAAGTGCACAACCATCTCCGGGACATGTTTTCCACAGCGCATATAAGATTTATATATATATATATGTCAATCATCAAACTCACAATCCGTACCAGATGCCGGTCGAGCTGCTCGACACATCAATGACTCCGTACGTTGTCACATACCGCCCGAGTTTCTTTCACTTTCGCATCTGGCAAGCGTGCACGACCATCTCCGGAACATGTTTTCTGCAGCGCATATATATATATATGTCAATCATCAAACTCAATTAGATTGGATCTGAAAAAAACTCATCACGAATCAAGCCCCAGAGCTCGGGCGGCGGGTGGCGCATGCGGCGGCGGCGCGCGGCCAGGATCACCATGAGGATCTTGAGCGGGTGGTGGCGTGCCAGCAAAAACTTATTGATGGCAGGTATCCCCTTTTTGAGAATAGAAGCTGGCGGGAATTTCAACGCACCACATTCCTGCAGAAAAAGAATCCTCAGCGCCGTCAGCTGGCACAATGACTCGGGTAGCCTTGTCAACGCGTGGCATCCGTGTAGATCCAACGATTCCAGCGCCGCCAGCTGGCCCAGCGACTTGGGCAGCCGCGTCAACGCGACACAACATCTGAGATACAGCGTCTTCAACGCCGCCAGCTGGCCCAGCGACTCAGGCAGCCGCGTCAACGCGTGACAATAGCTGAGATTCAGATAAGTCAGCGCCGCCAGCTGGCCCAGCGACCCAGGCAGCTCTGTCAACGACCAACCATCGCTGAGATCCAGATAAGTCAGCGCCGCCAGCTGGCCCACCGAATTGGGCAGCCCTGTCAGGCCGTAGCAATATGTAAGATCAAGCATCTCCAGCGCCGCCAGCTGGCCCAGTGACTCGGGCAGCCCTGTCAACGCGCTGCAATGCTCGAGTTTCAGCGTTGCCAGTGCCGCCAGCTGGCCAAGCGACTCGGGCAGCATGGTCAACGCAAAACAGATGCTGAGATGCAGCGTCGTCAACACCGTCAGCTGGCCCAGTGACTCGGGCATCATGGTTAACGCGCTGCAATGACTAAGATCCAACGTTTCTAGCGTCGCGAGTTCGCCCAGCTCTGCCGGTAAACACGTCAAATCAACACGTCCACGGAAATCCAGCATCGTTCCGTCTTTCACAGCACATTGCCGAAAGTGCCAATCGGCCATCTCGGCCCCCGGAGGAAGACGATTGTGCAGTGAATAATCTGTTACTTTGCTAAAGTTATGTGACGTCATTTGATTGTTATGTGACATCATTTGTTTGTTCTAGTACGTAACGTTATCAATATCATCTGACAGTATATTGCTGAAGAAACTCATCGCGAATCAAGCCCCAGAGTTCGGCAGGCAGACGACGGATGCGACGTCGACGTGCGGCCATGATCATCATCAGTATCTTGAGCGGGTGGTAATGTGCCAGCAAAAACGCCTTGATGGCAGGTGGCCCCTGTTTGAAAACATAATATGGCGGGAATTTCATCGCATCACATTTGCCCATGTGAAGGTTTCTAAGAGTCGCCAGCTGGCCCAGCGACTCGGGCAGCCTCGTCAACGCGTCGCACATGTACAAATCCAGCGTCACCAGCGCTGCCAGATGGCCCAACGACTCAGGCAGCCCAGTCAACGCTTCGCACCACCGGAGATTTAGCGTGGTTAGCGCTGCCAGCTGGCCCAGCGACCCAGGCAGCGATGTCAATGCGTTGCAGCAGCTGATATCCAGTGTTGTCAGCGCCACCATCTGGCCCAGCGACTCGGGCAGCCCGGTTAACACGCGACAATCGCCGATGGACAGCGTCGTCAGCGCTGCCAGTCGGCCCAGCGACTCGGGCAGCCCCGTCAGCACTTGACAAGCATGAAGATTCAGCGTCGTCAGCGCCGCGAGCCGGCCCAGCGATTCTGGCAGTCGCGTCAACACGAAACAATCATAAAGATTCAGCGTCGCTAGCGCCGCCAGCTGGCCAAGCGACTCGGGCAGTCGCGTCAACGCGCTGCACCCGCTGAGATCCAGCGTCACCAGCGCCACCAGCTGGCCAAGCGACTCGGGCAGTCGCGTCATTCCATAACATCCACTGAGATCGAGCGTAGTTGCGTCTCCCACAAGCCTCAGGAAGAGTGCATCGTCCATCTTGGCCCCCGGAGGAAGACGATTGTGCAGTGAATAATCTGTTACTTTGTTAAAGTTATGTGACGTCATTTGATTGTTATGTGACATCATTTGTTTGTTCTAGTACGTAACGTTATCAATCATCTGACAGTATATTGCTGAAGAAACTCATCGCGAATCAAGCCCCAGAGTTCGGCAGGCAGACGACGGATGCGACGTCGACGTGCGGCCATGATCATCATCAGTATCTTGAGCGGGTGGTAATGTGCCAGCAAAAACGCCTTGATGGCAGGTGGCCCCTGTTTGAAAACATAATATGGCGGGAATTTCATCGCATCACATTTGCCCATTTGAAGGTTTCTCAGCGTCGCCAGCTGGCCAAGCGACTCGGGCAGCCTCGTCAACGCGTCGCACATGTACAAATCCAGCGTCACCAGCGCTGCCAGATGGCCCAGCGACTCAGGCAGCCCTGTCAACGAGCGACAATAATCGAGATCCAGCGTCGTCAGTGCAGCTAGTTGGCCCAGCGAGTCGGGCAGCCTTGTCAGCGCGCGACAATAGCTGAGATTCAGCGTCGTCAACGCCGCCAGCTGGCCCAGCGACTCGGGGAGCCCTGTCAACACGTCACACCAGATGAGATCCAGCGTCGTTAGCGCCGCCAGCTGGCCCAGCGACTCGGGCAGCCTTGTCAGCGCGCGACACGCGCTGAGATTCAGTGTCGTCAGAGCTGCCAGCCGCGTGACCCAGCTGGGCATCGCAAGGATGTTGGGCGGGAGCCCAAGCGAGACCCAATCCGTTCGCTGTGCCATCCATGCAGGCAGTCCCCTAAACAACCTACACTCGCTGAGATTCAGAGTCTTCAGCGCCGTCAGCTGGCCCAGCGACTCGGGCAACCCCGTCAACACTTTACAAGCATAAAGATTCAGCGTCCTCAGCGCTGCCAGCTGGCCCAGCGATTCGGGCAGTCGCGTCAACATGTAACACCCATGAAGATTTAGCGTTGTCAGCGCCGTCAGCTGGCCCAGCGATTCGGGCGGTCGCGTCAACACGTTACAAGCATAAAGATTCAGCGTCCTCAGCGCCGCCAGCTGGCCAAGCGACTCGGGCAGTCGCGTCAACATGTAACACCCATGAAGATTTAGCGTTGTCAGCGCCGTCAGCTGGCCCAGCGATTCGGGCAGTCGCGTCAACGCGCTGCACCCGCTGAGATTCAGCGTCGCCAGCGCCGCCAGCTGGCCAAGCGACTCGGGCAGTCGCGTCAACGCGCTGCACCCGCCGAGATTCAGCGTCGCCAGCGCCGCCAGCTGGCCAAGCGACTCGGGCAGTCGCGTCAATCCATAACATCCACTGAGATCGAGCGTATTTGCGTCTCCCACAAGCCTCAGGAAGAGTGCATCGTCCATCTCGGTCGTAGAGAAAGACACTTAAATATGACGTCAAAAATGACGTAATTTGTTTGTTCAAAATAGAAAAAAGCCAAGTTATTACCAAAATCCGCTTCTATTCTGTTCGTTATAATCATCAATCATCGTCGTCGTCATCATCATCATCATCAATCATCATCGTCGTCATCATCATCATCATCATCATCATCATCATCATCATCATCATCATCATCATCATCATCATAACCATCAAAACCAACTGAAAGAAATTCATCGCAGATCATGCCCCAGAGCTCAGCCGGCGGGTGGCGCATGCGGCAGCGGCGCGCGGCCAGGATCAAATACAGTATTTTGAGCGAATGGTGATGCGTAAAAAGAAACGCCCTGACGTTAAGCACCATGTCAAGCACCATGCAGTCATATATCCAATACTGTACAATAGACTTTGGCGGGAATTTCAATGCGCGGCAATACCGGAGGTCCAGTGTTCTAAGCTCTGTTAGTTGACTGAGTGACTCGGGCAGCCGCCTTAACGTGTAACATCCTCTAAGAATTAGCGTCGTCAACGCCGATAGCTGACCCAGTGACCCGGGCAATACGGACAAAGCAAAGCAATCGTTTAGAATCAGCCTCGTCAGCGCAGTCAGCTGGCCCAGCGACTCTGGCAGGTTTGTCAAAGCAAAACACTCGCCAAGATTCAGATACGTCAGCGCGGACAGCTGCCACAGCGACTCTGGCAGGTTTGTCAAAGCAACACACTCGCAAAGATCCAGATGAGTCAGCGCGGACAGCTGGCCCAGCGATCCGGGCAGGTTTGCCAAAGCAACACACTGGCTAAGATCCAGATGAGTCAGCGCGGACAGCTGGCCCAGCGACTCGGGCAGCTCTGTCAGTTGAATCAACGACAACTCGGAATAACTAATGTGTAGCGCCGTTAGCGCTGTCAGATGTGTTACCCAGTCAGGCAGTACGCAAATGAACGGCGGGAGTCCAAGCATGACCCACGATGCGCGCTGTCCCATCCATGCAGGCAGCCCTGCCAACCAGTGGCAGTGATTGAGATTCAGCGCCGTCAGTGCTGTCAGTTGACTTAATTGCTCGGGCAGCCCTGTCAATGCGCGGCATTCGCTGAGATTCAGCGTCGTCAACGCCGCCAGCCGGCCCAACGACTCGGGTAACCCTGTCAATGCGTGGCATCCGCTGAGATTCAGCGTCACCAGCGCCGCCAGCTGGCCCAACGACTCGGGTAACCCTGTCAATGCGTGGCATTCGCTGAGATTCAGCGTCACCAGCGCCGCCATCTGACCCAGCGACCCGGGCAGCCCCGTCAATGAGCGACACACGCCGAGATTCAGCGTCGTCAGCGATGCCAGCTTGCCCAGCGACTCGGGAAGCCCAGTCAACGCGTCACAACTACTGAGATCCAGCGTTGTCAGTGCCGTCATCTGGCCCAGCGATTCAGGCAGCCTCGTCAAATTGTCGCACCATCTCATATTCAACGTCGTTAGCGCCACCAGCTGCATGACCCAATCAGGCACCTCATAAATATACAACGTCGTCAGCGCCGACAGCTGGCCCAGCGACTCTGGCAGCCATGCGTCGCACCCGCTTAAATTCAGATAAGTCAGACCCACCAACTGGCCAAGTGACTCGGGTAGAATCGTCAACGTGAAACAATTCCTGAGATTTAGCTTCGTCAGTACCACAAGCTGACCCATTGACGCGGGCAGCCCTGCCAACGCACAACACGAAGTGAGATCCAGATCAGTCAGCGCCGCCAACCGAATCAGCGACTTGGGCAGTCCCACTAACTGCTCGCATCCGGTAAGATCAAGTGTCGTTAGTGCTGTCAGCTGACCCAGCGACTCGGGGAGCTCAGTCAACGCGCGGCACCAACAAAGATTCAGCGTTGTCAGCGTTGCAAGCTGGCCCAGCGACTCTGGCAGACCGGTTAGCACGTTACACCCAGCCAGATACAGCGTCTTCAGCGCCGACAGCTGGCCCAGCTGTTCTGGAAGCCGGGTAAACGCGTGACACTCGGTAATACGCAGCATTTCCAGCGCAGCCAGCTGGCCAAGCGATTCGGGCAGCCAGGTCAACGCGTTACACTTGGTGAGATGCAACGTCGTGAGCGCAGCCAGCTGGCCCAGCTGTTCTGGAAGCCGGGTAAACGCGTGACACTCGGTAATACGCAGCATTTCCAGCGCAGCCAGCTGGCCAAGCGATTCGGGCAGCCAGGTTAACGCGTTACACTTGGTGAGATCCAACGTCGTGAGCGCAGCCAGCTGGCCAATCGACTCGGGAAATATCGTCAATGCAAAACAATTGCTGATTTTCAGCGTTCTCACCACTGTCATCCGGCCGATAGATTCGGGCAGCGTCGCTAAATCATGGCGTTCTTTCAGTTGTAGCGTCGTTGTGTCTTGCGGAAGCGCACTGTTCATCTCGCGATTGATCTCCGCCTGAAAGTGGGGGAGGATGTGTAATTTGGAAAGAAACATTGTCTGCATTACGTCATGCACCTGACGTCACCTGAATAATTTGTTAAATTACAAGTTTTATTGAGAAAACAATATAAAATTAAACCAAAACATTTTGAATAACCTTCAAATGTAAACAAAAGGCAAGCAAACCAACCGGTTTTATCAACTACGCATCAATTTATTAAAAAATCTACCAAAAACTATAAAAAGTCATAACGAATCAGGCTCCAGAGCTCCGGTGGCAGGTGGCGAGTGCGGCGGCGGCGCAACGCTAAAATCAGCAGCAACATCTTCAGCGGGTTATAATGCTCCAGCAAAAATGCTTGAACAATCGATGTTTTCTTCTGAGAAATAATATGAGCTGGTGGAAATTCCAATGCACTACACGTGCCCACAACCAGATTCTCCAGCGCCGTTAGCTGGCCAAGTGACTCAGGCAGACGCGTCAACGCGCTGCACCTGTTAAGACGCAGCGTTTCCAGCATTGTCAGTTGACCCAGCGACTCGGGTAGCCGCGTCAACGCGCTGCACCAGGCAAGATTTAGCATCTTCAGCGCCGCCAGCTGACCCATCGACGCGGGCAGCTGGGTCAACGCGCAACACCTGCTAAGATGTAGCATTGTTAGCGACGTCAGCTGACCCAGCGACTCGGGCAGCCTCGCCAACACGCAACACTCAAGATTCAACGATGTCAGCGTCGCGAGCTGACCCAACGACTCGGGCAGTCGCGTCAATACGGTGCACTCACTAAGATTCAGTGAAGATAGCGCTGCCAGCTGGCCCAGCGACTCTGGCAGTTGGGTCAACGCGCTGCATTTACTCAGAATCAGTGAGGATAGCGACGTCAGCTGCCCCAGCGACTCGGGCAGCTGCGTTAACGCGTGACACAAGCTGATATTCAGCGTCGTCAGCAACGCTAGCTGCCCCAGCGACTCGGGCAGCCGCGTCAACGCGTAACACCCGCTGAGATCCAAGGTCGCCAGCGCCGCCAGCTGGCCCAGTGACTCGGGCAGCCGCGTCAACGCGCAACAATTGTAGAGATCCAGCGTCGCCAGCGTCGCCAGCTGGCCGATCGACTCGGGCAGCCGCGTCAACGAGCAACACCAACTGAGATCCAGTACAAACAGCGCTGCCAGCTGGCCCAGCGACTCTGGCAGCCGCGTCAATGCGTCACACAAGCTGATATTCAGCGTCGTCAGCGCCGCTAGCTGCCCCAGCGACTCGGGAATCTCAGTAATTGCCTCGCATTCGCCGAGATTGAGGGTGGTTAGTGTTATCAGTTGGCCCAGCGACTCGGGCACTTTAGTCAACGCTTTGCATCCGCTGAGATCTAAAGTGGCCAGTGCCAGTGCTGCTTGCTGGCCCAACGACTCGGGCAGCCCCATCAACACGCAACAACCGCTGAGATCCAGCAATGTCAGCACCGCCAGCTGGCCCAGCGAC
>Ga0214917_10006510_pt1 | contig 12087 bp, 12 predicted proteins | sample LL_1208_BB_MetaG_FD_177983 | JGI IMG/M metagenome (GOLD analysis project Ga0214917, IMG submission 177983) | Freshwater microbial communities from Lake Lanier, Atlanta, Georgia, United States - LL_1208_BB | ecosystem: Environmental > Aquatic > Freshwater > Lake | place: USA: Georgia | collected...
TCAATTAATATTTGCAGCATTTTTGGACCGGCTTCAACCAATAATTGTACTTGCTTTCGGTCTGCAAAAAACTTTTCTATCTCAGTCAACGCAGTAATTGGATCAACATTCAACTGCCTTGCTAATTGATTTTTCGGTTGTAACTTCAACAATGAATGGGTAACTATAAATAGCGGCACCCGAGTTTTTTTATATGGCTCACATCTTGCCGTAGCGCCACCGATTAAAATCGCATCAGCTTTTGACCTAATTTCATGGAATCGAGCACGATCAGCAGTAGAGGACAGGTCAATTGAGCTTCCATTTTTGCTAGTTGAACCATCCGAGCCAATCACTAGATTTGCCTCAACTATTAATTTAACACCCATATCCAAAGGTTAGAGGTTGTCAGTGGCTTGATCTACCTTTTATCTATGATCATTGATTGCAATAAGTGCATAATGAAGGAGACGGGGTGCGCTGATTGTGTTGTCACTGTGCTTCTCAATATTGACAGCAAAAAACCAGCAAATCTTTCGAAAAATCAGAGTGAGGCGATTAATAATCTAGCCTCCGCTGGATTGGTTCCACCATTGAGATTTGCCAAGTAATTTGCGTTAATTTCCCTTAGATAGAGCATATTCTCAGCGGGGCACGCTCAGGTCAGGTTGAGCCGTTCCAATCAGATAGTTAACCTTTCTAAATGAGGAATTTAGGGAGAGCAATTTTTTCAATTGCTGTTGCAGCATCCGTTCTATTTCCAATCCCAGCAAAAGCTGCGCCATCTCTTCTTGAGGTTCAGGCAAAGGTTCAAGATTTACAAGACCAAGCAACTACCGCTGCCGAGGGTGCTCAAGAGGCAAAGGTGGAGTTAGCAAAGTTACAAAAAACTCTAGCAACAGTTCAACAACAAGCCTCTCAACAAGGTCAATCAGTTGATTCATTACATAAAACTATTGGCGCTATTGCAGCACAGCAGTATAAATCTGGACCTCTGAGTCAATCTCTTGAATTACTTTTTTCTAGCGATCCTTCATTATATCTTTCAACTGCCGGAAGCTTGGAAACTGTTACCAGAAAAAAGACGCTAGACCTTAAAAAATTTACGGTAGCAACCCAGCGCTTGAATGCGACCACATTAACGGTTAATGACAAGCTAGCTTTAGTAAAGGCAGCTCAGGAGCGTTTTACCAAGCAACTAAATATTGCAAATGCAAAATTAAAAGAGGCAGAGGATTTGTTAGCAAAATTAACTGCCGCCGAACGGGAGCGGCTTGCAAAATTAAATGATGATCAAGAAAATGCTGATCAACAAAGCTCACTTGCGGATGCAGATAAGTACAACGCAATTTCTGGCCGTGGTGGAACCGCAATTAAATTCGCATTGCAACAAATCGGAGATAAGTATGTATTTGGTGCAGATGGAATGGTGTACTGGGATTGTTCAGGCTTAACTATGCGCGCCTTCCAAGCGGCAGGGGTTTCACTTCCGCATTCAGCCAGGGCGCAGTACCAATATGGAAAAGCGGTTTCTCGTAATGATTTACAACCAGGTGATCTAGTATTTTTTGGCAAACCAATTTCACACGTTGCAATTTACTTGGGGGGAAACCGAATGATTCACGCTCCCAGAACAGGTAGCCGAGTAAAGATTGCCGACTTTGATCTTGGTCATAAACCATATATAGGTGCTCGGCGACTTTAATTCATGAACTCAAAGAATCGAAAAATATTATTAGTAACAAATGATCTAGGTCCTAGGGTCGGAGGAATTGAAAGTTTTATACTTGGATTACTCGCACGGATTGAGCAAAATTCTGTAGTAATTCTCACTTCAAGACAAAAAAATTCTCAACCTTTTGATCAGGAACTATTAAGTAAATATGGTGCGATTGTAATTCGAGATCGTTCTAAAATTTTACTTCCAACCCCCAGAGTTATACATAGAGCAAAGAAAATTATGGTGGATTTCAATTCGACCACAATTTGGTTTGGCGCTGCCGCACCGCTTGCAATAATGGCAGGAAGTTTACGAAAATCTGGAGCAAAAAATATTGTTGCCTTAACCCATGGTCATGAAGTTTGGTGGGCAAAGCTTCCGATTTTTCGTAGCGCTATATCAAAAATCACCAAGGATGTAGATATTCTTACCTACCTGGTTGATTTCACTAAAAATGCCATGCTGCCGGCAATTATTGACAAATCTAAATTGGTAAAAATTGCTCCAGGAATTGATGTTGATCACTTTTCACCTGCTGAAAGCGATCAAAACTTAATTGAGAAATATCGTCTGAATGGTCGAAGAGTAATTGTTTCCGTGGGTCGCTTAGTGCATCGTAAAGGTCAAGATAAGTTAATTGAGGCGATGCCGGAAGTTTTAAAGCGATTCCCCAATGCGGTCTTGCTCTTAGTTGGTCAAGGACCTATCCAATCAATGCTAGAGAAATTAATTCGTCATTATAATTTAGAAAATAATGTGATCTTCACTGGTCGAATTCAATTTGCAGATCTTCCCAGATATATTCAGTTGGGCGAAATATTTGCCATGCCATGCCGGGATAGATTTTTCGGGTTAGAGGTTGAAGGGCTGGGAATTGTTTATTTAGAAGCAAGTGCATGTGGCATACCGGTGATCGTTGGTAAATCTGGCGGTGCACCTGATGCGGTAATTAACAATAAGACTGGATTAATTGTGGATGGTAGATACTCATCAGAGATTGCTGAAGCAGTGTGTAAATTGTTAAGTGATGAAGAATTAGCACGAAAAATGGGAAATGAAGGCCGAAAGTGGATTGTAGATAATTGGCGTTGGGAAATTTGGTCGAACAAATTTAATAAATTACTTAGCTATTAATTAAATTATTGGAGATTGCAATATTCACGGCTTGGGCTCTATTGCTTGCCGATAGCTTTCGATAAATTGCCGCTAAATGAGTTTTAATAGTTGCCTCAGTTAAAAATAATTGCTTACCCATAACTACGGCAGTGGTGCCACTTCCTAGCAGTTGTAAAACTTCCATCTCTTTAGCTGTTAATCCGAAATCTTTTACCGGAGTAGTCTTATTTACCTTTCCAACAGATTTGAATTCATGATTCCCATCCGAGATGCTGCTGAGTAACGATACTAATTCGCTGACCGGTGAACTTTTTAATATGTAGGCGCTTGCGCCAGAGCTTTTGGCCAAATCTAGATTGGATTGATCATCATTCATGGTGAGCACCACAAATTTAATTAGAGAGCCGAATCCCATTATCTCAGTAATAATTTCTAGACCATTTCCATCACCTAGGTTTAGATCAACGATGCAAAAATCTGGATTGAATTTATTTAACACCGCCAATGCTTCAGATTTTGAAGCTGCTTCAGAGATGATGGTAAAGCCGGCAGAGGTTAGGGCTTCACTCAATCCGATTCGAATCAGAGCGTGATCATCAACTATAACTACGGAGTTCATAATCTCTTGGGTAATTTAATAGTGAAGGTGGAGGCGTCACGGTTTAACTCGCCACCAAGTCTTGTGATACGTTCTGCTATTCCAATTAAGCCAAACCTATTTTGGGAACTTTTTTCTGTAAAGGCTCCATCATCGCTGTAAATGATTAACCCTTCAGAGAGACTTAAAAGAATTTTCTTACAGTTGGAGTGTGAAATTGAGTTCAAAATTAACTCTCTAATACATCTAATCAAATCATATTTATCATCTTTACTTACCTCACATTTACCTTGCAATTCATATGTAATCTCACTACCAGTTAATAAGGTTTCTAGTTGTGATTTAATTGATTCTATAAAGCTTTGGTTTGAGTTATTTCGAAGTTCAAATATTTCATTTCTGACTTGATCAACAACACCGGTGATGGTTGAGCGTAATCTTCGTAGCTCTGTTCTAGAGTTTTGATCTAAGTTTTCGCGACCGATAACCGAATCTAATTTATAGCCAATTGCTACTAAATCTTGTGCCAAACCATCATGCAGCTCTCGGGCTAGCCGAGAGCGATCAGAATTAGGCGAAGAGTTCATCTATCTCGCGAGCGAATTGCTGACCAACAACATGTCGCTTGACGGATAGTTTCGCGGTTAATTGACCACCAGCGATTGAGAAATCAACTGGAAGCACAGTGAATTTTCTAATTGATTCGGCCCGGCTAACCGCCTTATTTGTTTCATCCACAGCTGTTTGTATTACCGCAAGCAGAGTTGGATCTTTTGCTAACTCCGCAATAGATGCTCCCTCTTTTTTATTGGCAACTGCCCAAGGTTTAATTGCATCTGGGTCTAATGTAATAAGTGCTGCGATAAATGGCTTGTTGTCACCAACGACCATACATTGGGATATCAATGGATGTGAGCGCAATCTATCTTCAAGAACTGCAGGTGCCACATTTTTTCCGCCTGCTGTAACAATTAATTCTTTTTTGCGACCAACAATGTATAAATATCCTTCGTCATCTATACGACCTAAATCACCAGATTTAAAGTAACCATCTGCGGTAAATACCTCTGCATTTGCTGCATCATTTTGCCAATAGCCTTTCATCACAATTGGTCCTTTAATTAAAACTTCACCATCTTCAGCAATTTTTATGGTGTTACCGGGGATGGTTTTTCCGACGGAACCAACTTGATGAGCCCACGTTAAATTCAATGTGGCACCTGCGGTAGTTTCAGTTAAACCATAACCCTCTAAAACTCGAATTCCAGCTCCGCGATAAAAGTGACCCAGGCGAATACCAAGTGGTGCGCCACCGGAAATTGCAGCCTCAACTCGACCACCCATCCCGGCACGAATCTTTGAATAAACCAATTTATCAAATAAGCGATGTTGAATTCGAACAAGTGGTGAAATCTTCTTTCTATCTAAACCTTCACTGTATGCAATTGCAATTTCAGCAGCTTTATGGAATATCTTTCCTTTACCAGCAGACTCTGCTCTTGATTCCGCTCCGTTGTAAATTTTTTCAAATATCCGAGGTACAGCCAAGACAAATGTAGGTTTAAACGATGCAAGATCAGTTGGCAGGCGAGTGATGTCTGCGCAATGAGCAAGATGTAGGCCTGCAGTAATTGCTCCAATTTGAACCATTCGACCAAATACATGTGCAATTGGCAGGAATAATAAAGTTGATCCACCCGGCTTTAAAAATAGATCACTTGCGCCATTAACAACATTTCCGCACTCGGCCAAGAAGTTTCCGTGAGTTAACTGCACGCCCTTTGGCTTACCTGTTGTTCCAGAAGTATAAATTAAAGTAGCAAGCGTTTCTGGTGTAAGAGCGTTGCGTCGATTAGTTATTTCATCATCTGAGACAGATGTTCCAGCAGCGGTTAAAGTTGCAATTGCATTATCAGTAATACTCCAAATATTTTTACATGATCCAGGCATCACTGGTTTAGCAAGATCTGCTAAAACAGAAGTTTCAACAATAATTGCAACCGCACCAGAGTCAGTTAAAATCCAATCAATTTGTTCAGCGCTAGATGTTTCATAAATTGGAACCGGCACTGCACCAGCAAACCAAATTGCAAAATCTAAGATTGTCCATTCATATCTAGTGCGCGACATAATTGCGACACGATCACCAATCTTCACGCCCGAAGCAACTAATCCCTTACCAACAGACCGAATCTCTTCTTCAAACTCTTTTGCAGTAACTGGTTGCCAGCCATCCCCAAGTGGGCGCGAGACAACAATTCGCTCTGGCTCAAACCAGGCTCTTTCTGAAATTAAATTTGTTAAATTGCCAGCCACAGCCGGCGGGATGATTGCTGGAACTGACATTTCATTCATGAGCCCAACGCTAGTGCCTATGGCGCCAATACCGCCATAACGGATGGTCATTTAACTATCCCTACTAGGCGGTAGCCTTTGCAGCATGTCCGATATCTCAACTTCAACAGTTACCGTAGAGGCACCTGCCGATCAAGTACAGGCCGTGCTCTTTGATTTACCTTCTTATCCAACATGGTCAACCTCAATTAAATCTGTAAATGTAATTACTACAGATGAAAAAGGTCGAGCAACCCAGGTGCAAGTATCAGTTGATGCTGGTGCACTAAAAGACAAGCCAACATTGAATTACGATTGGAGTAAAGCACCAGGTCGTCTTGAGTTTTCATTAGAGGATGCGGATCTCCTAACTGAAATGACTGGCGCCTACATAATTAAAGACAATGGCGATGACACTACAGATGTAACATATGAATTAACTGTTGGATTATCAATGCCGGTGCCTGCGATGATGCGTCAAAAAGCTGAAAAATCCACAATTGATTTAGCCCTTAAGCAATTAAAGGAAAAACTGGAAAATTAATTGAACTTAGCTAGCGAACATTTTGGCCTGACAGTGGGCATAGATATCGGCGGCACCAAAGTTTTGGGTGGTGTTGTTGACACTAATGGAAATATATTGGGAAGTTTTAGAAAAGACACACCAAAATCTGGTGGTAAAGATTTAATTAATGTAATTATTGAAGTAATTGAAGAGTTACAAAAATCTCATGTGATAACTGGAATTGGCGTAAGCACGGCTGGAATAGTTTCATCAGACCGTAAAACTGTTATTGCAGCTGGAAATATTGCTAATTGGAATAATGTTTCACTAGCCGAGGCATTAATTAAAGAGTTTGGCCTTCCTGCAGTGGTTGAAAATGATGCAAATGCGGCAATCTGGGCCGAGTACAAATTTGGAAATGCAAAAGATTTGAACCCTGTTATGTTTTTTATTATTGGAACTGGCATGGGTGGCGGATTAATAATTGATGGCAAGCTTTATCGAGGTGCACATGGCATCGGCGCAGAGTTTGGCCACATGATGGTGAAATTAGATGGTGAAAAATGTGGCTGCGGTGCAATCGGTTGCATCGAAACATATGCATCTGGATCTGCGTTAATGAGATACGCGCATGAGGAGATGTCTGCAAATCTTGATGCAGGCAAAGAGTTGCTAGCTTTTGGTGATGGAACCCTAGATGGATTTACTGGCCAGGCTTTAAATAAGGCTGCGAAATCTGGCAACTCCTTAGCTTTGTCTGCATTTAATAAACAAGCTGATTGGGTCGGCTCTGCAATTGCTTCTTACACATTGCTTCTGGATCCTGAGGCGATCATCATCGGTGGTGGCGTAATTGATGCCGGTGAAATCTTTTTAAAACCAGCCATTGCTGCGGCTGAAAAATATATGCCATTTGCCGGAAAACATCCGCTACCAAAAATTATTGCGGCAAAATTTGGAAATGATGCTGGCCTAGTTGGCGCGGCAGATTTAGTTAGAGCTTAATTCCTTCATCAAAATCATCATCTGATCTGGCAGTTCGCCAAATTAAGATCGCAACCCCACCACATATTGCTATTAATCCCGGCCAAATGCCGGCGATATCAAAGGTGGTAAATCTATTTGCAACTAAGTATGAAATACCTACCCCTATTGCAATTAATCCAGCTCGTTGGGTTTGATCAAATTTTGGCAACTTTGGATTTGGGGGAGTAAATCGATCTAGATCTACAAAATTATCCAACTCATCTAAATAGGTATTTGGGCTCGATTCATCTAATGAAAGACCAGAGACTATTGAGTCAAACTCGGCATCAATTAACTCTCGCTCATTATAATTATCCTCTCGGGAAATTACGCCACTTAAAACCTCTTCAATAAATATTTGGGATTGTTCATTGAGTAGATCGGAATCATAATCAAGAGCAACATTGTGGAAGGATTTTTCAAAAATAACCTCTTTTATATCTACTGAGTAAATATTTTCAATAATTGTTTCAGAGTTTGATGGGTTAACTACATGATCATTTATTGAGTAACCAATCATTACCGGTAAATCAATTAAATAAAGATCACCCTCTACTAATTTCCATAATTTGCGCAATGAGTCCAATGCCTTAAGTGGCGTACGCCCGTAGCTGTGTTTCGGTGGATTTGGTTTAGCAACATCAGTAACGCGCTTACCCTTTAGGGAAGGGATAAGATATTTCATAATAGGGGTCAATTTAAGAATTAATCTCCGATCATGAATAGATGGATTAACAAGCATTAATCCCTCAACTTCACTTCCCCTTATTTGACACAAACGAAGCGCCAGTGCGCCGCCCATGGAGAAACCAGCGATAAATACCCGATCACATTTCGCACGAAGCGCTAAATATGAATCCTCAACACATTTGTACCAATCAACCCAAGTTGTTTCATTCATCTCCTCCCAATTTGTTCCGTGGCCTGGCAAACGCGGAGCATGCACGGTGTAACCAATTTGATTTAAAAACTTTGCCCACGGCGCAATTGAAACTGGAGAGCCGGTAAATCCATGAATAACAAGAACACCAATTTTCCCACCAGATAGCACCAAATCCTGGGAGTTGGGAATGGTATTCACGCTCAGATGGTGTCATAGATTGAAGAAAGCCGTAAATTACTCCCGTGGCTTATCAAATTCTTAAATCCTTTCTTGTGCCGCTTTTGATGTTGCTATTTAGGCCAAAGGTAACTGGCCTTCGCCATGTGCCAAATACTGGACCAGTAATAATTGCCTCAAACCATTTATCTTTTAGTGATTCAATATTTATGCCGTTGGTAGTTCCAAGAAAGGTAACCTTCTTAGCCAAGAGTGAGTATTTCACCTCACCAGGCATTAAAGGATTCATCAAGAAATTAACCTTTATGGCATTAGGCCAAGTTCCAATAGATCGATCTGGTGGCAAGCGAAGTGAGGCTGCATTATTAACAGGCTTGCGCGTTCTAAAAGAGGGAAGTTGTATTGGTATTTATCCGGAAGGGACGAGATCACCCGATGGGCGGCTATATAAAGGACGCACTGGAATTGCGCGGATGGCAATCGAGTCTGGTGCGGCCGTTGTGCCAGTGGCCATGTTTAATACTGCCGAAATTCAACCGACCGGACATGTTGTACCAAAGGTAAGAAGAGTTGAAATGATATTTGCCGAGCCAATGTACTTCACTGGGGACTCAACAGACCCAGCGGTACTACGAGAAGCTACAAATAAGATCATGGATGTAATTGCCGCGATGTCTGGTCAAATTTATGTGCCAAATATGTATGCATCAGAGGCAAAGGATGCGATCAATAAGAGCAGAGCTGAAAATGCAGGAGATTTTGAGTAGCGCTTACTCGACACCAATAAACTCTTTTCTAGATTGCAGGTAATTACACATATCGCAAACTGGTTTTGCCGGTGGTAACTTTGCATCAACCACAGCAATAAAATCAGTCAGCCGATCTTGTAATGATTGTGGATTTCGTTCTATTGGTCGCCAGGTATGTTTTAACTTAAGACCAAAACCTTTGACGACATCACCAGCTGGTTCAATTAGCGACCACACTAGCAAGCCCATTAGTGAAACCTTTTTTGGCTCACCACTCGCTGGATTCTCTAGGGCAAATGCATACGCCTCAAGTTGTGGCTGATAGAGATCAGTTTTATCGGAGTCTTTTGCTTGGAATTTGCAATCAACAATTCCATACGTGCCATCTGCAAATTCAAGTAACAGGTCATACTTGCCACGAATTGCATAATTTGATGATGCGCCATTTACCTGAATCAAAGATGATTTAACCCAACCACCTAAATCTTTGACCTTACCCTCTGGCAGAACTGGCGCAATATCTGCAGTGTTCTTTGCAGCAAAGTAATTTTCTTGCATCGCTGAAAGTTCACCGACTAATGGCATATTGCCTGGAGTACGTAATCCATGGTTGTAAGACAGCCATAGGCAGCGATGACAGCCACCCCATGAAAAGGTTAAATCTGATGGTGAAATAAATTCGCGGGCATTTCCTACTGCAGTTGAAGAGGCCATTTGATAATTCTGCCGACTCGCACTGACAATGCGGGATTACGCCACGCTAGTTGAAGATAAAGATGGAGGAGATTGTAAAAACTCCTAAGCAGATCATCACCGCTCCGCCAAATCTGCGCATAAAAATTAATCGATTAAGATCACTAGATAGCCATTCTCGGGCGGTTCCAGCGAGCAATCCATAAGAACCATCTGAAATAAAGGCGATTACGCAGAAAATCAATCCAAGCAGAAGCAATTGTTGGGTCACATTATTTTTTTCTTGATCTATAAAAGCGGGCAGTATTGCTGCAAAAAAAACAATTGATTTTGGATTTAATACTCCTACCCAAAACCCATTTCTCGCAGATATAAAAAGTGAAGGTTTTATCTCTTCGGCTTTCTGCATCCCTTGGGCATCAACCTTGCTCGCTTTAATAGCGCCATAGCCAAGGTAAATTAAGTAAAGACCACCTGCCCATTGGACTGAGTTAAAGAAAAGATGAGAGCTTTGAAGAAGAGGACCAAGTCCAAGCGCCACGAGCACCGAGACCAGGAACATCCCCAAGGTATTTCCAGCCACCGTTGCCACGGCTGAGGCGCGACCCCAGGCAATCGCCCGAGCAATTGTGAATAGGACAGATGGACCTGGAGCCAAAATGATCAGAATCGTCGCTATTAGGTACTCCCAGAGGCGAGATGGCAGTAGATCAGCGGTAAACACGCGGTAATCCTAGGCCCACAGGCTTGCATCATTTGAGACTCCTGCTTACTATCCGATACTATCGATTCGATATATCTGATAGTTACTCATACCCTGGAGGCGTAATGAGATCTCGTGCTGAGTCACTTGAGTTCGCCCTCCTTGGCCTGCTTTCCCAAGGTCCACTTCATGGCTATGAATTAAGAAAACGAATGACTGCAATCTACGGTCCATTTCGCGCATTAAGTTTTTCAGTTCTATATCCGCAACTTCGCAAGATGTCAGAGAGCAAAATAATCGCAGAGACAGTTAAAGAGTCAGGTGGTTTGTCACGGCGCTCGCGAATTGTTTATGAGTTAACAGCTAAAGGCAAAGAGAAGTTTTCGCAATTAATGGAAAGTGCAACACCAGATAATTTTGAAGATGAAGGCTTTGAGGTCCGCTTCGCATTTTTTGGACCAACACCTCGCACTAGTCGCGTAAGAATTTTAGAGGGACGTCACAGACGTTTAATTGAAAAGGCGGAGATCATCCGCCGCGAATTATCAAAGATTCCAGAAGGTATCGACGCCTATTTGGTTGAGTGGCGCCGTCACTCGTTGGATTCAGCAGAGCGAGAAATTGCTTGGTTGGAAGAAATGCTAAAAACTGAAAGGAAAAGCAAGTGACCATAGAAGATAAAGGTGAAATCAGAGTAGCCATTGTTGGAGTAGGAAACTGCGCTAACTCATTAGTCCAAGGTATTACTTACTACAAAGATGCCACTAACGAAACAGAGATTCCTGGTTTGATGCACCCAGTACTAGGCGGCTATCACATTAAAAACATCAACTTTGTTTTAGCTTTTGATGTCGATGCAAAGAAAGTTGGCTTAGATCTTGCAGATGCGATCTGGGCTAGCGAAAACAACACAATTAAGTTCTGCAATGTGGCCCAAACTGGAGTAAAGATTAAGCGCGGCGTAACACTTGATGGTCTTGGCCGTTACTACAAAGAGACAATCACTGAATCAACCGATGCACCAGCAGATATTGTTGCTGAATTAAAGGCGGCAATGGTAGATGTATTAATTTGTTACCTACCTGTTGGATCTGAAGAGGCAGCTAAGTTTTACGCACAATGCGCAATTGATGCCGGATGTGCATTTGTTAATGCTCTTCCAGTCTTTATTGCATCTGATCCAGAGTGGGCAGATAAGTTCACAAAGGCTGGAATTCCAATTGTGGGCGATGATATTAAGTCACAAGTTGGTGCAACTATTACTCACCGAATCATGGCGAAATTATTCCAAGATCGCGGCGTTCACCTAGATCGCACCTACCAATTAAATGTTGGTGGAAACATGGACTTCAAAAACATGTTAGAGCGTGATCGTCTTGAGTCAAAGAAGATCTCAAAGACTCAATCAGTTACCTCACAACTTGATTACGATCTAGGCAAGAAAAATGTTCACATCGGACCATCTGATTACATTCCATGGCTAGATGATCGCAAGTGGGCATATGTTCGCTTAGAAGGACGCGCCTTTGGCGATGTGCCATTAAATCTTGAGTACAAACTTGAGGTATGGGATTCACCAAACTCTGCTGGTGTTATTATTGATG
>Ga0214917_10006511_pt1 | contig 12086 bp, 11 predicted proteins | sample LL_1208_BB_MetaG_FD_177983 | JGI IMG/M metagenome (GOLD analysis project Ga0214917, IMG submission 177983) | Freshwater microbial communities from Lake Lanier, Atlanta, Georgia, United States - LL_1208_BB | ecosystem: Environmental > Aquatic > Freshwater > Lake | place: USA: Georgia | collected...
TCTTTGGGCTTTAAAACTCCTCGTCAATTTAACCTGGATTTTATTAATCGGAAGAAATTTATCAAGGAGGTCAACACCACATTTTATTCTCTTTCTTTAGCTTGATTTAACCGGGGGCATTACAAAACCGAAGGGGTAATTCTCCTGCTATCCTCTTAACTGCATCTAATAAGGATTGAGAAAAATCTGTCACAAAATCTAATTCGTTTAAAAAACCAATAAAACTCGCATTAGTAAGTAATTTTCTTTCACCATTGATAACTTGATGCTTATCGAGCCTAACATCTTTTACAACTTGTTCAAACTGTTTAGTCTTTGCTTGATCCATACATTTCTTAACTACATCATATAGCTCAAAAATTCGGCTATCATCCCTGGGACCTACCAATGCAAATCCAGCCTTTCCTCGCCCTTCAGCAGGAAGAAGATCTGTCAACGCTATCTTAACAACAGGAACTGAAACAGAGTGAGACTTGACGGATGTATCTACAGCTATTTCATCATGCACCAGATTAAAGCTATCTAATGCAGCTTGCACTATTGCGCCTCGCTTTTGGGAAAGCGTAACTCCAGTACCTACCCTCCTTCGTTGCTCTTGGGGAGGAGCACTACGAAATTCTTCAACTGACTGCACCTTAGATAAATTTATTTTCTTTCCATTTTGTGAAGTTAGCTCAAATTGATCACCCTTCACCTCCACACTCAGATAATGGATACCTTCACAGCACCACGAAAAGTCCTGTGGATTACTAGTAAATTTTTTAATACCTGATGGATCTTGAACAAGAAATACATAACTTTTGTCTTTGGCCTGAAACAATAGACTATGCACTTTAGAATTATCTAAAAAAGGGGTCAAAAATGTCAGATGTGTGTCTTGTTTTTTAATACCAAAAAAATTTCTACCCATTTTTTTTACATTTGCTTCATCTACATATGTAATGCCTAGGCTAGTCACCCATCCTTCCAAAAAACCCTTTTTAAGCGTCTCTAGACCACTAGGCAATACAACATCTTTACCTGCCTTCTTTGGAGGCTTGACGCTAACATCAAGTCCCCATTGGGCTGCTAGTGATTGTAAATACGTACCCAATGCCACACCAGATAAGGATGTGCCAGATACAGAAAAACTCAAAACTTTTGAAAAAAACATATAAACCCCTAGATTTGACGTTACTCTGTTATCGAAAAAAAATAAATTAAAATTTCAGGAGCATTGTCTTAAATTGGTATTATCTAGAAAAATACACCTTATCTAAGGCCGGATAATAGCGTCCATCTAAAAAATCCATAATATCGTCTAAATAGCGTAAAATCACCACAAACAACATCCAAAATTGTACAAAATAGTATTCTGTGGGCACGGTCACCGTAAACATCACCAAGTACATCACTGCAAAAGTAGACACTAAGCCCAATACCCAAGATCGAGTCAATACCACACATCCCCCCAAAACGACCAAGTAATACAGTAATAATGGCAGCCCTAAAAAGGCATATACCCCAATATAAAACCAAAAAAGCCCCCTGGGCTTAAAATAATTAAAAGGAGACCAAATATAAAGCAATGTCATGCCAATTAGTACAGCCAATTGATGCCAAAATTCTCCATACAATATGTCCTGCAAATATAGGATTCCAAACCCAAGGCCTACTGACATTACATAAGACAATGCTTTAACAAAAGGGAGTTTAGCCATATAAAAATAATGATTTCGATTATCTAGGCGTTGTGACACTGTTTTAGAATGAAAGTATAAAAAAGAAAATAAGCGATCAAAAGGCAATGATGCCACACATAACGCAAGCCCTAAAAAAACCAGTTCGCTCATTTACTCTAAATTAGCCAAGTTCAAAAGCTGAGTGAAGAAGATGTAATGCCTTCTCTCCTTCGGATTTAGGGACAACACATGACACTTTAATCTCAGATGTCGAAATTAATCTGATATTAATTTCATGATCACCTAATGTTCTAAATAAAGTTGCAGCAACACCTGGTTTAGACATCATACCTACGCCAACAATAGACACCTTCGCAACTTCATTATCACATTCGACAGATTCTGCACCCAATTCGCGTGCGACGGTCTCTGTCACCTGTTTGGCATTGGCCAAATCATCTTCATCAACTGTAAACGAAATTTGATTTTTACCATCAGCACCCAAAGATTGGATAATCATATCCACATTAATCGAGGCCTCAGCCAAGCGAGAAAACACCTTACCCGCAACTCCCGGAGAATCCGGAACCCCACAAATAGATACTTGAGCTTCACTAGTATTGAGTGTCACACCGGTGACAGGACGATTCACTTCCATGGCGCTAGCCTCCTTAACATATGTTCCTTGGTCCATTTTAAAGGACGACCGAACATGTAAAATAATTCCATTTTCTTTAGCGCATTCTACAGAGCGAGGATGCAATACTTTTGCACCCAAAGACGCCAATTCCAACATTTCATCATACGAAATTTCGTCAATTTTAGAGGCCGTGGTCACCTTACGAGGGTCTGTAGTGTATACACCATCAACATCGGTACAAATATCACAAATCGGGGCTTTTAATGCAGCAGCCAATACAACAGCAGATGTATCCGACCCGCCTCGGCCAATCGTTGTCACATCATTGGCATCATTAATACCCTGAAACCCAGTCACAACAACAACTTTCCCCTGATTCAGTTCGGCTAAAATTCTGTCAGTATGCACATTGGCAATTTTGGACTTACTATGAATCCCTTCCGTCACTACGCCGGCCTGAGGGCCCGTCAAGGAAATTGCAGGCACTCCCAGCTCCTGTAAAGCCATTGCCGTTAATGCAGCAGAGATATTTTCGCCTGTCGAAATTAACGCATCATATTCACGCGGATTAGGAGACAGAGAAATTTGTTTAGATAATGCAATTAAGTCATCCGTAGTATCGCCCATGGCAGACACCACGATCACAACGTGAGGATGAGACTCACGAAATTGTTTAACACGACGCGCAACCGCCTGAATTCGCTCAGGAGACCCCACAGACGTACCACCATATTTTTGTACAATAATGTCAGACATAACAGGAAAAATTAACTTAGAGTATAAAAATTGTCAATTTTACCTTATGAAGTGATTGCAAAAAACCCACTAATTCGTTTTAACTCAACTCGTTTTGTTAATGCAAAGGCCCCAATTTTAAGCTTTGGCAATGTCTTAGAAATTGCTAACACCTTAGTATATGACGATAAGCGACTTTGCTCCCAAACAATATAAGGAATAATACCCACCCCATATCCCGCACTTACCAAAGATAAAACCCCCTCAAACTCCATCACATCTTGAATGGTAGCTGGAGTAATCCCATAAGCCAAAAACCAATTATCAACAACTTCCCTTGTAATGCCGCTATCCGGCACCAACACCGTATCGCTTTCCCAATTCACAGTATCTGGATGATCAAGACCTGCAATTAAAACAAGGGGCATGCGCTCCAAAGGCTTAAATGTCACAAAATCAGGTATTGTCCCCGAAATAGGCATAATCCCAATATCCGCTTCCTGGCTTTGTAATTTATCCAATACTCGCTGAACAGCCCCCGTTTCCAGCCGCACTTGCACATGCGGAAACTCTGCCCGATAGTGTTGCAATAAGGGTGGCAATACCCCATAACTAGCAGTAACCGAACAATAAATCCGCAAGTCCCCACCCAAAGGTCGGTCACCATCCCGAAATCCTTCCATCATTAATTCGTAATCATGAGACGTCTTAAGTGCAAACTCAAAAAACCGAGACGCCTCGCGATTTACCCTGACATTGCGATTATCCCGATCAAATAATGTCATACCCAATTCAGCTTCAATTTGCCGGATACGACGTGTCAAATTTGACGGACTCATTAAAAAGGCTTTACTTGTTTCTAAAAAATGAAGTGATTTTGCCAAATGGGTCACTATCTTTAAATCTTCGATATTCATAAATAAAAACTATCAGATTATTTTAAAAATAAAAACAATATTTTAAAATATAAAATAATTTATTCTAAAATATTCAATATTATTAAATAATAAAACCTGATAAACTCCTAAAACAATTAAAAAGTTTCCTACAAGGAGAAAAAAATGACACCAGTTCATGACTTTCAAACTACCATTTTTAAAAAAGAAAAAATCAATCTCGCCAATACAGAGGAATACATTGTCCGTGGCGGCCGCGATTTATTTCACTTATTACCCCAAGCATTTAAAGGGATTAAGCAAATCGGCGTTATCGGATGGTCATCACAAGGGCCAGCACAGGCTCAAAACCTAAGAGACTCTCTTGAAGGCACCGGCATTAAAGTAAAAATTGGTCTTCGCAAAGGGTCTGCCTCAATTAAATCAGCCGAAGCTGCTGGCTTTACTGAAACATCCGGAACACTAGGTGAAATGTATGATGTCATTTCCGAATCAGATCTCGTGCTTTTATTAATTGCTGACGCCGCCCAAGCCGAACTATACCCACAAGTATTTAATGCATTAAAACCCAATTCCACACTCGGGTTATCCCACGGCTTTTTACTAGGACACCTCAAATCAAAAGGCGAAGAATTTCCAAAAAATATCAATGTCATTGCCGTATGCCCTAAAGGAATGGGACCATCTGTCCGTCGCCTTTATGAGCAAGGCAAAGAAGTCAATGGCGCAGGGATCAACACCAGCTTCGCAGTTCACCAAGATGTCACTGGCACAGCCACAGAAATCGCATTAGGCTGGTCTGTTGCAATTGGCGCACCTTTTTCATTTCGTACGACTTTAGAAAGTGAATACAAATCAGACATTTTTGGCGAAAGAGGTATTTTATTAGGTGGGGTTCATGGCGTTATCGAAGCACTATACCGCTGGTTTAAAGCCCATGGAAAAACTCAGGAACAATCCTTTATTGATTCAGCTGAATCGATTACAGGTCCAATTAATGAAACTATTTCTAAAGAAGGAATTAAAGCCGTTTATGACAAATTATCAGACGCGGACAAAGTGGTATTTAGAAAAGTGTATTCACATGCTTACCACCCAGCGTATGAAACATTATGGGAAATTTATGACGAAGTCGCCTCAGGAAATGAAATCAACAGCGTCATTATGGCCGGAAAACGCTTTGCAAAATACCCAATGGGCAAAATTGACGGGACTGAAACATGGATTGTTGGAGAAAAGGTACGGGCTAACCGTGCACAAAATGGCACACCTGCCATTAATGCCGTTGCTGCAGGCGTCTACATTGCAACCATGATGGCCCAAATCGACCTCCTTCTTCACAAAGGTCATGCGTACTCAGAAGTAATCAACGAATCCATTATCGAATCCGTCGATTCTCTCAACCCTTACATGCACTACAAAGGCGTGGCATACATGATCGACAATTGCTCGACGACCGCACGTTTAGGCGCACGTAAGTGGGCCCCTCGGTTTGACTACTTACTGACTCAACTCACATTTCCGGCAATTGATGCCAATAAAGCCGAAAATGCAGACTTGATTAACCAATTTTTAACCCACTCGGTTCACCAAGCCATGTCTGTGTGCCAAACACTCAGACCCACAGTAGATATCGCTGTAAAATAAATGATCCGAATTGGATTAATTGGGACCAATGGCGCAGGCAAATCAACAGCCTGCGCCTATTTTAAAGAAAAGGGCTTCGAGGTCTTTTCACTATCCAATATCATTCGTCAAGAATGTGACCGTTTAGGCCTCGAAAAAACCCGAGAAAACCTCATCACCACCGGCAATCGCCTTAAAAAAGAAGGTGGCCAAGCAATTTTGGCACAAAAAGCAATCGAATTTGCCGAAAAAAACAATATCTCCAAAATCGTATTTGATAGCATTCGCAATGACGAAGAATGCCGCACCCTTAAAAAAAACAGTACTCTGTTAATTGGAATCGATGCCCCAATCGAAATCCGCTACAAACGAGTCAAATTACGCAATGACAGCACCGATCATGTTGACTTTGAAACCTTTAGATATCTCGAAGGGCTTGAAATGAGCGGTCAAAGCTCTGGGCAATACATTGCCCGCGCCCTAGAACACTGCAAAACCATTATCAGCAATGATAAAGACGAAACCCATTTACACGATGCGCTTAGCCGCATATTGGAGACATCATGCCAAGATTAAGCTTAGAGGGCGGCCATGTCCTCAATGGTACAGTGAGAGTATCTGGTGCAAAAAATGCGGCATTGCCAATACTGGCAGGCACAATCCTTGTAGAAGGCGACTCTTTAATCGAAAATGTCCCCAATTTATTAGACATAAGCACCATGACTAAAATGCTAAATGCCCTCGATGTTGTCGCAGAGCCATGCCCCGAAAAAAACATTTTAAAAATCAGAAATAATCGCAAAATTAGGCATATTGCCCCCTATGATTTGGTGACTGCCATGCGGGCCTCCTTTTTTGTTGCGGGTCCAATTTTAGCCCGTACTGGCTATGCCAAAGTCCCCATGCCAGGCGGCTGTAGCATCGGGTCACGCCCCATCGATATCCACCTTACCGGATTTAAAGCCATGGGTGCAGAAATCCGCATCGAACATGGATTTGTCGAGCTAAAATGCCCCAAACTTAAAGGTACACGCATGCATTTGGATTTTCCATCTGTCGGCGCCACCGAAAATATCATGATGGCGGCCACCCTCGCCCAAGGCCAAACCATTATCGAAAATGCAGCACGCGAACCCGAAATCGATGATTTAGCCAATTATCTCAATAATGCAGGCGCACAAATTTCGGGGATTGGCACTAGTATCCTCACCATCAATGGCGTCCCTCGCTTATCCGGCTGTACTCATCGCGTCATCGCTGACCGTATCGAAGCCGCAACCTTACTGATTGCAGGTGCCATCACCGGTGGAAAAGTCACCGTCGAAGATGCCATTTTTGCGCATCTAGAGCCCATTGTTCAAAAAATGCAGGAATGTGGCGTTCAAATGGATGTCGATGTACAAGGCAATAAAATCACAGTCTCTCCAAGTGGCCCTCTTAAAGCCGTTAATTTTGAAACCATGCCATTTCCAGGATTCCCTACCGATGCCCAAGCCCAAATGATGACCCTATTAACCGTATCAGCAGGGACAAGTGTCGTTGCAGAAAAGATATTTGAAAACCGATTTATGCATGCCGAAGAATTAAAACGACTGGGCGCCAATATCAAAATTCATAGCGACACCGCCATTATCACGGGTGTTCCTCGCCTATCCGGTGCCGAAGTTAAAATTACTGACCTGCGTGCTGGGGCGGCACTCATCTTGGCAGGCTTAAATGCAGAAGGTATTACCACCGTACATGGCCTAAAACACCTCAAGCGAGGCTACGAAAATCTCCCCGAAAAACTCACTTCACTGGGCGCAAAGATTTTATAAAACTCAGTCTCATAGTACGATAGTGCATATGAATACACTCAGCTTTACCAAAGCCCATGGACTAGGAAATGACTTTATCCTAATCGATGCCACCCAATGGTCGACATCAGAAATTGACCATATCATCCACCAAAGCCCCATCTTATGCGATCGCAATCGTGGCATTGGTGCAGATGGCGTCATCCTTGCACTCCCCTCCTTAGTCGCAGACAGTACAATGCGTGTGATTAACAGCGATGGTAGCGAGCCAGAAATGTGTGGAAATGGCATTCGATGTTTTGCAAAATGGCTTTATGCCGCAGGAATTGTCAAAAAATTAAACATGGCCATCGAAACAGGCCGAGGCATTTTATATCCAGAATTGGTCATGGAAAACACTCAAATCACACTCATTAAAGTCGACATGGGTGAGCCGATTTTGCAGCCAGAAAATGTCCCATTTTTGCACCAAAAAAGCACTCCAAAAAATCAACAACAATTTTCACTATCCACCCGCTCAACCAGTGTCGATATCATGCCCATTTCAATGGGTAACCCTCATGGCATTATTTGGACACCTGACCTTACCCAGGTCAATTTAGCCCAAGTGGGGCCAGAGTTAAGCACTCACCCTGCATTTCCTAACCACGCCAATATTGAATTTGCCCAAATCGAATCGCCGCACCACGTCAGCGTACTGGTGTGGGAACGTGGCTCTGGTGCCACCCAAGCATGTGGAACAGGCGCTTGTGCCGTCGCAGTAGCAGGTATCCTGCAACATAAACTCAAGTCTCCTGTACAAGTGACATTACCGGGCGGCCCTTTAATGATTGAATGGGACATCGATACAAACCATGTCTTTATGACGGGTCCCGCCGAACTCGTTTTTACGGGAACCATCACACTGTAATGAGTCAAAAAATCTGCATTATTGGCTATTATGACTCAGGAAATGCGGGAGATCTATGGCTAAAAAATCAAACCAAAAAGTGGGTTAGCCAAACCCTAGTTAAAACCCCACAATTTATCGAGCACTCCATCCACAATAAGTGGTCCACATTTTTAAAAATCACCCAAGCAGACACTGTCGTATTTGGTGGTGGCAGCCTATTGCAGGACATTGGCTCTCAAAAAAGCGTTGCCTATTATGCCCTCCTGATCATTTGGGCAAAACTACGCAATAAACCAGTCTATCTCATCAGCCATGGCATTGGCCCAATCTATCGAAAATTAACCATTTGGCTTCTCAAAAAAGCACTTCCCAATTGCATCATCACCCTACGCGACCAAGAGTCCCTCACCGTATTAAATACCCTAGACATCATCCCAAAGTCCGTCACGGTCACCGCAGACTTAGCCTACTACAATCAAATCCTCACACCCAATATCCCCTCACTGGAGGAGTGCCCAACTACCGGAGTGGGGGTCTTAATATCACTTAAACCCAGCCCCATCACATCTGCACTAAAAGAGATCATAACCCAATTAAATGATGCCGGATTCGACATCCAAGGCCTCATTGCCGACACCAGCCAAGACACAGTCACCACTTTAATTACCTTACAAAACAAACAGTACTTCACTTTAAAAGACCACATACAGCCCTTTCATACTCCAAAAATAGCCATGCCTAAAGCCCATCTCCTAATTACCATGCGCTACCATTCTGCAGTATGGGCCAGCTTAAACGGCATCCCATTTATTGCCATTTCTGATGACAGCAAACTCATTAGTTTGGCCACTGACCTCAAGCAAAGTCATATATCACTCTCTCAAGCACCCCACCAGCTGATGTCGACAATTAAAACCACCCTCAAAAATTACGACACCCTTCAACATCATTTAATCAGTGGCGTCTCTCAAAAAATTGCGGCGCTGACATGATAATTACCAGCAAGCAAAACCCCCTCATCCTCCACATCAAAAAACTACAAATCGATAAAGGCTATCGCGCCAAAAATAACCAATACATCCTCGAAAATCCCAAAAATATTGCTGATATTCTCGCAACTTACCCACACCTTGTCTTCCAAATCATCCATAGCATCCCCTTAACCCTCAGCTGTTCCGCGCCAACCCAAGAAGTCAGCTCCCAAGTCATGGAGCATGCCAGCACCCTCAAAAACCCACCTGGAGTTTTAGCCATCATCACCCACATCGCACCCATGATCCCCATCACGTCACATCCTAATATTTGGGTACTAGATCAGGTATCAGACCCCTCCAATATTGGTGCAATTATCCGTAACGCCGTCGCCTTTAATATCAAGGCCATCCTGTTCACAGCCGGCAGCGCAGATCCCACTCATCCCAAATCAGTCCAGGCAAGTGCAGGCCAAGTCCACCAAATAGCATGCTACACCTGCACCCAAGACCTGTGGAAAACCCAAATTATGCCCAACTTTCAAGTAATTACACTCGATACAAATGCATCAATACCGCTATCCCAACTTACCCAAAATGGCCCCACAGCCTTCGTATTTGGCTCCGAAGGCGAGGGTATCGTGACGGATTACATCCTAAACTCGCCACGCACTAACATCTACATCCCTATGACACCCAATATTGATTCACTTAATGTAGCAACAACATCAGGCATCATAGGGTATTATCTATTTAAACCATTTATATCCCTTCAGTAGTGCCATCCAACGGATGTACAGTGGCAAATGCTGCTTCATATATGGATTTTTCTTGCTTCTTTCCAAGCCAAGTCAAAAATTTAATATCAACCTGATCTAACAAGTCAGGATGTGCGTTAACCGCCATAATCAACGCATCATAAACCGCACTCGCAATAACCTCAGGCGGATTGTTAAAAACACCGCCGCCCACCGGAGTTAAATAAAGTGTCTGCTTTTGTTTTGAAGTTTTTGCAATTTGAACAGACTGATTAATCATCGAATAAAATTGCGTTCTCAATAATGTTTTTGCAAATTCATGCACCCATTTTTGAGAAGGTGAGTCTGTTGGAACCATATTAAACTCGTAATGGGTAACTTTTTTGTCAAAACTATAATTAAGAGGAACAGCAAAGGTATAAAAGAAATTGGTCTTATTCCCTTGAGTATTTAACAAATCCGTACCAAAAATGCTATACATTTGAGAGACTAAGCGTTCAAATACCTCATTAACTTTTTTCCACATTTCATCTGTCCAGACATTAAAGTTTTTTGGAAAAGCCAAATATCCATTAACCGTCCTAAATGTATCTGTTATATCTCCACTTAATCTAAGCTCTTGATTTAATTGATTTAATACATGTGAATGGCACAAATACCATTAGGGTTATTTGAAGTTTTTGCGCTATCCAAGAAACTCTGGGCAACTGCTGGGGTAAGCACCTGAGATTGTGGTGCACCTGTCCGATCACTAAGATACTCAGAAACGAATTTGACGATATTATCGTCCAAATAACTCTTATACTCCGTACACCCAGACTGAGACGGAAGACTAAGAATAGAACCACCATCCATTGTCACTTGTACCATATCTCCTGAAACAACTTGAATATAGCGCTTCCAATCAAAATTTTCAGGCTTTTGCCTACTTGGCAACTCCCCAATAGTCGCAAAACGCAGTGTCCCTAATTTCTTAGTTTTATCAAAGTTGTAAATAGTAACAACCCTATCTCCACTGGCTTCTGCCACATAGGCAGGCCGCTCATGAGGCCCCGCAATACCACCTGTCGAAAATTGCATCCCTCCTACAACTGTCAGTTTAGACGGTTGAGAAAATTCATTAGCAGGCCCCGCATCAGGGCCATCAAACCCGTAAATAGATCCTCTTTTGGGCAGAGTAACTTGCGAATCAGTTAATTCTGATGTAAGTATTCCGATATGCACCCCATTCCCTTCACCAGTAATATCAATTTTTTCAAAGTCTGATTTAGGGATATCAATATAAATATAGTCGCTGAACTGAACTTCAGTGTAGGATATGTCTTGTTTTTCTAATGCGTCTCTAAACTTAACAACGCAATCTTTATGAATACCAACTCTTCGAGATCCCACTGTAGGCTTTCGATCAGCAGAAACATTATGTTCTGTAATAATAAAGCTGCTAGCTACGGGATAGTAAGTATATCCAGGTTTGTACTTCGTACTGGGATCTACCGGTACCGATGGCACATATGGCGTATAACTAGCGGGGATTGGTCTAGAAGGTGGTTGCCAAAATCGACTGGGCTCTTCTGGTGGAATATTTAAAGGGGCCGTTGAATTCAGATTATAAGGTTCTTTTAAAAATGATTCAAAGGTAACTTTAGCACTTCCACGACCCACAGGAAATTTGCCGCTAGCGTATATCCATGAATCAACCTGATCATAGATCTGCCGACGGAATGGGTAGCCAGGAAGGCTATAATCCGTTTTTTGACATGCCAACTCACAATCCCGCTCAAAGGCAAATGCTACTATTTCTGTATTTTGTATACCCTCTTTTTGCATTTCTTTTCGAAAGGCATCATAGTTTAAATTAAATCCTGCATTTGGAAAAATCTTTTCAAACTTCTTATATTTAGCGTCGGAAAATTTGCTAACATGCTGGAGCTGTAAGGTGGTTATGCCTCTATCGTCAGACTCATAATAACTATACTTGCCACGCTCAACAATCACATTCCATTTGTTGTCTCTAAATTCTTTTGTAGCAACAACCCCACGGACACTTAATTTCTCAGAAAAATCATTTGCTAATTGCTCACTAGAAAAAGCCAAATAAAGATTACCATTCT
>Ga0214917_10006512_pt1 | contig 12085 bp, 6 predicted proteins | sample LL_1208_BB_MetaG_FD_177983 | JGI IMG/M metagenome (GOLD analysis project Ga0214917, IMG submission 177983) | Freshwater microbial communities from Lake Lanier, Atlanta, Georgia, United States - LL_1208_BB | ecosystem: Environmental > Aquatic > Freshwater > Lake | place: USA: Georgia | collected...
GGATGACTTTCGCCTCCAGAACTGGGCCGAAATGGAATTGGACGAATACTTGTACGCCAATGGCGAGGTGGTGCGCTTGTGGCTGTATCCGCGCGGGCCGGATTCTGGGTTCAAGGTGTATCCCGGTGAAGGACGTCGTCAGTCGGTCTTTGGAACTACGCCGTTGTCGCATGCGCTCAATGAACCTGCCTACCTCGTGAAAGCGTATCCGGCGGGCAGTCGGCCCATTCCCAATGGTTTGCCCGTGTTTCGATTGAACTATCAGAACGACGACGATCCCAGTCGTCAGTCGGGGACGGATTCCATGCTGCTGTTCACCGCACCCACAACCGCTCGGTACTTGGTTCGCGTCACCGACACCCGCGGTTTTGGTGGGGGCACCAATCACGCCTACCGGCTCTCCGTCCGGCCACAGCAGCCGGATTTCACCGTGCGCGTCGAGGGCATGAACCCGAAGGTCAGCCCGGGCAGTGGTCGTGAAATTCGCTTCGTGGCCACCCGTCGGGAAGGGTTCGAGGGTCCCATTCGCATGGATCTCGATCGGTTGCCGGCCGGGTTCACCGCGAGCACTCCCGTGGAAATTGAAGCCGGACAAATCCGTGCCGTGGCGGTCCTCTACGCCGGGGTCGGTGCGGCCGATCCTCAGGACGCGGCCGACCGGGCGGTCCGGGTGAGCGCCACGGCCGAAATTCAGGGCAGGGAGGTTCGTCGCGAGTTGGGGGATCTGGGGAATGTGCAATTGGATGCGGCTCCCAAACTGACCGTGGAAATCTTGCCTGGCCCCGACCGTTCGGTGGTGCGCCAAGAATCCGGACGCCCGCTGGAATTGCTCATCCGACCGGGTCAAACCATCACCGCTCGGGTCCGGGCCGACCGCCGTGATTTCAAGTCACGCATTGAGTTGGGGGGTGAAGACTCCGGTCGCAACCTGCCGCACGGTGTCTACGTGGACAATATCGGCCTCAACGGTCTGTTGATTGTCGAAGACCAGACCGAGCGGGAGTTCTTCATCACCGCCGCACGCAAGGCCCGTCCGGGGACTCGCCTCTTCCATTTGCGGGCCAATGGCGACGGTGGCCAGTGCTCCCAACCCGTCTTGTTGCGCATTCTGGAAGGTTCGCCGGGGCAGTGATTGCATTCACGCCCTCGACTTCGCCGGGTTCCGACGTAGCGTCCGCTCACTCAACGGTATGCTGACGCTCACACTTGGCCACTCGCCGGATCCGGACGATGCCTTCATGTTTTATGGCTTGGCGCGGGAATTGATTCCCTCACCCGGCCTGCGCTTCAAACACATCCTTCAAGACATCCAGACCCTCAACGAGCGGGCGACCCGCGGTGAGCTGGACATCTCGGCCATCAGCATTCATGCCTACGCCCATGTCTGCGACCAGTACGCCTTGTTGCCCAGCGGCGCGAGCATGGGCGACGGTTATGGTCCGATGCTGGTGTCCAAGCAGCCGTACACGCGCGACGAAGTGCTGCGCCGCCGCATCGCCATCCCGGGCCGGATGACCAGCGCCTTCTTGGCCCTCCAGTTGTGGGCGGGGCGTCTCGGTGCCGAGCTGGACCTGGTGGTGGTGCCGTTCGACGAGATTTTCCAGGCTGTGAAGTCGGGTGTGGCCGACGTCGGTCTCATCATCCACGAAGGCCAGTTGACCTACGCCAACGAAGGTCTCGTGGTGTGTGAAGACCTCGGCGTGTGGTGGGGTCGCGAAAATGAAGGCCTGCCGCTGCCCCTGGGCGGCAATGTGATTCACAAGCGGCACGAACCCGCGCTGCGCAAGCGCGTCAGCGACGTGCTGACCGCGAGTATCCAATACAGCCTCGACCACCGGCCCGAGGCCGTGGCGCATTCGCTGCAGTGGGCCCGCGACATGGGCCATGACTTGGCCGACCGTTTTGTGGGCATGTACGTGAACCACTGGACCCTCGACTACGGTGAACGCGGTCGCGAGAGCATCCGCCGATTCCTCGCCCGGGGTCAGGCCATGGGAGCCATTCCCAAGGCCCCGCCGCTGGAGTTCGTGGTTTAGCGGTTGGCACGAGATCAGCGCTCCCTGAAGTTCCTCGGTCCATGCCCGTGAAGACGTCTTCGAAACCAAGTCGTCACTTGTCTAAAACAGCACCGGGTCGCCAGCCTGACAGTTGATGAAGCGATTCTGGATGCCGTGCTTGGCCGGGCTGGCGTTGGTTGCAGGTTGTCTCACGCAACAGCGAACTGGCCCTTCAGCCCCACCTGAAGGGGGCAATTGGCCGGGCAGCCGCCCGGATGGAACGGTTCGATTGCCCAATCAGTGGCTGCTGGATCCGGTGGGCAAGCAGGTTTCTCTTGGAGATTTCCCCGTGAACATGGCCGTCGATCCATCGGGGCGTTTCGCGGCGGTGCTCCACTCCGGGTTTGGTCCCCACGAGATCATCTTGGTGGACGTTCCCGGTGCCAAAATTCTTTCCAGAACCGTTCTTCCGGAAGCCTTTCACGGCATCGCCTTCACGCCGGATGGCAAGCGAATCGTCGCAAGTGGCGCGGGAAAAGAAGTCATCCATCTCTTTGATTTCCAAAAAGGCAGCCTCGCCAATGGCAACACCGTGGCGCTCCGGCCTGCGTCTGAACGGGGAATTCCGGCGGGAATCGCTGTGAGTCCGGATGGTCGGAAGGTTTGGGTCGCCAACGTGCTGGGACAGTCCGTGACCGAGGTAGCCCTTCAGGGGTCCACGAATGCGGGCACCGTGGTTCGCGACATCCCGTTGGGCAAGCGCCTCACGTCGGCGGTCGCCGGAGAAAAAGACCCGTGGATTGATCTCGACGAAGAATCCATCACCAAGCGGGCTCGTGCCTTGTTGGAAGTGCTGAACACGGAGGCACCGTATCCGTTCGCCTGTCTGCCGGACGTCGCTCGCGACCGACTTTACATCAGTCATTGGGGGCGTGCTGAGGTGGGGGTTTTGGAGCTGAGTTCTGGGCGCAAGCTGGCTCGATGGCCTGTGCAAGAGCATCCGAATGAAATGGTCCTCAACCGGGCAGGCAGCTTCTTGTTCGTCGCCAACGCCAACCGCAACACCATCAGTGTTCTGGAAACCGCTGGCGGCAGTTGCGTGGAAACCCTCGCCGCTGAGCTGGAGCCGGATTCACCCCCGGGATCGACGCCGAACAGTGTGGCCCTCAGCCCCGACGAATCGTTGCTCTTCGTGTCGAACGCCAACATCAACGCGATCGCCGTCTTCGATGTTCGGCAGCCCGGGCACAGCCGATCGATGGGATTCATTCCCACCGGATGGTATCCCACTTCGGTTCGCGTCACTCCGGATGGGCGTCGGCTGTTGGTGACCAATGGCAAAGGGTTGGCTTCCAGGTCCAATCGCATGGGGCCTCAACCTGGCCGCGAAGCGCCGGCCACCATTCGTGAATACATTGGCGGACTCTTGCCGGGATCGTTGTCCATCATCGAGTTGCCCAAGGATCGCGAAGATCTCGAGAAGCAATTGAAGCGGTACACGGCGCGAACCTTGGCGTGCCGCCCGCCGGCACCACCTGCAACGTTGGAGCCGGGACACCCCGTGCCGTTGATCACCGGCGACCCCTCTCCCATCCGTCATTGCATTTACATCATCAAAGAAAACCGCACCTACGATCAGGTTTTGGGCGACATGCCGCAGGGGAAGGGCGATCCCACCCTGTGCGTGTTTCCCGAATCCGTGACCCCGAACCACCATCGACTCGCCCGCGAGTTCGTGCTGCTCGACAACTTCTACGTCGAGAGCGAAGTGAGTGCCGACGGTCACGAATGGACCATGGGTGCTTACGCGACGGACTTCGTTGAGCGTATCTGGCCCATGAGTTACGGCCACAATCAGGACCGCAAATACGCCTATCCGAGCGAGGGCCGCTTCAAGATTGCCGAGCCCGCCGGAGGGTATCTTTGGGACCGAGCCAAAGCGGCCAAGGTGACCTACCGAAGCTACGGCGAATTCGTCAACAATGGGGCGACCACCAATGACCCGTGTTCGACCTTGGTTCCGGCGCTTCAGGGACATTTTGATCCCCTCTTCCGGAGTTTCGACATGGATTACAGTGACTTGGACCGGGCGGACCGATTCATCTCCGAGTTGCATCGATTTGAGCGCGAAGGAGAAATGCCTCGCTTGCAAATAGTGCGACTTCCGAACGATCACACGGCCGGAACTTCCACGGGCAAGCCGACTCCGACCGCGTACATGGCTGAAAATGATCTGGCCCTGGGTCGCGTGGTCGAGGCCGTCAGCAAATCGAAATTCTGGGCTTCCACCGCGATTTTTGTGGTGGAGGACGACGCGCAGAATGGCCCCGACCACATCGATGCCCATAGAACCATCGCCTATGCCATCAGCCCTTACATTCGACGCAAGACGGTCGATTCCACCCTGTACTCGACGTGTTCGATGCTGCGGACGATGGAGCTCATCCTCGGGATGAAACCGATGACCCAGTTTGATGCGGCCGCGATGCCCATGCATGCCTGCTTTGGATCCAAGCCCGATCTCAAGCCCTACACGGCGGTCACGCCTCAAGCTCGGCTCGATGAAAAGAATCTCGCGGAAGCCTGGGGCCGTGAGCGTTCAGACAAGATGGACTTGAGCCGCGAAGATGCGGCGGATGATTTGGAACTCAACGAGATCATCTGGCGTTCGGTCCGGGGAGCCCAGTCCCCCATGCCCTCTCCGGTGCGCGCGGGCTTCGTTTTGGCCGAAGGGATGGATGACGACGATGAAGACGATAAGCCTAAAGCCAAACGCCCCTGAGTCCCCCCTTGGATCGATCGGTTCGGCGGTGAATGGAGATCGGACTCAGGGCAAGGGTCGGATCCGATAGAAACGGCCAGAATTGTTCATGGGTTCCAAGTCGAACGAGGAATCAGCCTGACCTTGGACCTCGCCGATCAACAAATAGGGGGACCCTGGGCTAGAGGCGGCCTCGATGGCGTAGCGTCGCCCTGGAATTCCATTGAAGGGCAGGCGCAACGAATCGGAAACCAGCGAGGGGACACCCCAACGGAGAGCCTCGACAACCGCCATCGCCACTCCGTCGCTGTCGACGAACCCGCCTGAATTGCTGATTCGAACCCGATACAACCCCGCCAGTAACGGTGTCGCCTCGGAGACGCTGAGCGTCGGGGACGAGCCGCCAATCACGACTCCGTCACGGGTCCAAGAATAGCTGAGGTCGTTGCCGGTCGCCGAGACACTGAGGGAGAAATCCTCTCCAGCATGGAGCTGTTGCCCGACGGGTTGGGCGACGATCACCGGCTTGGCGGCCGCCGCTTGCACGGTCAACGTCGACCAGTCGCTGAAGACCGTCCCCAAATCGTTGGCGACTCTCAGCCGATACCGGCTCGAATCCGCCGCTTGGGCGCTGGTAATTGTCAGGACAGCGTTGGTGGCGTTGCCGAGCTCCAAGTCACCCTTGAACCATTGCAGGATCATGGGCTGATCCCCCTTGAAGCCCGCGGTCAGATTCACGGTTTGTCCTGCCGGTATGGACACACTGGACGGCTGGTTCGTGATGACCGGCGGGTTGGCGCTCACTACGGTCACCTCCACGTATAGATCGGAGGATTCACCATTGAGCATCGAGGTCTGCCATCCCGTCACCCACAGGGGAAATGTACCGCTCAGGGTCGGAATTCCCGTGAGCGTGCCCCGGGTTGAAAGCGTCAGTCCCGGGGGCAATCCGCTGAGGACCGAATAAGATTTTGCCGTGCCCCGCGACGAGCTGGTGATCGAAAAGGTCAACGAAGTCCGTACGCCATTGGTGGCCCTCACTACGTTGGGCACGATGCCCGTCGCACCGGAAACACCGTGAAAACTGCCCGCAACTGCCGCAGACCCAACGATCCAGCGGAGGATTATGAATGCGGGTGAGGTGATCACTCCGGGGAGTGATTGCGTCACCCGCACGAGCGGGGCCAATTGAAGGAAGGCCGCCAGAATGTGGGAAATGAATTGCCTGCGTTTCATCGGAAAAAATCGATGCGGGTGGCCCGGACGTGAGTGACCCATGGCTGTCAGGTGCTGTCTCGAGTGGTTTCGAACCTTGTCTGGTATTCTTTCCAGCATACTCCGCCGGATCACCACCACCATCCCTTCGAGACGGGACAAGCACGCTCTTCCGAGAGGGGGGCGGGCTTCAATGGGTTCCCTTCGGACATGAAGATCCCAAAACCATCGGTTGCTCCGTGGACCGTAAATAAAAAAGGCGCCGATGCAGCATCGCATCGGCGCCCCATTCGATCGGTTCTTCAAATGCCGCTTAGAAGCCGCGCAACCGGAAGAACTGAGTGGCAGCCGTATTCGGCACCACGAAGGAGGTGGCAGACCCATCCGTCAATGGGGCCCAGGAGGGCTTGACCAATGAAGGAGTGGCTTCCAACACGAAGCTCGAGCCGGCCCCCTTCCACGAGATCAGGAGATTGGAACCGGATCGTTCGACAGCGAGTTGAGGAACAACAACCGCCGGTGAGAGGGGATTGGTGAAATCCACCCAGGCAAACTGGAAGTTGGCGTCACGCAATTGCACGGCCGAGGCCGACGCGGGTGCAGCCGGGTTGACGGCGCGGGATTCGACCAGAAAGCCATCGGCGTTGGCCTCGTACGACAACGTCACGTTGTCCACAACAGCCTTGTTGGCCGGGTGATTGCCCACGGCTTGAAGGATGATCATGCCGCTCTTGCTGGATTTGCCCGCGATCTTGATCAGATAACGCCCGGAGGAGACTCGGCTGACCGTGAATGCGCCGGCCGAGCGGCTCGCGGTTCCTTTGGCTCCGTCGATTTCACCACCGATGAGGTTGGCGGTGTTCAGCGGAACATACAGGAAGGAGAACTCACTCTTGTCGGCGTCGGCGTAGGTGGCCGGGTCGTTTTTGTTTTCCTCGACCGACCGCACAGCCACGGTCCAACCTGTTCCGTTTGTCAACGGAGCGCAGTTGACCTGAGGGCCCCTGGCCGTGTTGTCGTCATTGCCCGTGAGGAACAGAAGGCCGTCTTTCAGGCTGTTGACTCCCGGCAGGCTGAGTGTGCCCAACCCACCGTAGGTTTCTCCGCCGAGATCTTCCCAGCGCAGCAACGCCGCAGAGGTCGAACGATCCACTGCAAACGTGCCTTCCGATGCCGCCGCACTGTGTGAGTACGGGCGGTTCCAGCGTCCTTTGGCTCCGCCGGACGCGTCGGCGAAGTAACCGGCTTTCCATCCCTGATGGAATGGGAACCAGGCCACTGAACAGTCGAACGCGGCGCGTTGGAATCCACCGGCGCTGTTGGCGGCGCTGTTGGGGTGCTCACTCATGTCGGCGATCTTCGCCATCCGAAGGTAGAAATCACCGCCACCGAAGTTGCCGTTATCCATATTGAAGGCGCGGGTGCTGGAACCATCCACTGCCATGAAGACATGCGGATAGAAGGGGGCAGCACCGTCTTTCCAGCTGACCGGACCGACCTTGCGGACCACGGGCACCAAGACACCGTGACGCGGGGAGGGGAACCAGGCTTGAGCGGCAGGAACCGAAGCCTCCGGGGTGCCGATGCGTTGACGTTGAGGATTCGAGTACGGTCCCAGATTCTGCTGAGCCGCAACTGGGTCCTTCACGCCGATCCCGAAATCGAGGGCTCCGGTGGCGTAGCGGGCGATTCCGAATTCCAGAGGGCCTTGCTCATCATCAATGCTGACAATCAAATCGCGCGAGATGGTTCCAAAACCGCCCGAGTTCCAGACGATGGGTCCTGATTGAGTCTTGTCGGCCGTGTAGCCGATGCCGTCGCTCGGGAGGCTCAAGTGCCAATTCACACCGGTGACCGTGGCATCAGGGAAGGTTCCCGGAGAATTCGCGTCTGCGGGGGCTCCATTGACCAGGGCCAAGGGTTGCTTCGGGGTGTTCCGATAGTTCGAGTAGGTCGCACGGACACGCAGGGCTTGATCGCCGCTGGCCTCGACGTGGGCCACCGTGCTGAGTCCGACGAAGGCGGTCCCAGGGAAGTTGTCCATCTGGTATTCGGCCAAAATATTCCAATTGATCCCGTCCGTGGAGTACAGGGTTTGGATGAGGTTGCGCTCACGGCGAGCACGGATCCAAGCCGGTGTCACATCCCCGGTCGAGGGGCGGTAGGTTCCTTCATAGGGTCCCGCATCAAATTTGGGAGAGCCAGAGGGAGGATCATCCGTCGCACCGTCTTGGGTGGGTCGGAAAATCGTCTCGATGTAGTTCGCACCGTCCACGGGGCTGACGCTGACTTGGATATTCGGGCTTCCGGGCGAGAGGTTCGCGCGCACTTGCAGCGACGCCTTGGCATTCTTTTGACCCGCGGTGGCCGCATCCGCCGTCACGCTCAGCACTTGGACTTGAACGTCGAAGTCGCCGGTTCGGGCTTCGTGGAAGTAGTTGAATGAATCGGCCGAGTCGTAGGTGTCTCCGCCTCCGGCGATCACAGTGAAGCTGCCATCAGCATTGGTGTTGATGGTGCTGGGGATCGGATTGTTGATGTTGAGGAAGGTGAATGCAGCCGGGTTGGGAGTCTCGGGATTCGTTGCTTCGACATTGAAACGGAAGATGACGCGCTCCGGATTGTTGGCCGCATCGTATTCCAAGAAACTGTTCTGAGTGGTCGAGTTGATCCCGAGACCTGTGACGGTGAGGTTCCGACCATCTTCGCTGACCTCCAGCATGTTGTAGTTGAAGGTGTCCGGGCTGTAGAAGTCCACCGGTTGGGGCTGGGCCTTGGCGGTGGCGTCGCCTTCGCGGAACACGTCGCGGAGGCCAGGGAAACCGTCGAGTCCGATGGGTTCGACACCGGCAGCCGTTTGGGCGGCGGCGATGCTATTGGCCAACTTGGTGGCCAAAGCGATGGAGTGATTGGAGATGTAGTCGGGGCCCGTCGCTCCGAGGGGACCGCAGACGATGGTGAAGCAAGCGGGGACCTTGGCGTAGGTCGCTTGGTTGGCCGTATCTCCATTCGGAGAATAGGTCAGCTCGTTCACGCGGTTCTGATGATCGTCGGCCGCCAAGAACACAACGTTCATGATCCGGTTGTCGGCGATGAACTTGAGCAGTTCATTGCGTTCGGCTCGGTAGCCACCAATCCACGACTTGCCGCCGTCATTGTTGACGGGTGCGTAAGTGGAAACGGCGGGGCTCAGCGCGATCGGGGTCCCGTTGGTGATGGCGACGGTGTTGTTGACGGCAAATGAAGTGCCGTCGGCATTGATTGCGGAAATCAACGTTCCGGCCGGAACGCCTGCGGCGCTCAGAGGTTGGCCGACAACCAGTCCGATCGTCTTGGCCACTTTGATGGTTTTGTTGGTGCTGTCCGCCGTGGAAACCACGTTGTTGGACTTCCCGAGGGCGCCGTATTCTGCGGCGGTGGGTGAGTTTACCAAGTTCAAGGTTCCGCCGATGGGGCCGATCTGGTCGATCGGATCGGAGACATTCACGATCTTCCATGTCGTGCCCAATCGCTGCGCGTCCAACAGGGTTCGTTTGAGCCAGGCCAACTGGGTTTTGCCGAGCATCGTGCGTTTCGGATTGTCGGCGCGATCACCGGTGTCGTCGCTGCCATCCGAGGCCTTCTTCAGGCGGATGTCGCGGTAGGTGCGGTCGTCGGCATTGATCAAGACAACGTGACGTCCCCACTGCTGGGAGAAGTAGAGCTGGCGGGTGCCGTCTGTGCGCGGATCGGTCGGATTCTTGACCGTTCCACGATCCTGGATCGGTTGGTAGCTCATGTACGCGTCCACGAGGGTTTTGAACCCCGTGGAACGGTTCATGAAATCAGTGGTGCTCGTGTTGACGTCGTTCGTGAGGATCCGGGCATCGACACCGGCACCGGTCGGCATGTCGCCAACGAGACCACCCGCAGGAGCTCCGCCGTTGATGTACTGCTTGTTGCCCAATTCGTGGTTGTCCATGGCCGTGTAATTGCCTTGGCCCGCGAAAAAGGACTTCAGACCCGCTTGACCACCAGGATTCACCGCCAAGAACTGTTCCCGATATTTGCGCAGGAAATCGGCCTTCAGGGTGGCTGCGGTGGCTCCATTGGTCGACGGAGCTGGAATGGTTCCCGTGCTGGAGACAGCCGGCGATCCGATGCTGGTGGAGGTCTCGTAAATCGTGTCGCCATTGAACATGAAGAAGTCGAGTCGCTTGGCGGGAATCTGACTGGCCAATGCGTACGGGCGGATCAATCCATCGGCGTCGCCGCTGAAGGCGAATTTCACCGGGGCGGGGGTCTGAGGCGCGGGCGGTGTTTTGAAGGTTCCCACGTCACTGGTGACTGAGCCGTCGGTGAAACGGTAATAATAACGCGTCCCGGCTTTGAGCCCCGTGGCCTGAACCTTGGCCGTGTAGTCCTTGGAGCCATCGGTCTTCGTGGCGAAAGTCAACGATTCGGCTCCGAAGGTGGCGTTCTCGCTGACCTCGGCCTTGAGGTTGGCTTCGGTTGGGCTGGCTGCATCGACAGCTCGCGTCCAAAGGGTCGCTCCGCTGAGACTTGCGTCTCCGGATGCGATGCCCAAGAACGATACAGCAGCGGATGCCGTCAATGATGCACCTGCTGTTCCCAGCAGTGCCCAACGACTGATGTCTCTCCATGGATTTTTCATTAAGGTCTAATCTTGGGTTTTCGAGTTTTTGGTGGGTAATCTTCCGGCTGATGAGTTTCCGCTGATCTGCAGAGGCAGAGGCGAGTTTTCAACTTAGGGGTTCGCTGTTTCGAACTGATGACTAGCGAGTTACAGGCCTTGAACATCTGGGCGTTCCGCGGGTATCCAAAGTTGGGGGACGACGTTTTGCCGGAGTTCAGCGTCGTCGCTATCGGCCCCAAGCAGCCCGACTGCTGGGGCTTGCCGAAGCAAGCTGGGTTCGCAGTCCGTTCCCAGATGACTACCGTCGCCTGTCACCTGGCCGCTCTGGCCGCCTGTCGCTAACCATTTGGAATGGCTTGGGTGCCCGAACAATCCAACGAAGTGGCGACCGCAGTGCCGGCACCTCCGGCACTCATCGAGAGGGCCAGCGAATTGATTCGCGCTCACCCGGAGTGTTTCTGGTTCCGCCATCCCGAGGCCCGTATCCGGCATCTGGAGGACATCCGCTTGGTCGTGGAGCATCTGCGGGAATACGGCGATCGCCGTGCCTGGTGGGCGGCTCAGGAGCTGCACAAATGCCTCTCACCGCTTTCCAAAAAGACGTGGTAGCCAGTCCGCACCTGGAGCCTTGGGAGCCTTGAGGAGCTGCCCACCCGACTCTCAAATCTGCCAATCGATGGCGGCGATCGTGCGGTCTTTCTTGGCGGTGACCTTCAGGCGGTGGTCGTCCATGAGCACCAGCGACTCGGGCGGTACGCTTTGCATGAGGAAGACATTGGCTCCGATGGTGCTGCCGGCGCCGATCACCGTGTCGCCGCCCACGATGGTGGCGTTGGCGTAAATGGTGACCCGGTCTTCGATGGTCGGGTGACGCTTTTGTCCGCGGAGGGCCTGGCCGGCGGCCAAGGAGCGGGCCACCAAGCCGACGCCCTGATAGAGCTTCACTCGGTTGCCGATGACGGCGGTCTCGCCGATCACCGCGCCGGTGCAATGGTCGACAAAGAAATGGTCTCCGATGCGGGCACCCGGGTGGATGTCCATGCCGGTCCGGCTGTGGGACCACTCGGCCATAATGCGCGGCAGGAATGGCACATTGCGCAGGTACAAGGCGTGGGCCAATCGGTGCACCGCAACCGCCTCGACGAACGGGTAGGCCACGATGATTTCCTCGCGGTTGGCCGCGGCGGGATCGCCTGAGAAGGCAGCCTCGACATCCGTAGTCAGGATTTCACGGATGGCTGGGAGTTCGCGCAGGAACTCGCTGACCAGCTGATGGGCCATGGGCCGCGGGTCAGACTTAGCGATGACCTTTTCGTTGGCGCGGTCAGCGCATCGCAGCGCCTTGTAGAGTTCGTCTTCCAATCGGCCAGCGATACTGTCGAGGAGCAGCGCCGTCTCGGCCTTCAACTCGGAGCTGTGGATGATGTGGTCGTCGAAGAAGCCTGGGAACACCAGCCGGAGCAGGTCGCGGGTGAT
>Ga0214917_10006513_pt1 | contig 12085 bp, 10 predicted proteins | sample LL_1208_BB_MetaG_FD_177983 | JGI IMG/M metagenome (GOLD analysis project Ga0214917, IMG submission 177983) | Freshwater microbial communities from Lake Lanier, Atlanta, Georgia, United States - LL_1208_BB | ecosystem: Environmental > Aquatic > Freshwater > Lake | place: USA: Georgia | collected...
ATAAATGCACGCCCACCTTTTTGACAAATGCTGTTCCGGGGGATACGACGAATAATTGTGGGAAATTATTCAACGGGTAGACGAAGTCGGTAGTAAGACGAAGTCGGTAGTAAGACGAAGTCGGTAAACCAATATTTTGTATGACTTTACGTAAAGTCACACAAAATCGCATATCATATGCCAACATGGTAAGGAACACCATATTTCATACACCATTGAATACACTGCTTGATATTCCCTCGAATCATAGGATCGATCGTCGGATGATTGATGTAGGGAATGTCTTTCGCTACCACATCCGCAAAGGTATCGCGAGTTTCGGAGCGCCATTCCTTTGACATATTTGAACGAGTACCGCGGTCTCGCCCCTTCCAATTTTTATGCGCGCGTTTTTCATCACATATGAGTGAAATTGTATTGAATATCGACTCGATTTGTTGCTGTCCAAAAATAGCATTGTATTCCTCCAATCTCGTAATAAAATAGTGGCTAGGTGAAATGGTCAACAATCTACCGATGTAGGAAAATCCAGGAGGAGCGACCGATTGAATGAACAACATCTTCTCAAATGCCCGATACAAATATGGATAAAAGTCACCCGAATGGTCAAATTGGAATCCCTTACACACCACATATTTCTCCGAATTGGCGAAACGGCTTGTCAGAGGTTTTGTGACATAGACGCGCGAATAAAAAGATGACAATATCATTAAAATATCAATCGTATGTGGCATAAAACTGTCGAAAATCTTGATGACGAAAGATCCACCGCGCTTCTGCATGCAAAGGGCGAAACATATTTGAGCAAACAGGAGTTTCGTAATATGAATCTCTTGTTGACTAAAGTCGATCGAAAAGTCGAATCCACCGTCGGCCGTAATTACATCCATCGTAGATCCATATTTCCACGTACAATCGACGAAATTGGCCAATGACAATATGTCGCCCGTTTTATCGGCGCCCGTTTCAATAAAAACGTTGGAATTATCGCGCAAAAAGGCGTGACTCTTTTTCCACGCGGGAATATTACGATCCCGTTCGTCATGCAGGAGGGTCATGCCCACATAGAGGTCAGATGGATTGTTTCGCATATTTCGGGCTGCCTCAATGAACCCGCCCGGTCCTTCGGCTAAATGAAAGGTCCTGATGGGAGCGTTTTGTCCAAATAGACGAAACTGAATGGCCAGTTCGATCATTTTGAAATAGGAACGCGAAAGGGGTTTGTATTGCGACACACAACGTCGGCGTGTGGGGACCGTGGTATGAATGTATTCATAAGGATTCGTGTATTTTTTATATGTATCCCAATCTTCACTGTATTCGTCGATCCGGTCTTTGATATCGGCTAAATAGCCGGAGAGTGAATTGGACAAAACGGGTTTTGGTAATTGAATGGATTCGATACAATCGATGTGTTTATATGTAGTATTGGGTAATCTAGGTAGGGTAAAATGTAACATAGGTGATCTCTTGTATACTCGAGTGATACGTTTATGTGTTTTACCGATCTATTGTGTGCCATATTTCAATATGGACTGTTTTATATGAGCAAAGTCAATCTTGATTGATTCATCCTCGATCAGGGTTTCTGAATGAACTGCATCGTCCATCACTACCCATAATATGTACGCCATACACTTTAGTAAAATCACTAAAATGGAGTTTGTTTTGACTTTGGAAAGTTCATGCATATTCGTGTGGTGTTGTAAATCCACAACAATATACCGATTATAAGGTTGATTGATTGTTGGCCAACCAAGAATGTGGCGAATGTTGGCAATGACGATATTTAGGTGTGTGATTTGTTCGCCCGCAGATTCGCATTCCAATATGTAGTCTTTTAGATGAGGGAACTCGTTCAAAAAGGAATCCATTGTGGGATATAAATTGTCCATTTTGGTCTATATGTATGAGATCACTGTCCGATCGTGTAAATATCAATTTTATTTACGGTGTCGTTTGATTGTAACAATTTTGCCTAAAGTCGGTGTTGCCTGCGTAGGCGATTCAAGAACCGGCGAATATTCATCCAGCATAATCTTAGGAGCCGCCAATTTGCGCGCTGCTACAGGCTTTGCATGTTCAGTAGGAGCAACAGGAGCATCATCAGGATCGCTCGGTTGAAACAAAACCCTCCCCACCTTTTCCACATTCACATTCCGCATTTTCCTAAATACGAAATACCGATTCATAAAAGAGATTTGGCGTTCTTCTGGACTCATTTGGATCGCCGTCCCATAGTCCGCCTCCTTTAGGCGATTTTGCCGGACATCGTCCTGCATTTTCCCAAACAATTCACTAAACAAACCACTGCTATTTGGCAACCCCATTCCCACTGCGTCTGCCTTGGAAACGAGGGCGAACCCGTAATCCCCCATTACCCGGACCAAATAGTCGAAATGCACTAAATATTCCCGGAAAGTCTTGTTGATCGATTCTTGGTAAATGTCGATGGAATATCCTAAACTCAATTCATCGTCGGGGAATCCCGTATGATCGTATTGTTTGACAATTTCGTAAATCTTGGTAGACCCCCGCATAATGACCATTCCCTCCCCCCGGTTTTTATCACGCAGGATTTGGAACACCGTCTTTCCATCGTAACATGTGCCGATGAAATGCCCCCCTATCCGCGTACATTCGGCCACGTTGCGCAAGAATCCATGGAAGGTCGTGGCCGATTCAAAGAAGTAGTGTAGTGCGAATTGACATGAGCTTACATGGAAACCCTCTTGTCCAACACCGTAATGTTTGTATACGCCTTCACCTAGGACACCGCGGTCCTTAGGACCCTGACCAAACACGGCATTGGCAATTTGCCGATCCTTGTCACTCAAAAGTGCTTTCCCTGACCGAATATTGACACCGCTGTTTCCATTGACAAAGAGAGCGGCGGGCATGTCGCGATACTTTTTACGGAAGTTTAGGAATCTTGCACAAGCCCCGTCTAAATGATTCTCAATGTTGTCCTTGGAAATATCGACGCCGAATACGAAACCGAGGTGGGAGGCGACCCATTTCGGCAAATCGCCGGCCTTTCCTACAGCATAATCGATGAGTGTATCTTTTCGTGAAGAAACGCCTAGGATGAGTTTGCGTTTAACGTAGAGATTGTGGAAGTCGCGAAGGGCGCGTGTGGTCGTATTCTTTCCCGATCGGTTGTAATACACATCCTCGTCCACCTCGACCGCGGGTATGCCCTCTCCCGTCCGTATCATAGCCTCCGTTACTGGATTATGGATCGAATGCCAGTTACTATTGGCCACATGATAGGCATTACCATAATTTTTCATCCCTGACCTGAGCTCGTTCGTCTTGTCATAGCGAACGCGGAGGGGCTTCCATTTGAAACCCGCTTCTGCTGCGGCGTCGTAGGCAAACTCGACAATCATATCCTCCTCGAAATACTCGTGTTCAGCGGTCATCATGACACGCTCGCCGTTTCCACCATCTACCAGCATGATATTACATGTGGCAGCCTCGGGATCGTATGGATTCGTCGGTTGGAAAACGACCGGTTTGTACGTCTCCTCGTTGTCGAGATCGCCCGCTCTAGGCAAATTGTCGTTGATCATATCGAGCATTGGATTCAAATATCCATGTTTGCGCTCGTCGAACCCGCATCGCAAAACGAGGGTTTTGTATTGGACCAAATCTTGGGCACCGGAGAGGAGACGGCCCTCTTGGAACACATAGTGGACCTCGTCTTTTCCCGTCTTGTCCTTTTTTACGGAGACTAGAAAGTCTATGGTGTTGAATTGAGGCGGTTTCCATTTGAACGATTCCGCCCATGTGGTCTTGTAGAGGGGTCCGGCCACACCTACCTTGTCACTAGCTACACCTGTATTGGTGGGGGTGAAAATGAGGCCATCGGTGTTGTATTCGAAGAGACCATCATTGATGTTGGACAGGATGGTCGAACACTGGGCGAAAATGCCCGCCGTGGGATCCATGTAAAAGGTCTTGCATCGGACACGGAAGTCACATGAGTGCTGTTTATGTGATGCTGCATCAGCCGCTGCGGTCGCGTCCGACTTTGTCTTCGAAGGTGTCTGCTTTGCTGAATCGTTCAATACAGATTTGGGATTTAGCAAACGGATAAACTCTTGGAGGAGGGGGAGTCTCGATTTGTTTTTCGCCTCATCTTCGGTCAATGGAATAAACCCCAATTCGCGCACACTCTTTTTGGCAATGTAGTAGATGTCGAACGCGGCGAATACATTGTAGGGCCGATGTTCCTTGTCGAACCGGATATGCTCACCATCGATCAGACTCTCATGGAGAGTCTTGTTCTCGCAAACGGCGCCCGTAAAGATCACATTCATATTGGTATCGATCATATAAATACGTCCATTTTCGGCTACATACAACAGTTTACGTTCGCCATCTTCCTTGTCCGTCACCGTATAGTTTTCGCGAATATTGGGCACCGTTCGCCCCACCGTCGAATCCGCCGGCTGAATATTCTCCAATTGGAGGGTGTAGGATGCAGGGCCGACAAAGTCGCGCGGTAAAACACGGCGGGGTTGGTATTCTGCACCATACAACAGTTTCATATAGGAGTGTAGTATTTCGTCGCGTTCGGAATAGGCGATGGGATACTGGGTGCCTTGTAATCCGCCCAGAACCACGCGGATACATTTGCGGATGGCGTCGATGATTTTTATGGGCGTATTGAAGATCGTTCCTGCGCCTATACGGGCGTTGTCAACCTCGAGCTCGATTTCGTAGGATTCTTGGTTGGTGAAAACACCCGCTTCTTGGACCGTGTATTGGGGGATCGGGACTTTGCCAGTTCTCTTGGACCCCTTGACAATACTCAAATCGGCGAAAACGGGGAGGTCGGGATGGGCGAAACGGACGCGATTGATGTAACGAAAGAGTTTTTTCGAGTCCATCCATTTCGATAGGATGTTGCGAGCCATATTTGAGTGGACATTGAAGTCTTGTTCGAGCTGGTAGGAAACGCGGAAGTTGAAGTCATGGAAGTCGACGGCCTTTAGCGGTTTTTCGTCCCCTAAAAGTGGAGGCGACTTTTGCGTAAACTTTATCTTGTTGGCCGTGGTCGATGGCATATCGATCAACTTCTGGAGACTGTTTGTGCGACAGTATTCTTGGATGAGATCGAGACCGACGACCTCCCCACGAATATTGGAGACGCGTGTCATACCGGTTCGCACGTCAATATATTCATTTTGGATACGTAGGATACTGAGTCCTTGAGGATTGGGTGTAGTGAATCCGGCGGCGAACAGTTGTTGGACGACATTGTCGTAATCAATCTTGGAAATGGGTCGCGCAGTTCGCGAATTGGTTCCAAAACGGACCTCGAGTTCGCTCACCTTACCATTCGTTTTTAATAGGGGATTACTCGCTAAATAGGCGGCCACCATGGTTTCAAACCCCTTTTTCGGGTTCACACCCTCGTCGACTTTGCTCATTTATATAAAGAACGTTATATTTTATGGCGAAATACGTATATATAGTTTTACGGTATAGTATAGTTTGCGCCATCAATTTTGTTGGCAAAACCACTTATACACTACACTCTATTTATTCTTAATGTCTAACTCATTCTTATCCAGGCTCTTCCATTATGTCATATTAGCATCCGCCAAGCACGGAATCGATGACTCGCACGGTCTCCGTCATAGCATGGAAGTGTTGCATTACGCCGACAAGATCTATAAATCGGAGGTTTCATCGATCCCCCTACTGAAAAACCAGGACCGCATTATTTATGCAGCGGCTGTTCTCCATGATATGTGCGACAAAAAATACATGAATGAGGGTGTAGGTATTTATGAAATGGACCTTTTTCTCCAAGGTGCGGATTATTTAGATATACGCGGTCAACCGGATGGGCGTCTAATGAACGATCAAGATATTAATGTGGTGAAACAGATCGTTTCGACCATGTCCTATTCCAAGGTGAAGCGTGATGGGTTCCCTTATTTAGGACCTTATCAGACGGCCTATCATATTGTACGTGAGGCCGACTTGTTGTCGGCATATGACTTTGATCGCTCGATGATATACAATATGAATGTTGCAGGTGTTAGAGTGGACGAAGCGTATGCCAACGCCAAGTCGCTTTTTGAAACTCGGGTTTTGAAACACAATGAAGATGGATTGTTCTTGTTCGATTATTCGATCCATAAATCGCAAAAACTACACCATAAGGCGGTAAAGCGAATTACAGATTGGAATCGAATGTTAAAAAGAGCGAGATAGAGATTAGCCCTAATAAAAAGTATATATATTTCTTATATGGGTGTATCTCCTCTCATCAAGGCCTGTCGTAATAATGATTATAAATATGTAGAAACTTTGTTGCAAAACCCTGGTATAAACATCAATGAGGCAGATGAAGATAATTGGACTGCTTTACATTGGGCTATTTCAAATGAAAATAGACCAATATCACATTTTTTGTTAAGTAAAGCCAATATAATCGAAAGTATCAATAAGCAAAACAAATCCAGCAGATCTACGCCGTTACATATAGCTATTTTACAAAACGACTTTGATACAGCGAGAATAATATTAAGCGTAAAAGGTGTTAATGTTGATTTAAAAGATTCATCCAATAGAACACCTTTATCAATTGCTGAAACAAACAAAGACCAAAAAGAAAAAACATATGGAGAGAACTACAATAACACAATTGAGTTATTAAAACAATATCAAGGCGTTACAAATGGAGGATCTAGAAAATGTAAACGCCGAACAAAACGCCGAACAAAACGCCGAACAAAACGCCGAACAAAACGCCGAACAAAACGCCGAACAAAACGCCGAACAAAACGCCGAACAAAACGCCTTTGATATTTTATGTGATTCTATAGATCACATAAAATGCTTGTTTTGTGATATGATTTGCATAACTATATAGACAACATGGGCCATGCACTACACATTTGCGCGTTCAATAACTGGTACAAATCCCCTTTTTTGCATTTATCCGGAACATCGACACCCAGACACTCGGCCAATTCCTCCAAATCTTCCTTTTTATATGCAGATACTCCGCGCATAGGTTTTTCTGGATCAATCACTAATACTTTTGTTTTGCATTCATCGACTTCGTCGCTCGTTGCGGGTCGATCAACCATACTATAAATCTCGGTCGTTTGGCGACCCCTGGTCGTTTTCTTCATATGAAAAATATGGATTTCACCCGATCCGGATCCAAAACTCATATACATAGGTCCATTCACTATCAATATTCGCAAACGATAAAACGCACATATGGCGCGAAAAGCCAAATACGAGGTTTTCTTATTTACCATCAATTCGGCCATTATGAGCTGGATTTGTGTCTTGGTCGTCTTTCGTTCGGGACATCGAATGGCGGTAGGATCGTCGATCAAAAACTGGATCACCTTCTGTTTTTCCGCAATTTCGCGGTTGTGATATTGACGTTGAATGGACATGTAGTCGGCGTACCCGTAATGTGCAATGTAGGCGCACCAAAAGAGGGTATCGGGTTTATCAGGCGAGATAGTGCGTTCAATATTCACAGGTTGGACTGTTGTTATATCGATGATCGGCGTATCAGAAGTCGCTGATTCAGGTGGAGGCGGGGTTTCAATGCGATCAATTTCCTCTATCGAATCGCGTACCTTATCCAAAATCGTTTCTACATCTGGTTCTATGGGAAAAAGCACGCCATCCCACATCATGGGACGTAATGCATTAAGTAAATGTAACGAACTATCAAATTTGTTACGTCTGTAAAAAATTTGATATAAATAAGCCATGATCGATCTAGTATAATATAGACCAATGTCTTTATGTCTTTTTATCCTCGGGACCAAAATGGACCTGGGGGGATGAAGGCAATCCACGTTTTTGGATACAAGAACACGGATAGACCTTAAGGTATATCCGAAAAGAAGGCGGTTTTGAACTCCGACTTTTGTGTTTCTAATCCGGAAAGTGCCAACTCTTGATCCTTGATGTAGTTCACATACTCGACCATTTCATGGATCGTATCCTTCGGTAAAAACGACAGATTCACATAAATCCCACTCTTATTCTCATTCAATTTAACGGCGGGATTGCGCTTCAATAGATTCGCAATTTCAATGTGTTGTGTTTTGCCCATTTTTTCGACGGCGTTTTTCAGCATTTCGAGTGCGTAAGGCGACATATCTTGATCGGACATTGTATAATGTATTATGTGTGGTCGTTTTATGTGTTTTGTCTATACAGATTATCTGGATTGGCCCATCCAATCACGGCACAAGCAATCCGCTTCCCTGCATTTCCCGTTTTCAAGCTTTCGGTATCACCTCCCAAACCACAATCATCTTCGCCTTCGTGAATGATGAGACCGCGACCCACAATATTGGCCTTGGTACCCCGGAGTTTGATCATCGAATCAGTCATTCGGTAATGTACTACACCATCCTTATCTGCCACCAAATTACCTAAATCGCCCACGTGGCGATTCTTGGAATCAGGTCCACCGTGTGTTTTCCCATAGGGATTGAAATGGGCACACATGCTCGTACACGCATCCGACATGTCGCCATATTGGTGTACATGGAACCCGTGTTTTCCATTTTTTCGGAGACCGGTGATGTGAATATCGATGTGGACTATATCGTCATCTTCGATGAATCGGACTACACCTTTTATTTTCTTGGAATCGAAAACGGCGATGGCCTGTGATTGCATATGGTATATGATTATATCAAAATGGCGCATTTTCTACATATTCCATTTGATTGACAAGATACCCTAGTAACAAGCCATTGCCTTTACATTCACAACCGATATGGATATCGTCCGTGCTTTTCCAACGAGTGTTTTTTTGTAGGGCAATTTCAATTATCATTAGTATGGGTTTTGTATTATCAAAAAAACAAAACTCACGACATGTATGATTGAGTAAATAATAATAGGGGTGAGGCATGTATAATATAATTAGAGGTTTGTATATTTTTATGTAGATCTTTGAATATTATATATCATCTTCATCCGCTACATCACCTCCCAACACAATTTTGGGCTTCTTTTTGCGATCGTCGTCCTCTTTACGATATTCGGCTAAACTACCAATCGCGCAAATGTAGGGATCATTCAGTTCGAATCTGATTCCGACCACTTTAATCAACATTTTCGCATTCTCCTTGATTGTATTGATACGATCATCCAAATAATGATGGTCGCGTGCAATAAAGACAGTGACTGGCATATTTCCATCGTCATCGACCACTTGAGCATGAATACCGGCCTTGGTCACTGTCTTGCATACACATTCAATCAACATTCCCTCGACTGGATAACACAACATACATTCAAAGGATACGTGGAACTCGATGTTTTCGGAATTGACCGCACCGCTCGAATAATTCAAAATGGCGGATGAGCCGGGACGAATAAATCCTTCTTCAATGCATCGGCCTTCTACTTTTGTGCGCAACTTTTGTTCCAATATTTGTCTGGCATTTTTTCCTACCTCGGTAATATGCAAGATGAGTTTTGTAGTAAGTACCGATTTATTGTAGACGCCGTATATTTTCTGGTTTCCTGTTTTAGCAGCCATGATAAATATAAACTATTTGCTTATATTTATGTGTGTTTTCTCCATATCAATTTTTAGGTGTAGTTAGGGTGCTGAATACTCAGCAACCCATTTGTTAGGGTGCTGAATACTCAGCAACCCATTTGTTAGGGTGCTGAATACTCAGCAATCCTATTAAACACCGCCTCTTCCGGGTTCAAATACCACACCCCCTCCTTCTTCGTATTTCGATCACGGACCAAGATCTCTGTAATGGCACACAGTCCCAATTGCAACATATCCTCCGTATTTTTGTCAGTATAAATCTGGCGCCCCGCCAAGAGTTGGTTTAGTATTTTGATCACATCAGCCTTTTTCGCATTATTCAAATAGGCACCTTTGTTATTGCGCCGTTGGGTAATATCCTTGATTTTAAACACCATCTCATTGCGTCTATTAAAAATGCCCGTAAATCCCAATATTTGCGAATAATCGGCATGTTTGATAATAAACTTGTTTAGTGCACCGCTCTGACCAAAGGCCCGTACGTCTTCGGGTTCGGCTTCTGACCAATGTGCACCATTCTCGCGATCTTGAATATATATCTTCCATCCCTTTTCGTGTGCCAAGAAGATACCTGTGGTAGCATTCGGTCCACTGCCATCTGACAAGAGTTTCGTATCCAAGTATGCCTTTATTTGGCCGACCAAGGCATCGCTCGAAATCTTGGAATAAATGTGTTTTACCAAGACCATTTTTTCGTCGAATGAAAGCATGTCGACAGATCGCTGTAGTGCATATTTTTGTATGGTTTCGGGAGAAATACCGTGGACATCGCGAATATGGTCGACCACACGTCCTAAATGTTTATACCAATCACGTTCACCCGTTTCCAAGAGTCGTCGTGCTTTTACGGACTCTATGTGATCGCGTATTTCCGACAGTATTTGGGTGTATTTAGTGGGAGTTTTGACAGATGGCTCTGCTACAGCAGTTGCTGCGTCCGCAGCAGTCGGTCCGATCTTGGCCAACGGTTCGACTTCTTCTGCAACCGCCTTGGTAAAGGTCTCCGGCAATTCCATGCGCAAACGATCGCGCTTGTATTCCACAGGCATCGACCGTTCCAAATATCCAATAGTTTCATCTGTCACTTCGGCAGGTTGGAAGGCGTAATACAATCCACGATTCACTAAAAATCCCGTTCTCCCGTATCGATCTACCAATACGGCGTTTTTGTTCTTGGTAAACTGGGTCAAAACATAGTAGATTTGATCCACTGGATATTGTTTGATAATGTTGATGGCATTTACCAAGGCGCGACGTTGATATACGTGTTGTTCGCGGTAAAGTTGGCGGATCCTGGCAGCGATACGTTCTTGGTTCATAGTGACAAAACCAGTACTGTAGGTATGTCGAACCACATCCTTCGCCCGGACGCGCACATCAGTTGCGCATTTGAATGCACATGAATCCATATAATCGCAAATATCGGTGTGGGGACGATCACCGATCTTATAATCGACTTCTTTCGCATCGGTGGAAAGTTGGATTTTGATTTCTTGGTTCGCGGCAACGGCATTGAGTTTTTCCACAGTCATATTGGTTTGACCAATATTGAGTAGACAATCAACGGCGACCTCTTTCAATAGACGTGTGACGCGGCCAATCTGTACGGCCTTGCGTTCAGCCAAGCGATAAACGTAGAGATCAGCGGCTTCTTCTTCACTCGGTTCGGTTCCCGACATCATCGTACTTCCATGGAGATAGATTTCGACATTGCGTTCTGCAAAGGGAAGGGCACAATGGCTAAGGTTGCGGACACCGCGACCGATGATTTGTTCAATGCGATTCATGTTGTACCAAGGTTCCATAATATGGACTTGGCGGATGTTTTTAAAGTCGATACCTTCGGACGCCGCCTTGGAAATCAGGATGACTTTGACCTTTTCACCACGACTATTGTCGGTATCTGTAGCGTATTTTACGTCGCGGGCATTCATGGGCGAATAGGCCTTGTCGCCTGTAATCATGACGTATTTGGCGGGACGAAAAGATTCCATATCGGAAGTTCGGGGTTGCATAGTGAGGGCGTCGATAGGCGCCATAGGCGCGCGTTTAAAGAGAGGTTTGGTATAGGCCGCTGATCCATATCGTCCAAAACCCATTTCTTCGAGGGCGAGGGCGATGGGAACTACACCTCCTTCTATGTATTGCGAATAAATGAGAACAATTCCAGTGGATCTCTTGATGATCTCGCAAATACGGGCAATCTTGGCGCTATATTTAGGGAGATTGTTGGGTGCGAAAATGCGGCCATATTTGGATAAAACGGCGGGTTTATATTCGAAACCGTAAACTTCGGGTTGTTTGAGATGGGAATTGTCGGTGTAGTTCATGACACTGGCCATGCCGCGTTTTCCGACGAGGGTAGAGATGATGTTTTGGGATTGGTCGTCGTCCATGGGTGTCGAAGTTTCACTTTCTTCTCCTTCGCTACCACCACGTTGCTGGGGTTCAACCAACAGGGCTGGTTTTTCGTCTTGGGATTCTGGTGTAGCCTCCGCTGGTTCT
>Ga0214917_10006514_pt1 | contig 12083 bp, 12 predicted proteins | sample LL_1208_BB_MetaG_FD_177983 | JGI IMG/M metagenome (GOLD analysis project Ga0214917, IMG submission 177983) | Freshwater microbial communities from Lake Lanier, Atlanta, Georgia, United States - LL_1208_BB | ecosystem: Environmental > Aquatic > Freshwater > Lake | place: USA: Georgia | collected...
CCAAAACTGCGTTTATTTTTAATACTGCAAATAAAATTTCTCTACCGAATCAGATTTCTTTAAATTTAGTGTGGGGTCCCGTTCAAAATGCAAGTTCATTTGTCTATTTTGATTTTTATGATTCTAATAATAATAAAATACGTCTGGAGTTGGCGACCAGTAATCAATTTGCTTCAAATGTTGTAACTTGCAAATTGTATGACACTTCAGGAGCTGTAAAATTATCTACTACTTTTTATAATTCTGATTTTAATCCACCTACTCCATTTGCATTTAGAAGATTAAATACAGGTTTATCTATATATATATTTAATAGGCTTATATTTAGTTATCCTGTTTATAACTTAACTACAAAATTCGGTTACACTTGCGATTTAAGAGGAGGAGGCTACGGAGGTACCATATTATCTGACCTACAAATATCAAATTATAGCGGTTTTCCACCTGATGCATTTCTTAATCTTAGCAGTTGGGTAGTTCCTGGAGTAGATAATGGTGTTCAACTTGGTGCACAGAGTTTTAATTTTTCAGCAGTTTATGCTAATGTTATTAATCCTGGTGGAGCAACGCTGCAGATTAATGGTGGTGTTAATATTACAGGTAGTCTGCAGGCCGCGAATTTTCCCACACAGTCTGATCAACGAATTAAAACAAATATAGAATCACTAAATACCGCCGATGCTTTAGCAATAATTGAGCGCATCAATCCTGTGCATTTCACCTATAATACTGAACAGGGTACAGAATCGCAAATTCCTGGTTTCATATCCCAACAAATGCACGATATTTTGCCGAATGCCGTGCATAAAGGTGTAGGATATATACCAAATATTGATAAGGATGTTTCGGTTGTTAAGATAGCAACAGATCACGATGGTCTGAATACATATCACGTGGATTTATCCTCTGTGGCTGCAGACTTACAGCTTCCTACATATATTAGTATTAGATTTGACAATACTGTAAGACATTTGCGCATAGATAATTTAGTGTTTCAAGTTGCCAGTAGGGCAGAATTTGACACTATTTATATCTATGGCACACAAGTGACAGACTTTAATTATTTATCGTATGACCATATTTACACTCTGAATGTGAGTGCCACACAAGAACTGGCTAAACAGATTGCTCTGCTTAATAGTCGCTTGATGGCTCTGGAAAATAAGGTGTAAAATTATCTTTAATAAAAATTGTTTACTGTTTAGTACCGTCAAGTACTCACTCGGACGAGGAGCAGTGGGGCAAAACTCCGAGTAAATATATAATAGTACCGTCAAGTACTAAAGTTAAGAACTCACTCCTTTAGTGCTTGGCGGTACATTTTGTCTTGTAATTATCCCAACCATGCACAGCAATATACTGCATGGTTCTGAGACAGACTGCAAACGACGCTCCACTATGAACATCTGGATATTTTAGATTTTCATTAATAGCAGATACAAGCGATCGTTCGCCACCGAACATAAATCCTCCCTCACCAGGGTCTGCATGTTTAAGCTGTTCCCATAGACCAGCCTTTGTCACAGCACTATGCATATCTTCATACATCATACGGCTGGACTTCGGATTAATGAACGAGAAATCACCTGGCTGCATCTTTGCATCTGCTGTGAGCTGATGACTGACAGTGTCAATTTTGCCGCATAAGGTAGGGGGCGGCAATGGCCAGGATGAAACAATATTATCCAAAGAAATACTTTGCAGGATTGTCAAAAACAGCCAAAATAAAACGTGCAGCAGAAATACACAAATTTGGATCTCTTGGATGGAAAGATCCGCGTGCCTATGTCGGCTTCAAAACAGATATCGGTCGGAAAACCAAAAAAAGCGGATATACTACACAGTGGCGACAACTTTTTCCCGATGCCAAAAGTCTGGAGGAAAAATCGGCAGTAACCGGCGTCCCTCTGCATTTTATTCAAGAAAGTTTCAATCGTGGAATGGCCGCCTGGAGAACGGGACATCGTCCAGGCGCAACGCAGCAACAATGGGGTTACGCACGTGTTCACAGTTTTCTACTCTGCGGCAAAACCGCCACATCAACTGACTCTGATTTACGTAAAGAGGCAATTGTTTCTTCTGCCGCAGCCAAGATGTGGTTTAGAAAACAGCGCTGCACTGCCGTTTAGTGCCACACCCCCTTCCGCTAACAGTCAAGTGCTAACTGAACTTTCGGCACGGGTCCACAACCATTCAACCATAAACTGTTACGACTTGCAATTTCATGACGACAATAGTGGCATCGGGTCGTTATCATTTCAGAACACGATGAGCAAATCGTATGTCCACATGGAATAAATACGGTATCTACAATATGTGCAGAACAGATAGGGCAACTTGTAGAATCATCTCCTAACTCTTTACTTATTTGGCTGATGTCAACCATATGTGTGATATGCATTAGACGCCTTACCACTCTTTCTACTTCACTTTCAGTTTCAATTAGTGATTTACGCGTATGGCTTAATTCGGCATTCAGTTTAGAGTTAGATTGATTAATTATATTTGATAACATGGTGGATTCTACCCAGGTCGTTAGGGTTTTATGACTAGCGTGCAACTGTAATTCTGCATCTAAAAGTTGCTTTTCCTGTTCTTTTAGCTGAGTGACTTTTGCCCTGAGCTCCGCATACTGATGACGTAGATTCTTAATTCGCTTACAAAAATCCTCTGTCGATAATTCAAATTTATCCATTTTGTAATCATCGTTGTCATCGCTTTTGGTTTGCGACTGCGGCATCACATGAATGATATTTTTTGGTATGCAAAAAGGATCATCCATGGATGTGAGTCCATAACCGGCAAATACATCAAATGACATTATTAGTTTTATTTTGCAGCTCGGTTTAGACGCCCTAGAAAATAGTTAATAGACCACATTCCGACGCCAGATACAGACACGTGTACAATCGTTTGAAAGCCAAACTCCATTCTTTGGTATTTCTGGTGTTTTCATCGTCTTCCTCTGCCCCAGGATGCCAATCTGGGCTCACATAATGATGTCGCACCCGATTCATTCCATCCAGAGCTAATTGTGCACGATCCGCAGAGAGAAATCCATTTTCAGGAGCAGTATCTGTGGATGGTGGCATGTAGAACCTCTGTCCATTATTGTGTTTCCACAGATCCTGCAGAAATTCATCATAACACCAATAACTGTGATAACATGAGCTGGTTTTACTTTCTTTTGTCTTATAATATACAGTGTTAGTTTCCCAACAAATCGTATAGAATTCAGGATCTGCTGCTGCTAATTCTTCATGAGCAGCTTCACGTTCTTCAGATGATATGACAATTTTAGGTGGCAATATAAGTTGTCCGTCTGGCCCCCATGAAGCACCATGAGTGACCATGATAAGACAACGAATATCTGCAGGAGTGTTGAGAAATACCTGACGCAGGTCTTCAATTTCTGCACGAGTCGCTGGAACAGGTTTGCGATACCATTTGGCGGGTAGCGGAGTAGTACGTAGACGACTTGTGCCCTGAAAATCAACTCCCATCTTATTGGCCATAAATACCGGTGTCCATGACAATCACTTTTGCCAGTTAAACGCCCTGTAGCCAAAGCCAAGCAGAGATACAGAGATGTCCGCAACTGCGCAGACAATGTTAAAAGTTGTCAGCTCTGGTCTGCAAGATCAGAGCCGCCTGAATGCTCCCCGCGGCAGACCTGAAACATCTGAATATCGTTTTGCACTGCGAAAACGCACCCGCTGGGCTTCTCAATGGCGTTATGTTCCATTTGATGGCAATCCGGATTTTGGAAGGACTGTTACGTGCACTCTTCCACAGGATGGTGAACTTATTACGCAGGCTGTGCTTGTTATTCGTCCACCCGATCTTTTTGGACCCCAAGGTAATGCAGTTTATCCCAATTGGGTGTGGACTAATTCGCTGGGCCACGCCCTGATTGAGAATATTCAGTTTAATCTGAGAAATGCTGTCATTGATTCAATTGACGGTCGGCTTCTGGAAATTCTGGATGACACCGAAGGTCCAATGGAACATTTTCAATCTACAAACGATCGTCTGGCGCGCGATCCCCAATTCTTTCCAATGGCTGCAGTGAACGGAGTGCCCTGTCCGCCTCTTAATTCTATTGGTCTGTATCCTAACTATCAGGATCCCGCGATGTTATTGCATGTGGTGCCGCCGTTCTGGTGGAATCGTGGACCGGGTCCTTCTGCACTTCCTATGCAGGCACTGACCAAGGAGACTGTCCAGTTAACGGTGAGTTTTCGCAATATAGACCAGGTCGTGGTGCCGCTCTATCTACAGGGCGCCGTCGATAGCCCCGCGACTGCCATGCCAGGATCGCCTCTATATGATGCATCAGGCACCCAAATTGGAACCATGCCTGATACTTCGCAGTGGCATCTGCAGGATGCTTATTGGCTGATTGAGTATATTTCATTAGAAACACGTGAAGCAGCGGCATTCCGATTGGCCGATTTGCAGATTCCAATAACACAGCATCTGGCCGCGGCACCTATCAATAGTGGTGGAGCATATACAATGCGTGTGCAATTAGAACAGACAGGATTAATGCGTGATATGATATGGATAGCGCAGCATCCGGATGCTCCTGCTGTCCGTGCATGGTTTAGTTTCGGCAAAGATCTCCGCGGACCATCGTATGACCAATCTGATCTGCAGAAGTTAATTGCCACGTGGTCGCCTGTGATTCAGCAGAATAATCCCGAAATATGGTCTTTGCTAAGTCCTTATGTTACGGCTATCAGTGCTGCGGCAGGACAGAGTCTATGGTGGCCGAATATGTTTTTTCCCGATTGGGATGTTGGTGACGGCTATTATGTGCCGTCTTCTATTGATAGATTTTCTGATCCATTGGAGACTATGCGTCTCATGTATCGTGGTAAAACACGTTTTGAACTGTACGGTGGTTCATGGACACGTAGTATCGTACCCGCTCTTGGAAGTCGCAGAGGTCCTGTAATAAATCGTTATATTTATCGTTATGATTTTGGACTCTGGCCTACGGGTGGTCTTGCAGAGACTTTGTCTGCAGCAGCAGATGAACCGCGGGGTATGGCCAATTGGGATAAAATCCAGTTCAAAGAACTCCAGGTGTGGTTTAATCAAGGTAATTGCACACCCAGTGAAACGCAAAATATTCGGGGTGCTGAGAAATTTATTGATTATAATAGTGATTTATCAGGTGAGTGGCTGAATATTTCGGATTTATCAAATAATTCTGCTGTAAAACTGTTTAATAATATTACAGATGCGCGTGTAACACTGGTGGGGCGAACACCACCAAATGGAGGGGCTCCAGCGGTTGTATCAGGCGTGATTGATATTACGAATATTAAGAGTATTCGTGGCTTCAGAAATCTGTGGTTGCGAACAGTTCCACAAGGGTCGACTGGACTTTTTGCTGAAAGAGTTGATGCTTCGGGAAATACTCTTTATGTGGCAATTGCAGTGGCAGGAGGTGGAGGTGAGGGAACCGTTGAACAGATTGGTGGTGCAGCAGGTAGTGCGGTGGCCTGCGGAACACGCGGTGATGGCGTCCAAAGCCATGCTCCTGCCGGTGATGACTTCGGTGGTGCAGGAGGTGGACGTCGGGGTGCGCCAGGTCCTGCACCGGCTGTAGGTCGCAGTGATTTGTCGGGCGCTAATGGAATTCCTATGCCGTTGAATGACACAGCGTTTATGGTAAGTTTGCAGAGTACTGGAGGAAATGCATCACCAGTGGCCAGAGGCGGTGATGGTTGGAGAGGCGGAGGAGCTGGAATCAAAGCAGGCGGTGGCGGTGGATCATTTGTTAGTCGCTACATTAATTCGGTAGATAGCTTTACGATGACGGAGGTATCAGAAGAAGCCAAACATCCCAATCGCGTTTTCTATTTTCGACCGCTGAAGCGACTATTTTCAGAACAACAGCCACTTATGCTCCATGTATGGTTTACACGATACAATATGTTGCGCATTTTTGCGGGTCGGGCAGCACTCATGTTTGACGCGTAGTCGGAGGCAAGTGGAGGCCAGTGGAGGCCAAGGCCCAAGGCAAAGGCAAAGCAAACTTGACAGCCCGCCTAAAGCGCCATACAGTAATGTCAGGATAAGATGAGCACTAAGTACACTGTTTCTACAAGTAATGAGTCTGAGTTTCCCGCGGTAGCTAGTTTCGATGATATGGGTCTGCCCGAAAATCTACTGCGCGGTGTTTACGCCTACGGCTTTGAGCGTCCTTCGGCCATTCAATCCGTAGCTATTCGGCCTCTGGTAGCCGGTCGTGATATTCTGGGACAGGCACAGTCAGGTACCGGCAAAACCGGCGCGTTTGGCATTGGTCTACTGAGCCGTGTTGATCCCAACGTAAAGGCCACGCAGGCTCTGGTACTGGCCCACACGCACGAATTGGCCGACCAAATTGCAAAGGTTATCCGTGGCCTCAGCAATTATATGAAGATTAATGTAGTACTAGCAGTCGGTGGCGTACCGCGACATATTAATGCCCGCGATATCCGCAGTGGTGCACATGTTGTAGTAGGCACTCCTGGACGTGTATATGATCTGGCATGCAGTGGTGATCTGTCATTTCGAGGGCTGCGTTGTTTCATTGTAGATGAAGCCGATGAAATGTTGCGCGACCGCTTCGCCGATCAGATTGGAGAGATTGTCAAGCTAGGATTGCCGCGCGATACAACAGTAGGCCTCTTTAGTGCCACACTGCCAGAAGAAGTGCGCGATTTGGCAGACCGAATTCTGTCAGAACCGATTCGTGTTACACTTCAGGCGGCTGAAGTCAGTTTGGACGGTATTAAGCAGTATTTCGTAAGTCTGGATGAAGATTCGTGGAAACTGGATGCTTTCTGCGATATCTTTGAGGCTCTGCCGATTGCCAGTAGTATCTGCTTTGTTAATACAAAGGAGCGTGCAGAGCGTCTCTACAATATTCTATCAGAGCGTGGTTTCCCTGTTTCTGTAATTTACGGAGAGCCGATGACACAGACTATCCGCAAGCAACGTATGGAAGAATTTCGAAGTGGCATGACACGTGTGCTAATTGCAACAAATCTGCTGGCACGTGGTATTGATGTACAACAGGTCAGCGTAGTCTTTAACTTTGATATGCCCACCTATGATGATAAGGAGAACTATATTCATCGTATCGGCCGCTGTGGGCGATTTGGACGGAAGGGAACCGCTATCAGTCTGTTGACTCCTGCGGAGAAAGATGTGCTGGATCAGATTGCTGCACACTATTCCTTTGTCCCTCAAGCTCTGCCGCAAGATCTGAAGGGAGTTGTTGATAGTTAACACGGCCGACGCGCATTGTAACTTCTACAATTTCATCTGCACGACGGGGTAGACGATACAAAATGAAACGATCGGAATTGACTAGTGGAATTCTATCTTGTTGATTTTTGCCGTCTCTTATATATTTTTCCATTCGTTTTTTGAGTAAACGAATAGAAGGATTTGTATCGGGTATTTTGAGATCATCACGAATCTGTTTGAGAATGGCTATACATTCGGATGCTCTTTGCGACTGCAACTTATCCATTATCTTATTCATCTTGGGTTTGTTTAGTAGCCAGATGAGCGCAATGTCCAATTGGATCTTCACGATGTTCAGTAACACATTGTTCAAATGCTGTTATAGAACGATTTGGATTTGGATTTGGATTTGGATTTGACTGAATTTTGATTTCTGGTGCTCCGAAAATACCGGTCATCAGACGCTGAGCTATACCTGAACCAAGACCTGAACCAAATCCGAATCCTGCGCCCTCTTTAATCATTTGTGTGAATGTTGGCTGCGATGCAGGAGCAGGCGCTTTTGAGACAGAAAATGGAGCAGGGGCAGGAGCAGGAGCAGGAGCAGGGACAGGGGCAGGGCGTACCTTACGGATTGTTTGTGATTGTCGTGGCATTTATACTATATGCTTGTATTTCTGAATAATTGTCAAGTTTACGAATTATAGACATCTTGTGTTGAATTAGACACCTGACGTTGTAGAGGAGTAGAATAGATATCCGTGGGATCACCAGAGCAACCTCGTTGGGTAGCATAATAAGCTGCACTGGCGCTTGCTGTCGCCATTAGAGCAATTGAAGTAGGATTTGAATTAACACTATCTATTACAGCGGCTATATCGGCGCGCAAACGCAGAATGAGGGGATTAGTACTATTCATCTGTGAAAGCTCTCTGGCCAAATCGTACAGTTCATGCGAAACCGGCTGTCCCGTTTCAAGAGCATCCGCAGCCTCTTTCAGAAGCTTCACAGCTCTCACACGAATTAGCTGTACTCTGAAATCTTCAGGCAGCACATCAGCGCAAAGGACGTATGCACGAACATTAGCAGCACCACCCCCGGCCGAATCCAACGTCGACGCGGACCATGATACACTTAGATAACGCGAACTCTCTGGCTGTTGTTTTTCCCAGACAACCCAATAGTCTTTGTCGGCTTGAATACACCCCAGATTATGATCCTTGGCACCGTACGATGTTATCTCCTGAGAGGCCCATCCGTTGACAGATGACAGAACAACATTTGCCAGCACTTCCTCGCGCAATCCGGTCAATAGAGTACTCATCGAAGCGGGGAGATCTGTTTCTGCTTGAATATAAATATAACTACCATGTGTACGCATAGCCAGTTGACGCAATAGCTGTCGATTATGCGAAGAACCATAGCCGATACAGTAAAATGCCCGCCATCTACCTGGAACAGCATCGGCAATAATATTGAGCCCAGCAGTATTGTAACAGCCGTCATTAATCTGACCATCCGTCAGAAGGAGAACTGCATCATATGGTTCTACATCCTTAGAAGCCTCGATGAGCTTTAGAAATCCTTCTTCCAGATTTGTATTGCCTTCACAGTGGAGATTCTGAATAACGGTTATCAGATTTTCGGGTGTTTGATAATGTGCTAAAATCTGTGCCGATGAATTGAACGAAACCAATGTGACATGATCTGTCTTCAGTAACAAAGGCAGAATAGATTGAAGTGTGCGTTTTACAGCATTAATGCGTTCACCATTCATGCTTCCACTGGTGTCAAGTAGCATAGCCAAATGCAAAGAGGGGCGCAGTCGCTTTCCTGTTGATGGATAACGAAAGCGCGAAATCAGATGTGTTTCTGTAGCATAACTTGTAAGCATCCTGAATTGTAAGTGGGGGGTCACGGCCCATTGGTCATTTTTGCCTGGCCTGGCCTGCAGTTTTCAAGCATCCAAAGGTGTCAGAATCTGCCATTCTGCGGTAGCAAGTCCATTCCAGCAATCGTAATATAGATAGATGGCTGCACACAGAGCCGGTGGAGGCACGTGTCTTTTTTTCTGAATATCGCGGATAAGATCTGCAGCTAATTTATGACGTTTTTCCAGACTCTCTGGTAGTTTTCTTCCACTATCATAATCATCAGGATTCCATCGTAAGAAATAGGTAGGAATGCCGCCTCCAGACTGTGCAATATTGACCATCCGCGTCTGTTCACACAGACATGGGCGGTCCATATGTTGGTGTTCATCGCATTCGATAATTAGCCGCATTGTTGGAAAATCAAACACACGGTCTGGACGTTCCTTGCCGCAGATGCCACCATCCAGAATTTTGTCGGTAGAAGAACCATGCAAACCGCGTCCATCCAGATAGTCCATCAATGCCTTCTGTTTCGCCAGGCGGGCAGAAATAAATTTGGCAGGATCACAGATTTCACAGTGACCTGCATCATCCAGAATATAGAAAAGACCACAACTGATACACGGACGCTCCAAATAGTTTATATCATCTTCTTGTTTATGATCTTCGCAGTGGAGAGGGATCCAGTCTTTGCCGTAAATTGCAGTTTCTTTGCAGAGCTTACATCTGCTTTTGGAGCGACGAATCATACCGGGTTGGCGATGAGTAGAGCAGCGCGTGGGGGAGTTGCCTGGAATTCCGTATGACGGGCGTGTATCGCAGCCAGGATGCTGACACCGTTTGTTAACCACATCCACCATCTCTGCAGTCTTATGGGTGACACAGTGTGTAGGTTTCTTTCCAGGGAGACTATAGGCCGGTATAGTATCGCATCCAGGATGCTGACACCGTTTGTTAACCACATCCACCATCTCTGCAGTCTTATGGGTGACACAGTGTGTAGGTTTCTTTCCAGGGAGACTATAGGATGCACGCGTAAAGCATTCCGCAATTATGCACTTCATACAAAATGATAAATGAGCTAATTACCCATGGCAAGTTTATTACTCTTCCACAACTGCCTCATCAAATAGCAGACGCAGCTGATAAGGGCCATTATAAGAATTAAGCGGAGTTATCTTCATTGCCATATTGGATGCATTTGAAACAGCAGCAGGAATCAACATGGGTAAAAAACTACAATTTCCTGATTCTACAACTCCTGTATAGGAACAGAAATCATCAAACCATACCTCATAGGCAAAGCGGGCGTCAGGATCGTCAACACTCAACACGCGCAATCCCAGCCAGAATGCAGTATCATGCAAATCGCTCATTGTTTCTTCGTGAGCACCACTCCTAATATTCTTTGTCTTGTATCCGATAGTAGATGCGACCATCCTACAGCACTGTAGAATGGTCCCATCGCCTTGTCAAGTTTTTGCGCACTAATGATACAAAATACCGGCCTGGCATTCTTCTTCTATCGGATGATCTGTTCCCATTAGTTTATCAAGCCAGAATTCGCCGAAATTATACTGCGGATATCTATGATGAAGTAAATGATGGTTACCTATCCAATAAATGCCACGAATATCATGACGGAGCATACCACGTATATTTAATAAGGCCAGAGCAGCTAACATAGACCATAAATTCCAGAATCCGAATGCAAAAGGCACAAAAAAACCTATAGATTGGAATGGTCCTTCTAATCCGTGTTCGTAATAAGTATCCTGCCATTTGGGATGCGTTTTTTCGTGATGGACTTTGTGAATATGCCAGCCAAGACTTGTATGCAACAGGCGATGAGAAGCATAGAACCACAAATCATAAAAAAGTACATGCAGACAAAACTGGAGCATCTATATAACAATAGAAGGCCTGTTTTTTAGGCAAGGCCCAGTGCTTTGTCATAAGGTGTCTGTGTCTGCGGCCCATGCCACTCTTGATAGTCGCGTACAGTCCAGAATTCACCGCGACCAGCACCGGCTCCGCAAACAATAAAAGACTTATTTTTATCAAGAAAAACCTGCATGAGTTCAGCCGGTTGGGATTTTGCCGACCACATTCTTCCTGCCCGCTGCCACTTGGTAGATAGTCCACCTTGTATAAGTTGTGCAGCGGATACTCTCCAGCCTTTGGGTGTCAAACGAATATCCTCACAAAATTCTCTAACCACGCCCACTACAGTTACATCGCCAGCCAGTCGGTCGCCCAATTTAATGTCGCGGAGTTGTTTCATTGAACCAGAATCCATCATGACCCAGAAATCTGGGTCCAGACCCAGACTAAAATTGGAGATAGGTTCTTCTCCAAGCACTCCAAGCATGGTCTCTGCTGCTGCTTGGGCCTCTGCGGCTACAGCTGGATCAGAACTCTCCTCATAATCTGTAAAAATCAAGTCGCTTTGGCTGCCTTCACAAATAACTGGAATACGATTATTTGTTGTAGATAAACAGTAAATTTCATCCAGTGAATCCGTCTGGTGCGCACCAGGCCAATCAGCTGCAGGAATCCACCGTTCAGCATCTAAAATAGCATGATTGCCACTCACAATAATTCCGTTTGGCAGACGAACCATTGAGATGCCCGCTCCACTAAAACGGAAAACGGCCGTTACACGTGAATCTTGACTGAGTTTCTGCCCTATATTAATGTTTTGAATCTGCTGCGGCCAACCGTTTGCCATACGTATTTGTGTGGTCGGTGCAAAACAACATAAATCCACTCCTGCAAAGCCCGCTACAAATGTTACCAGCGGATTACAGATTAAATTTTGTCCGAATGTGATCGCCGACAATGCAGCGTATACAAATGCCACAAATATACCGTATAAACGCGAAAATATATCTCTCATACGAATAAATATCATTCGTATGCGTGTACCCAGCAGACGAAATGAATTTACGAAATTTA
>Ga0214917_10006515_pt1 | contig 12082 bp, 12 predicted proteins | sample LL_1208_BB_MetaG_FD_177983 | JGI IMG/M metagenome (GOLD analysis project Ga0214917, IMG submission 177983) | Freshwater microbial communities from Lake Lanier, Atlanta, Georgia, United States - LL_1208_BB | ecosystem: Environmental > Aquatic > Freshwater > Lake | place: USA: Georgia | collected...
TTCATGTTCATTTAATCTTTCTTTTTCATATTCAGATGAATTATTTGTTCTTATATTATCATAATTAGCAATTGTATCTTCAAATGAATCCATTAATTTTAATCCAACTATATATCTATATCTTGAAATAATCATGGTTCTATTATAATAAGATACATAAACTATTAAAAAAATTAAATAAAATAATAATGTACTTAAACCAATAGAATAATGAATATAAAACATATAAATAGTAAATATAAAAATACTAAATATAAATGGTAATACAAAATTAATTATATTTGTATAATTTAAATACATATACATTGGTATTTTTAATAAAGAAGTCATTGTTTCTCCACTATTTATATTTTTAGAGTCGTCGTTATTAAATGATTGAGTCATATCATAAATATCATATCTAACAGATGTTTGTAATTTAGGTAACAATTCACAATCAATTTTTTCAGTAAAATAATAACAAATGACTATAAATAAAAATGTCATTATAAAATAAATAATAAATTTTAAAAACATTTTTGTATTATTATTATTAATATGAAGAAAAATTAATCCTGATAGATATGTTAATAATATTATTTCTAATGGATAAATTAAAATAGTCAATACAGTATTTGTAATTATTAATCGTTTATTTTGTAAAAAGAAATTATTGAATAACTCTAGGTACATATTTATTAAAATTCTTTTAATAAATATTTATATAAAATTATTATTACAACAATTATTATTACAACAATTATTATTACAACAATTATTATTACAATAATTATTATAACAACTATTATTATAACAATTATTATATCTTATTGGACAAGATGATCTTATTGGACAATTATTATATGGTAAATAATAAAATCGATAATTAGGTTGTTGATCATAACAATAATTATTATTATTTATATATACAGGTGGTGGTGGAGGTAGTGGTGGATGTGGTGGATGTGGTGGTGGATAAGATGATGGATATGATGGTGGATAATATTGAGATGAAGATGGTGGATAAGATGATGGATATGATGGTGGATAAGATTGAGATGAAGATGGTGGATATGATTGAGATGAAGATGGTGGATATGATTGAGATGAAGATGGTGGATATGATTGAGATGAAGATGGTGGATATGATTGAGATGAATTGTAAATATCATTTAAATTAGATTGAAATAATTGTTGATTAGAATAAATTGGAATATTTTTATAAGTCATTATTTATATAAAGAAAATATTATAAAAATTATAAAGAAGAAATATCAATATTTTGTGAAATAATACAAGAATTATGAATAGTATTAATAGGAGGTGAATATTTCATCATTAATTGTTTAAAAACAGGATCTAATGTAAGTTGATTATTATAATCAATTTCAAATTTAATAATTAAATCTCCAATATGATTTTGAAATTTAAGACCATAATCTTTCAAAACTTTAGTCATATTATTAAAAGAACGATTAAAGGATAAATTAGAGGAAGAATGAATTGCAATTTTTTCACCATTTAAATGTTCAATGATTTTATCAAATCCATAAAAATATTCATACAAAGAAATTTTTACAATACATTTTAAATCACAATTTTCTAAAGATTCAAATATACTATGTTTTTTATATCTTAATTGAAAAATAATATCACCAATTTCCATACCAGGATATTCATCACCTTTATTTCGAATTAAAATAGGATTACCTTCAGGTAAACCTCTAGGTAATGGAACATCAATTACCGTATCTATTTCTAAAAAATCAGAATCATTAAAAATATAACCATTACCAAAACATTTAGAACAAGTAGATACATTTTGAGTAATCATAAATCCCATTTGAATTTGTTGAATAATATTACCAGTTCCTTTACAAAGGATACATTTATTAGAAGTATTATTAGATTTAAATTTTTTCTTTTTAATATTAAAAGGAATAGTTTTTCCATTATATATTTCTTCTAAAGAAACAAATAAATCATATTGTTTTGGAGGTGATTTCTTTTTTTTAGAGGATTGATTATTGGAACCAAAATTCATACCAAATAAATTTCCAAATAAATCATTAATATCAGGCATTTCAACACCACCCATTTCTACATTACCAAACATATCATATTTTTGTCTTTTTTCAGGATCAGATAATACATTATAAGCTTCATTAATTTGTTTAAATTTTTCAGAATCACCTCCTCTATCAGGATGATATTTTTTAGCTAATTTTTTAAATTGTTTTTTAATATCATCTTCGGAAGAAGATTTATCAATACCTAAAATATTATAATAATCCATTTTGATTATAAATAAAACAATATTTAAATCGTTATATTTTAAAGAAAAATAAAAGAATGTTCAATTCTTTTTCCTCTAGGAAAATAAGTCCAATAATTTTTAAAAGGAATAGATACTCCATTTACACAATTATTATTTTCCTCTACATTTTCAAAGGATTGTAAATTCCAACCAGATTCATCAATAATAAATTTTAAAAATCCATTTGTTTTCATATAACTTATATATTGTCTAAATGAAATATTATTATTTGTCTTTTTTACAGGAACAGTATATTGATTAGGAGGATTTAATTCTGATAAATGTTCTAAAATAAAATCATTAAATATACCATCACAATCTTTATTAATTTCATATTTATAATGAAATGGATAATTTAATTTATCAAATGAAAATTTAGTTTCATATACACTTAAATCACCTAAATCATTTGATATTGAAATGGTTTCATTTTCTCCATCCATTTCTATTGATATATAAATATCAAATGTATCTAATCTTACACTATAACCTTTTTCATGAGTTAATAAATCCATAGTAGCAATTTTATATCCATCTCTATTTAAAATCATTAAAGTATTAAATGAATCATTTTTATACCATTTATTTAAGTCTATAATATTTTCCTCACAATCACATAATATATAATCATTAATACAATTGAATTTAATATTTTTAATAATATTTTGAGGTTTTAATTGTACTTCAATAGGTTTATTTGTATTTTTATTATAATCTTTAAGATCAATACATTTTTTATTATTTATGGATGATGAAGATGAAGAAAAAAATTTATAATTTTTTTTTCCTGTGTATCCATAAATATTTTCATTTTGTTTTTGTGATATCATATTTTTTTTTACTAAATTTTTTTATTTAAATCATCTATATTTTTTTTATAGTTAATATTTCATAAGGAGTCTTGACACTATATTTTTCATATATTTCTTCCGGTAATTCTTTTCTATTTATATCAGTTCTATATCTTAAATTTAAATCCATAACATATCCATTAATTTCCATTTTTTTTTTATTATCTTTTTTCATTATCATTTTTAATTTTGTTTTAATATGTTCTAATTTTTTTTCATATTCTTTATATTTTTTTTGAATTTCTATATATTGATCTATTAAATTTTCCATTTTTCAAATTATTATTTATTTTTAATTTTTATTATTTTTAAATTTAATCATCTATCTTAATCGTAATACTAAATGTAATGTACTTTCTTTTTGAATATTATAATCAGCTAAACTTCTACCATCTTCTAGTTGTTTTCCAGCAAAAATTAATCGTTGTTGATCGGGTGGTATCCCTTCTTTATCTTGAATTTTTTGTTTTACATTTTCAATAGTATCACTCGGTTCAACTTCCAAGGTGATTGTTTTACCTGTTAAAGTTTTCACAAAAATCTGCATTTATTATAATACAATATTTTTTTTTAAATTATTTTATAAATAAAAAATCATTAAATAAATCATAGTGATATATTAAAGATATTATTATTAATGATATTTTATTATAACATTTTTTTAAATCAATCTTTATATTCTTATATATATTTAAAAGTTTATCCATTATATCCTTTTCTTTATATATATTTTTAATATTATCTATTTCACTCATAAATAATATATTAGACGAATAAATATTTTTTATTCCATAAATATTTCTATATAAATCTATTTTATTATTAATTTCATCTATATTTTGTTTATTAAAAATATCTAATTTTACTTTACATTGAGATTCAAAATAACATATACATACATTTTCCTCATCCGATTCAATTAATAAAATTTCAGAATAATTTATCTCTAATAATAAATTATTTTTAGTCTTTATATTTTTAGATAAAAAACAATTTATATTCCAATTCATTATATCTTGTAACAATATATTACGTATATTCATTAAATTTTTTTTAAATGATACATTATAAGAATAAAATTTACTCCCAAATACATTAATTAAATGAATAGTAAAATAATCTTTTACACTTAGAATTCCATATAAAATGGCTTGTAATAAAGCCATTTTTCTCCATTCATTTGATCTTGATGCTTTTATTTCATAAATCATTAATGGTATATTATCTTTATTTGGAATCGCACTCGCATCTATTATTCCATTTAAAAATGGCATTGTTATATTTTGTTGAACTTTTAATTTATAATCTTTTATATCTATCTTATAATTTTCAACTAATTTTGTTATTTTATTCCATTTATCAGATATCTGTTTTATATCATTGTCATTTAAATGAACAATCATTTTATGATTAATTAATAAATGTAACTGTGCATATTTATAACATCCAGTTATTCTTATTTCTTCATTTATTATAGGATTATTTCTTGTATATTCATCGTATTCATGAATCATTTTTTTTATTTTTAATAATTGTTCTTGAAATAATAAATGTAGTTTGGATTCATCAAATTCATATTTTGGAAAATGATTTGTCCATTTTGATAATATTAATCCCTCAAATATCAATCCTAATAAAGTACATTCTTCATCTGTCTGAATATTTTTTAAATAAGAATCATTTGCATTATCCGTTATATTAAACATTTTTGTATATGATATTAATAATTCTCTTGTCTCAAAAGATAATATATTTTGTCTCAATATTTCTGTAATAGAATGTTCCATTTCTATTAAATTTATTCCATATATTTCTTTTTTATCTATACTTTGTTTCATTAACGGTTGTGGACATTTCTTGAAATAATATAAAGTATCACTATATCTGTCTATATGATTTGGAACATAAAATATTATATTCTTTTTTGTTCTTGATAATGCAACTGTTATTAAATTCATTACTAAATCATTACTAAAATTACTAAATGCATTCTCTAATGGAAATGTAATTACTACAATTACATTTCTTCTCTCTAATCCCTTACTTGAATTTACAGTTGTTAGAAATAATGATTCATCATTCATTCTTTTATGATTTGAATTTAATTTTATATTTTTTGAATAAAAAAATCTCCTAAATCTTGATATATCACCTAATGAACCTCTTACCGTTACAGAACTTGAAAATGTTAATATCATTGTCTCCTTTTCATTCCATTTTTTTAATTTTTCTAATATATTATTATATACTTCTTTATATGTATTAAAAGATTTCCATTTTATTTTACAATCTTTTTCTATTTTTTTTGAACTACTTGTCCATTTTTCTATTGTATCTTTATATTCTGGATAATATTCTAATAATGATGTTTTCATTTCTAATAATATATTATTAGGTACTCTTGGTGTATCAAACATTTTAAATACCATTGTTCCATCTATTTTATTATTTAATAAATACCATAATAAACTATCTCTAGGTTCTTTTTGTATCGATTGAAATATATCTCCTACAAATAAAAACTTTGCATTAATAAAATATCTCTTTAATATAAAATAACATTTCTTTTCTAAATCTTGAGATTCATCTATAAATACATATTCTATATTTTCATCTGGAATTATAGATTTTAAATTTTCATATATATATCTTCTTTTTGTTTCAAAATTTAATAATTTTAAATCTTTATAATCTAAACTTTTACATAATTTATATATTAATGAATCAAATGTTCTTATATCAAATTTACCAATTATTTTTGTCTTTTTTATTAACTCATTTTTTATAGCACAATTAAATGCACATACAAAAACATTCTCTGGATTTGTTAATTTAGATAAAATTAAATGATATATAATTGCTAATATCATTGTCGTTTTACCTCCACCAAATATCGCTTGAACTACTATATCTTTCCACTCTTTATTTTCAAAAAAATATTTTATTATTAATATTTGATCTTCTCTCCATGGTATTTTATAATATTTTTTAATCTCATTCATATATTCCTTTACTTTATTTCTATTTTTAAAATTAAATTTTAATCCATTTAATTTGCAATATTCCTTTATCTTTTTCATTATTTCATTCTCGGGAAATTCTTCAATCCTTTTTGGTATATTCATCTGTTACATCATCATAAATTTTATTATTATTCACTTGTTTTCTTTAAAAAATATTTTATCATCATTCATTCTTTTTTATTATTATTCACTTGTTTTCTTTAAAAAATATTTTTATCATCATTCATTCTCTTTTTATTATTATTATTTTTTTATTCATTTTTTTATAAAAAAAATTTTTATTTAAAGAAATATATTTTTATAAATAAAAAGCTCTCATAGCTCAGTCGGTAGAGCATTCGGCTGTTAACCGAAAGGTCATAGGTTCAAACCCTATTGGGAGCGAATAATAATATTATAAAATATTATTATTTTTATAATAAAAAAATTATTATATTGAGAATAAATAGAGTATTATGAGTCGTAAAAGAGAAATGGGATTAATGAGAGGATCTGATGATATGGAAACATCAGGATTTGGGGGTAGTAATTCAAGATATGGTAATAATGAAATGATAGAACCAGTTGTAGGAAGATCACCTACTGTAAGTAGTAAAAGTAATTTACTAAGTAAATTAGAATCATCACCTCAATTACGAGAATTATTAATGAGATTTAAAGAAGTCTTAGAAAAAAGAAGAATGCGTGGATCTTCTTCCGGTGGAGGTTTAAGAAGTGAATTAGAATCAAGAATGCGTGGATCTTCTTCCGATGGAGGTTTAAGAAGTGAATTAGAATCAAGAATGGGTGGATCTTCTTCCGGTGGAGGTTTAAGAAGTGAATTAGAATCAAGAATGGGTGGATCTGATAGTGGTTCTCGAACCAAATCCTCTAAATCGTCTGGATATAGAGGAAAATCTCCTGAATATGCTCAACTATATTAATTATCATTAATAATTAAAATTCTTGATATCACAATGTATTTATCAATATCATCCTGTCCTCTCATTACAAATTGCCATAAAGAATTTTGATGCCACCATCTTTGTGTTACAATATCAGATTTTTCAAAATCTTTCATATTTGGTATTGTATCTTTTAATATATTATCAGATTTATTTTTATGTTCAAACACAGTTAATTTATTAGCATCTCTTATTTTTAATTCTAAAATTACAATCTTTATGTTTTTCATAAATCGTTGAGCTCGTTGTCCATAATAAAATGATCTTGCAATATTAGGTGTAAAATAAAATCCTTGACCCAATAAACCATTTCCAACAGGTTTTATACCATTTTTTAATATATTATCTAAATGAGTTAAACTAGTTCCATGATACATTCTAATCTCATTTGGATTGGATGATAAAATATTATTTTTTGGAACTAAATCAATTAAATATTTTCCTAGATTTGGAACAGTTCTATTATCAATTACGAGTTCACTTTTTGTTTTTATTTTATAATATGCTTCTTTTGTTAAATTATATGTTGGAATTGGATTTGGAGTACTTAAAGGAGTTAATGGTAATTTAGATAACTCTACATCTATTACTAAATTTGGAAAATTATTTTTGGTGGCTATATATTTATAGATTCTTTTATATATATCATCTTTATAAAGAGTTAATATATTATATTTAATATTTAAATAATCAGATATTATAATATTATTTATATTGCTATTTATATTATTTTTAATACTAAAAAATATTTTATATGGAAATGTATTAAATAAAACAAATGTATCATTTAATATCCAATATTGTGCATTACTATTTAAACACCAACTTTTGATACCTAATATACTTATACTAGTACTTATATTTATATTATTGGTATCAAATTTATATACAGATAAAATTGAATTAATTGTATTAGCATCTAATTTATCTATATCGGATTCATCTTTTATATTTATTTTTTTAGATCCTATTGATAATTCAATATCTCCTGGTGTTTTAGTTATTGGTTTTGGAAATATATTATCCGGTTCTCCCAGATTGGTTTTCATATATTTTAATATACTCATCTCTAATCTAGTACTATGATAATAAGATGTTGAATCATCAAAATATTTGGTTTCTGAAAATGGTATTGCTTTTAAATTTAATAAAAATGTTATACTTCCTAATACCATAGATGTATTTATATCTAAATATTTATAATTCATATATATATTTCCAAAATAACCATTTACCATAATTGTTTCATCTGAATCATATTTACATTCTATTTTTTTTATTTTAGATAATCCTAAATAAGATGATAATTGATTTTTAAATTCTAAACCATTTTTATATTGTAATCCCAAATACAAACTAATCTTTTTTAAATTAGAAACGGTATTATCTAAATAAATATTATATTTTATACCATTAAAGTATAATGCTGTTCCATCATCCTTTATTATACAATTAAATGTTTTTTGATATTTATCTATATCATAAAATTCTTTTTTATCATCATAAATATCTACACTATCTATATTTATCGTTTTACTCATCATTAAAGGTATAAAACTTTTGTCTATTACATTATTTTTAATACATCTTTTTTTAATATCATCATATTTACATTTATCAGAATTTAATTTTTTATCTAATGTTTTAATACATCTTTTTGTACTATCTTTAAATGTACAATAATTTCCTGGTGATTTAGATGCTACTGGAACAGGAGTATTAATTGCTGCTACTGGAGCGACAGATGGTGATTTAGATGCTACTGGAGCGACAGATGGTGATTTAGATGCTACTGGAGCGACAGATGGTGATTTAGATGCTACTGGAGCGACAGATGGTGATTTAGATGCTACTGGAGCAGGAGTATTAATTACTGCTACGGGAGCGACAGATGGTGATTTAGATGCTGCAACTGGAACATTGGAATTAATATTTTTCTTTAAATCATCACATAATTTGTTTTTCCTATCTGTGGATTTAAAAGATACTTTTAATTTTTTAAGTGTATCTTTAAGTATAGCAACCGTTGTTTTTTTACAATTATCAGTCACCAATTTTTTGTAATCAGGAACAACAGGAGTTACAGGAACAACAGGAGCTACAGGAACAACAGGAGCTACAGGAACAACTAAATTATTTTTCTTTTTATTACAAAGATAAGTTGTTTTATTATATTCACATAGAGGATTATTTAAAGAAATATCATTAGTTTTAGAACATCTACCGGATGGATTTAGTTTACAATAAATCATTTTTTTTATAATATTTTTTTATTATTTTTTTAATAATTTTTTAACAATTTTTTCTACAAATTGGACATATATCATTAGTATATAACCATTTAAGTAAACATGTTTTATGAAAAGGAATTTTACAATTACAAAAAAAGTATTTACATTTTAACTCATCTTTTTGAAAAGTGTCATAACAAATATAACAATCCTCTATCATAGATGAAAAATTAATAATAAAAAATGTAAAATCATCATAATATAAAAATTCTAAATAATTTCTGTAACTATATAGAAAAGTATCATATAAAATTTTTAAAGGCATAATACTACTTGATAATATTAATCTATTAGAAATATTAAATGTATGAATAAACATATAAATATAACAAATACTATTAAAACCTATATTTAATAATAATAAAACATAAATATAATTTAAGTTAACTTTTAAATGACAAATATTTAATGTATAAATAAATTGAACGACAAGTGTAGTAATTGTAATATTAAATTCTTGTAAATTTAAATTAAGTAAAAATAGAAAAAACATTAATATTATATTAGGATAAACCAAATATAAAAATTTTTTATAAATACAATAAGGAATCATAATATTTAGTATTATAATATTAAATATATAAATATCATTTTTTATTTTTAATAAAAAAATTCATTATCACTTTGTATATGCGTAGAATCATCATTATTTATATTTGTAGAATCTTTATTTTTTATAATATCAAGAGGTAAACAATCAAAACATTCACATTCAATTTTTAAATTAAATTTTTCAATAGATTTTTTTTTACAAGGATATAATTTTAAACAGAAATTTCTCAATATTTCAATATTTTGTTTTTTACAATTTCTACATAAACAGACATTATAATTATCATCTAATATATCATTAATTGTACCGATTGATTCTGAATCATCAGATTCAGAATTATCATAACTATATTCAGATTCATCATAACTATATTCTGACTCATCATAATCATTTTCAAAATTATAAGGAGGTAAATTATATTTACTTTCTATTTCTTTTTTAAATTCAGAATCACTTTCATATTCAACATCTTCATATTCATCAAATTCATCATCACATTCATAACCATATTCAGTTGTATCTAAATATTCATCAATCATAAATTGTAAAATTTTATCTTTAATAATTTTAATTAAAGAAAAGGTATCATATTCATTACCAAGATTTGTAAAAATATCAATTAATTTTTTATTATTTTTAAATTGATATAAAATAATTTCATTATTATCTATATTTCTTAATACCTCATTTCTTAATTTTTCATCTTTGAAAAGATTATCCAGTTCCGTCATATCCATTTTTCCTATAAGTACAAACAAGAAAAAAATATTTAGTATTAATTAATATAAACGAATTATATGAAAATAAATTATTAATATTTAAATATTATATTAATATATATAAATTATATAAAAATAAATTATAAAAATATCAATTTTTATAAATTATTTATTATATTAAATGAAGTAAGATATGAAACAAAATAGATGTAAAATATGTAAAAAAAATATAAATATAATATATGATCTTTCTTGTGATGATTGTAAGGAAATATTTTGTTTTAAACATCGTCTACCTGAATATCATAATTGTATTTTTTTAAATGAAAGAATAGAACGTGAAAAAAATAAATTAGAAAAATCTTTAGAAAAAATTTTTGTAAAAAAAATTTTTAATATTTAAATAATTATTTTTTAATTAAAAAACAAATAAATGGATTATTACTTATTAGTATGTACACCTTGTTATGGTAATCAATTATTAATGGGGTATTTTCACAGTGTATTAAGACTTCAAGAAATGTGTAGAATTCATAATATTAAAATGGAAATTGCGTCTATTGGAAATGAAAGTTTAATTACAAGAGCAAGAAATTATTTTATGTCTTTGTTTATTTCACAACCAAAATATACTCATATGATTTTTATAGATAGTGATATTACATTTGATGCACAATCTATATTAAGAATGTTAAAATCAAATAAAAAAGTAGTGGGTGGAGCATATCCTAAAAAAGCAATTAACTGGGAAAAAATAAAAGTCATGTTAGAATCTAAACAAATTGAAGATTCTAATTTAAAATTTTTAGAACACATTACAAATGATTATGCTATTAATATTATTTCTCATGTAGATGAACATACTAATTCTATACAATTACCTATTGAAAATGGATTTATGAAAGTTGCTTATTTAGCAACTGGATTTATAATGATTGAAAGATCTGTTATTTTAGATATGATTATAAAATTTCCAGATTTAAAATATAAAAATGATGTAGGTAGTTATTTTCATGGATTTAATGATGATCATTTTTATACATTATTTGATTGTTGGATTGATTCAAAAAGTAAAAGATATTTATCAGAAGATTATGCTTTTTGTAGTCGATGGTTATCTATGGGTGGTGAAATATGGTTAGATATATTTTGTAATTTAAATCATACAGGTTCTTATGATTTTAAAGGATCTTTTTTCAAACAAATTGAAAAAAATATGAGAAATGATCAAGAAAATAAAATTGAAAATAATGAAAATAAAATTGAAAATTAATATTGTCTATCTCATAGTAAAAAACTAATACATTTAATAATGAATCATAAATAGATTAAAAATATCTTTAAAACGGTATAATATTATTTTCTATTAAAAATATATTATAAAGTTTTGAGTATATCAAATATA
>Ga0214917_10006516_pt1 | contig 12080 bp, 7 predicted proteins | sample LL_1208_BB_MetaG_FD_177983 | JGI IMG/M metagenome (GOLD analysis project Ga0214917, IMG submission 177983) | Freshwater microbial communities from Lake Lanier, Atlanta, Georgia, United States - LL_1208_BB | ecosystem: Environmental > Aquatic > Freshwater > Lake | place: USA: Georgia | collected...
CTGACTTTATCATTAATAATGATTTGATTTTTTTCTTCCAGAAATGAAATATAACCTGCTGCAACCCATTCATAAAGTAAGGACCTGATATTTTCCAAAGAATATTTTGGATTTAGCAAAGGTGCCAAGGTTCGGGCATCAAAAACATTTGTTTGATTTTTCTGGCTTATCTGGTATAGAAGCTCCAGTGGATTCTGAGAAGAAATACCTTTCAGGCCATCAAATTCAATTTCATTGAAAAAATTTATTGATTCAAAACGGACGACAGGTTTTTTAAGTATGGGCAGGGCTTCACGACCAATCATAACTGAATCATTATCAATTTGCATGACCAATTCTTCCGCTTGAATAGAAAATTGGTGCGCAGTGCTGTAAAACTGATTTCTACCTTTCCCCTTCTCTCCTCTTCGAAGGAGTAAAGTTCTTGTTTTTGTATTATAATTAAAAATAAGTTCTGGGTGAGTAATAGAATCAGAACCAAGGTATAAGGTTGATTTTACTTTTTGGCTATTTAGCTGATCTATTTTTCTTAGCATAAATTTCTCAGATGCACCCATAAAAACAGTTCTCGCCTTATTATTGACTAAGGTAATTTTTGCCAGATTTTCAGCAGAACCGAAGCCTATAATTGATTTCCCTTCTAAGGCAAAGCCCCCTGTAAACTTAATTCCATCACCAAACTGACTTATTACTAAATTATCCTTTAGGGAACTGAAGCGAGGAAATGAAATAAGGGAAGAATCAGGTTGAAAAACCATCTGATCCTGAAAATTTCCCAAAATGAGATTTTTTCCAAAATATGCAGGATAACTCAAAAGCACACTATCTGCATTAAACTTATTAATCTTTAAATCGAGTGTATAATTTTTTAGCTGGACAAAAATATTTTTTTCAAGGCCAACTCTAGACCAGTCACATTTTCCACCAGAACCAATCCATTGATTTTTAAGCGGATATAATATACCAGAAGTTTCTGCAATTCGAATGGTATCTGTTTTATAGCTGGTTAAAAGTTGTACATTATTAAAAACTAATTTTGGTTCCAGATTTTCCCATTTCCAAATGGGAGTTCCCCCTTTCAATATCCAGCTTGCTCCACCTCCATGAGAAATAATCTGTTGGTCATAAAATGTTTTAGAAATAGAGAGAAAATCAGTTATTTTAAAAGGAGTATATTTCTCTGAAAGATCTAGCATAGAAAGAAATGTTTTATGCCAGGACATAAAACCTTCCTCATTTTGAGATTTTAACTTTAACAATTCAACAAAATCCAGATAGTTATTTATGTATGGAATGAAGGATAGCCTTCTTGCCCATAACTGTCTTATGGATTGAAGGATAATTTTTTTTTGATTGTCGGTATAACCAGCAGATTGAAAGTTTTGGGAAAAAAGGTTATATTTTTCTGCTAAATCTTTATTATTCAAAGCACTTACATTTTTATTAATCGTTTCCCAAAATGCCGTTGGATCATTTGGTAAGGTATCAACACGCTGTGAAATCGCCTGTTGAAAGGATAAAAAAATCAACAAAAGAAGGCTGATAATCTTCATTTCAAACAATTTTATAACACTTTATATGCTAAATTTTCCCATCATCCATTCACCTTTTTGTTTATCATTTAGCAAATTTAACCCTAGAGATTCTGCCTTATTGACAATTAATTCCCAGTCATTCCAAAGGATTCCTGAGATGAGTATAATGCCTGAATGACTCAATTTTTTTTTCAACGAAGGAAGTTCGTCAAGTATTACATTTCTGTTTATATTCGCGAGAATAATATCCTGATCTGATAAAGAAACAGCATTTAAGTCTCCGCTGAATACCTCAATTTGTGAACCAACTTGATTAAGTTTTGCATTTTCAATGGAATTTTCAACTGACGCTTCTTCTATATCGAGCGCAACCACCTTTTCTGCTCCCAATTTAGAGGCAAGAATCGCCAGAATTCCAGTTCCACAACCAAAATCAAACACCTTTTTATTTTTAAAATCAATAGACTCCATTGCTTCCATCATCATAAAAGTAGTCTCATGGTGTCCGGTTCCAAAGGCCATTCTGGGTGTAATGATTAACTCATACTTGTATCCTTTAACGGGTGGATGAAAATCGGCTCTAACGTAGCAGAAATTATTAATTTCAATAGGTGAGAAATTACTTTCCCACTGTATATTCCAGTTTTCATCTGGCAAATTTTCAACCTTGTAGGAAAAAGGAAAATCAAGAGATAAGGTTGCCAGATCTTCAAAAAGAGTTTCTGGTTTAATATTTCCAGGGAGGAAAGCATTTATCCCCCCTTTTTCTTCTTCAAAAACCTCAAATGGATAATTACCTAGCATGGCGAGTAGTATTTCACCATCTGTTTTTTCATCAAAAGAGAAACAAAAACGAAAATAGTTCATATAGATCATTAATCTCTGCGCTCAACAGCAAGCAGGGTGTTTTGAATTAGTGCCATGACAGTTAATTGACCCACGCCACCAGGAACGGGAGAAATATAGGAAGATAAAGGAGAAACAGATGGAAAGTGAACATCGCCAGTTAACCTGAAACCCTTAACATGATTATTGTCCTCTACTCTGTTTATACCTACATCAATAACTACAGCCCCAGGTTTGACCATATCTCCAGTAATAAATTCTGGAATACCTGTGGCTGCAATTAAAATATCTGCTTGAAGTGTAAACGATTTAAGATTATTAGTATAACTGTGGCAAAGTGTAACTGTAGCATCTCCGTTTAATCCTTTTCTAGAAAGTAAAATAGACATGGGAGTGCCCACAATATTACTTCTTCCTACCACAACCACATGCTTCCCTTTTGTTGGAATGGCATATCGTTGCAGCATTTCTAAAATTCCTTTAGGTGTCGCAGATATAAAACAAGGTAAACCAAGCATCATCTTCCCCAGGTTTACAGGATGGAAGCCATCAACATCCTTTTCAGGTTTGATTGCCAGGGTAATAAGGTGCTCATTGATATGTTTTGGCAGAGGCAATTGAACAATAAATCCATCAATTTCAGGGTTATTATTTAAATTTTCTACCACTTGGAGAAGTTCTTCCTCAGAAATAGTTTCAGGTTCTTTAATCAAAGTAGAAAAGAACCCAACCTCATCGCAAGATTTAACTTTATTTCGGACATAGGCCATGCTGGCTGGGTTCTCACCCACAAGAATGGCTGCGAGATGAGGAATTTTTTTTCCTTCAGATTTACGGAAAGCCACCTTTTCCTTTATTTCAGATTTAATCTCAGCAGCTAATTTTTTTCCATCCAATAAGGTCATCTGATAAATGTTAATTTCAATTAAAATGAGGAGTAAAATAAATAAATACCATTTGGCAAATGTAGTTTTTTCTACATTTGTTTAACGAATTAATATTTTAGATAGTTGTGAACCTAAAAAAAACAATTTCTTTTTCCCAGCTGAATAAGCTCCGTGCTAACATATTTGGGCTTATTACCATTAATATCCTCATTTTTCAAGTAAACTCATTTTCACAACTTACTGAAATAAAACAGACTGAAATATGTCTTTGGAAATTACCCACTTTAAAAGATACCTTTTTATGTCCAGGTCAATCATTACAAATACATCTCGATTCGATTGCTGGCAGCAATAAAAAGGATACTATCCCATTTTTTCTTTTGGAACCTCTGGACGGAAATGTACATAAGCCATTCAATCCTCTGAAAATTAATCTCACTGTAAAAGATTTACCAAAAGAAAAGATAGATTTCAAAGATTACAAATTAGCCCGTATTTGTTTAGACATTTATACTCCCAAGGCGAGTGACCTTGAGGTGTGGTTAATCCCACCGAGTGGAAATATTAACCATGTTGTAGAGTTGATTAGCCCTGGAAATGCCAGCAATAATCCCGATTTCCTTCAAACATGTTTTACTCCAGCTGCTTTAAATGCCATTTCATCAGGTATTTCACCTTACACAGGAGAGTTTTCCGCGGCTGGGAATTGGAGTGTTCTGATGGGTGAGGAATTAAATGGGAACTGGCAGCTTTGGGTAAGTGACCGGCTGGCAGACGCGGTGCCTGGTTTAGTCCAAAGTGTTTCTCTTGTTTTTGATACAAAACCAATTTACCAAATAAAATGGGCAATTAAGGAGGGCATTTCCTGTGATAGCTGCAAGTCACCTGTTTTTAGTCCTTTAAAATCTACTGCTTATCCATTACAACTGATAAATAATCAAGGGTGTGTATTTAATGATACGCTTAGCATAGATTATAGAGATAAGGCTTTTGGTCCAGCCTTTACTTGCGAACCTAAAGGTCCTGGTTTAATGGATGTTAGCTGGCAGTTACCCAACATGTTATTAAAGGAAAATTATACAGGAAATATCTTACAAAAAGGAAAAGCACCCATTATTTTTGCGGCATCTGGAAATAAAAAATATTTTTTAGACGGACTTTCTCCGAAAGATTCAGTAGCCGTTACTTTTAAATTACCTAAAATAGATGGGGTAATGTGTCAAGAAATTGACACTACTTTCCATTGTGTTTTTCCGCCTTGCGATTTAATTCTAATAGAAAAGCAAAACAGTCCGATTTCCTGTTTTGGCTCAGAAGATGGAATCCTTGAATTTTCAATTTCAAAAGGATTCCCGCCAGTTTTCCTTACTAAAGACGGTCAGAAATCCCCTTTAAAAATAGATCGCTTAAAAGCTGGTAAACATTCATTTATTGCAACTGATCTTTTAGGCTGTAAATCTTACTTTACCTCTAAAATAGACGAACCCCTGCCAATTACTGCTAATATATCCTTAGTAAACCCAGTGCTTTGTTTTGACAAACCTGGTGCCCGTTTAAAGGCAAATCCAGTGGGCGGAAATGGAGGGTACACTTTTCGTTGGCAGCCAGATGGAGGAACAAATGAAACCACCAGTTTAATCAAACAAGGCAACTATACTCTGGTTATTACAGATTCAAAAAGTTGTGTAAGCAGAGATTCCTTTTTTCTGGATTCCCCATTGCCTATTTCAGCTTCAGTGATTACTACACCAACCATTTGTTCTGGGTCTGCAACAGGAAGTATAAAGGTTTCAGTCACAGGGGGTATTGCTCCCTATCAATACCTCTGGAATAATGGTGATAAAAATGCTGAAATCAAAAACTTGCCTGCAGGCTTATACAAATTGACCGTAACAGATAAAAATAATTGTGATTTTACATTAACAACCACCATTGCTCAAGGTGCAAGTGTTTTAAAAATAGATTCTACTAACATCACCCCCGTTTCTTGTTATGGAAACAAGGATGGTTATGCAAAGATATTTGTCAGTGGCGGCACAAAACCCTACCAAATCAAATGGAACGATCCTCTTGCACAAGTTGGTAACCTGGCAAACAGATTAGCGACGGGTTCCTATTTTGTAAATGTAATAGATGCAAAGGGTTGTACCCTTCAAGACCAGGTATTAATAACAAGTCCTCCTTTGTTGCAGATGAATATCCAGTCCAGAGATTTAACCTGCTTGAATAGAAATGATGGAGAAATGGAAGTTTTTCCAAGTGGGGGTACCTTACCTTATCAATATTTATGGTCAGATGGGCAAACAAATAAAAGAAGAATGAATCTTCCAACGGGTATTTATACGATAACATTAACAGATGCAAATAATTGCAAGGTGAAGGACTCTGTTTTAATTAAAAATCCATTAAATCCGCTTAAAATAAGTGCTGTTCAGACCTATAAGGGTTGTTTTGGTAAACAGGAAAACACAATACAGACAACCGTAACTGGCGGAAGTCCTGGTTATTTTGTTCGATGGAGCAATGGTTTTACAGGTCTTTTATCTTCAAGTTTAGATACCGTCAATTACGTGATAACAGTAAATGATGCACAGGGTTGTTTTGATTCAACAAAAATTAAACCTATTGATTTACCAAATATTATTCCGGAAATAGAAGTAAAAGCACCTACCTGTTTTAATGATCAAAATGGTGAGGTTTCACTTTTAAAAATTAATGGCAGAGAAGGTGTGGATTTTAACCTTTTCAGGTATCAATGGAGTAGTGGTCAAAGAACACCTGTTGTGAAAGGATTATTGGGCGCTGAAAATTATGCACTAACGGTTACAGATGCAAAAGGTTGTACGGGAGTTGCCAGTGCTTACATGCGAAATCCTATGCCTGTAAGTTTGACCCTCGAGGGTATTGATCCAACTTGCCATGAAGGAAAAGATGGGAAAATATGGCTTAAATCTTATCAAAGTGAAGCCAATATTAATGTTTATTCCTGGAGTGTAGCCAATCAGAATGCTGGCAGAGATACTATTTTTAACCTTCAAACAGGAAATTATCAACTTACTGTTACTAATGCAAATGGATGCAAAGGAGACGCTACCTTCCTTTTAAAGGAACCCCCACCCATAATTATTAGTCAATTCAAAAAAGGGAATTCCTGTTACGGCTATAAAGAAGGGGAAGCAGAAATCATGGTAAAAGGTGGAAATCCTGACTATAAAATACGTTGGTCTGATGGAAATACCTCTTTCAAAAGAATGAATCTGCAGGGAGGAATCTATCCCATTTCTATAACTGACGGCAGCAATTGCTTGAAAATAGATCAAGTTGAAATTTTTCAACCTGAAAAAACGATATTAGATTTTCATTTAGATAGTATCAGTTGCTATAAAGAAAAGGATGGCATTTTGAGCTTTGTTGTCTTTGGAGGAAGAGGCCCCTTTGTTTATAGTTTTGACAAAATAAGCTGGCAAACGGGAAATAGAATCAGTAATTTATCGGCGGGTTCCTATACTTTATTTTTAAAAGATGCAAATAATTGCCAGTCAGATACTTCTTTTAACATTCCAGAACCACCCTTTTTCAGTATTGATATTGGTAATGAAGTGATTAAAACCACGGTAAAACAAAAAATTCCTCTTAATCCATTACTTTTTAATGGTCAGGAACCCATAAAATTCCAATGGGTTGTTTCTGATAGTAGTGTCCTTTCTTGTTTAAATTGTAGAAATCCTATTTTAAATGCATCAAGATCTATGGATTTAAACCTTATAGCCATAGACCGAAAAGGCTGTATAGCCAAAGATGGTTTAAAAATACTGGTAATTCAAAATAGAAGCGTTCTAATTCCAACAGCATTTAGCCCAAATAATGATAATCAAAATGATTTATTGTTAATTCATGGAGCTGAAGGCATTAAAATATTACAATTTAAAATATATGACCGGCTAGGCAATGTAGTTTATCAGGATACTGATTTTTTCACCAATGAAAGTAATCGGGGCTGGAATGGTACCTTTAAGCAAAGTGATGCGCCGGTTGGAAACTATGAATGGTTTTGTACGGTTGAATATCCTGATGGATATAAAGATTATTTAAGAGGACAAACCCAATTGATAAGATAAAAAAACGATATAATGCTTAAAACAGGATGGATAAGCCTGATCTTATTAAGAATATCCTTGTCAATATGCTTTGGTCAGGATCCTGTTTTTTCACAGATTACCTCTCATCCACTTTTAATTAATCCAGCATTTGCAGGTCTTTTTAAGGGTGAAATCAGAGCAGGTATTCAATTTAAAAATAATACAGATATACCTGATAATAAATATGTTAATCAACTTTCTGCCTTTGGCATTGACACCAGATATAAATCAGGTAATAAAGATTTTTGGACCTTACAAGGTATCATTACAGCATATAAAATTGGCGATCCATTGTTTGTAAATCAGAAAATAAGTATTGGAGGTGGTTATATGAAACTACTAAAAGAGGGTCGATATGGGAATGGAACTCAATTTTTAAGTCTTGCTTTTCAGCTTGGTGCGGAACAAACCAGCCTTGGAAATAATTCCTGGTATTCTAATCAGTATGACCCTATAACAGGGACCATTAATTTATCTTTACCCAATGGTGAACCCAATAATGGGCAATATTCCTCTTCCTTTATTCCAGACTTTAGCGCTGGCATTGTTTGGTCAGATAGCTGGTCAAATGAAAATGGTGTTTATGCTGGTTTGAGCATTTTTCATATAAATAATCCAAAAAATGGATTTATACCCAATTCCAATAGCAAAATACATCGTAAAATGAATTTTATAACAGGTGGTGAATTCTTAATCTTTGAAAATATAAAATTTTTGCCTGCCATTTTTTATCTAAGACAAGGAAAACATCAAAGGATTAGCCTTGGTACACCTGTAAGATTTAACCCCAGAGACTGGAAAGATAATGCGCTTCGTGGCGGAATATGGTTTCAAGGAAGCCAATCCGAAAATGGAAAATGGTATTTAGGTGAACTAACATTTCAAACTATTTTCGAATTTAAAACAATGCAAATAGGATTAGCCTATGGAGTAGGTCAAAAACCAATAAATAGTGGTAATTTTTCAAGAAATTCTTTTGAAATAAATGTAACATATACAAAACCAGCAAATTATAAAAATAAAATAGCTTGTCCTCGTTTATAAAAAATGTAAAAAGATTAAGAAGGAGTTCCTTTGGTTAGGGTTGTTTTGGTACTAATATTTTTACCTCATTTCCCTCCGCGACCTTAAAATCAAGTGGTAATTTAGTATTCGAAAAATTGATAGAAGCAAGAAAAGAATCAGACTCCTTTTTTTCTATGACAGGCACATAAAAATATCCAGAAAATGATATTGGTTTACTTCTGTTAAACAGAAAAACACCAACTATTAAAATCAGGGAAGCAGCAACACTGCTATAACTTATTCTGATTAAGCGTTGTCTAAGTTTTTTTTGTTGAATACGAAACCAGACAAATTCTGATGGAACCTGTTCCATTTTGTTCAGATCTTCCGAAATTTTTTTCCAGGTAGTAAAATTATTCTTCATAATATGATAAATTATTCCTCTTCTTCACTTTCAGGTAAGTAATTATCCTTTTCATTGAGTCCGAGCAGTTTCCTGATACATCTTTTAGCATGAATTAACTGAGATTTAGATGTATTTACACTTATTCCTAAAAGTTCAGCTATTTCCTTGTGTTTAAACCCTTCTACAACATATAAATTAAATATTATTTTATAACCGTTTGGCAAAGAGTCAATTATTCGTTTAATATTCTCTAATTCATATTCTTGTAGTGGCTGATAAATCATTTTTGTTTGGTCAATTACCTCCATTTCCAGTGTAATCATTTTGTTTTTTCTCAAAAACATCAAACAATCATTGACCACTAATTTTCTCATCCAACCTTCAAAACTTCCTTCTTTTTTATAAGTTTGAACCTTTAAAAATATTTTATAAAAAGATTCTACCAATACATCTTCTGCATCGTCCTTTCGAGGTATATACCTTAGAATGAGTGCAAAAAATTTAGGTGCATATCTTTTATATAAAATTTCCTGTGCATTTTGATCTTGTTTTATACAAAGCTCAATTAATTTTGAATCCTCCATAAAAGTTCTAAAGCCTTATATAATAGACCTAAAAAGGATAAATTTACCCTTAAGATGCAAAATTGCATTCCAAGGGTGTAAGGTTATGAAAGAAATATCGCAATTTTGCGTGAAATTTTAATATGTTTCAATGCTTAATCCAGAAAATAACACAAAATCATTGCCAGAATGGTTTGAACCTGAGATTTGGTGCGCCAAATTTGGTACTCCTCTATATGTTTACGACGCCATCGAAATGGAAAAACAAATTGCTGACTTTAGGGCTGCATTTTCTGTTGATGATTTGCATATTCACTATGCTTGTAAGGCACTGACTAATATCAATATCCTGCGTTTAATGAAAAAATGGGGTACTGGCTTAGATACGGTCTCCATGGAAGAAATAAAAATTGGTTTACTTGCTGGATTTAAACCCAGTGAAATCATGTTTACTCCTAATATGGTTGGCTTTGAAGAAATTGCAGAGGCAGTAGAATTGGGTGTACATATTAATATTGATAATTTACCTTTTTTATTGCGATTTGGTCAGGTTTTTCCTGAAACGCAAGTTTGCATAAGATTGAATCCACATATTCTTGATGGAGGTAACCTAAATATTTCGGTGGGTCATACACATTCTAAATTTGGAATTTCCTTTGAACAATTGCCAGAGATTAAAACCATTTTAAAAAATACAGGACTAAAGGTTGAAGGATTACATATACATGTGGGATCAGATGTGAAGGATGCAGCATCCTTTGTAAAAATGGCTGATTTGTTATTTGAAGCTGCCTTTGATTTTCCCGACTTAACTTTTTTGGACTTAGGAGGAGGATTCAAAATTAGATATAAACCAGAGGATAAAAAGGCTGATTTATCGGAGTTAGGTCAATTATTGAGTGCTTCCTTTAATCACTTTTGCGAAAAATATGGTCGGAAATTATCTCTGATTTTTGAGCCTGGAAAATATTTAGTAAGTGAAGCTGGTTACTTTTTTGTACAAGTAAATGTGATTAAAAAAACGCCTTTTGTTTTATTTGCTGGCGTTGATTCTGGATTCAATCATTTAATAAGACCTATGTTTTATGATGCCTATCATCATATTACAAATTGTTCTAATCCTGATGGAATTAGATTAACCTATGACATTGTGGGTAATATTTGTGAAACCGATACATTTGCAAAAAACAGAGATTTGCCTGAGATCAAAGAAGGGGATATCTTATGCTTTCATAATGCAGGAGCTTATGGTTATACCATGGCATCTAACTATAATTCCAGGCCCAGACCATCAGAAGCATTGTTTGTAGATGGAGGCCTTCATTTAATACGAAAAAGAGAAACGCTCGAAGAAATTTTACAAACACAAATTGAATTATCCTTTCTAAAATAGGATTTATTTAAATCCCGAAAAATATATTATATGTCTTTGTCAGCACGCTATCAGCCACAGGAAACAGAATCTAAATGGTATGATTATTGGCTTAAAAAAAATTATTTTCACTCTGAACCTGATGAACGTGAGCCTTTTACGATTGTAATTCCACCTCCAAATGTTACCGGAGTATTGCACATGGGTCACATGCTCAATAACACCATACAGGATATTCTGATCAGGAAAGCCCGGTTATCAGGAAAAAATGCATGTTGGGTTCCAGGAACAGATCATGCAAGTATTGCAACGGAAGCTAAAGTTGTCAGATTATTAAGGGAAAAGGGTATTAAAAAGGGTGATATTGGCAGAGAGGCTTTTTTGGAACATGCTTTTGAATGGAAAGAAAAATACGGTGGAATCATATTGGACCAATTAAAAAGACTAGGAGCTTCCTGTGACTGGGAAAGAACCAGATTTACCATGGAACCCTCTCTTTCGGATGCTGTTTTACATGTGTTTGTAAATCTTTATGAAAAAGGAAGGATTTACAGAGGGTTAAGAATGACTAATTGGGACCCAGAAGCACTTACTGTTTTATCAAATGAGGAGGTTATATATAAAGAAGAAAATGCAAGACTATTTCATTTAAAATATCGACGTGTTGACAATCCAGAGCTTTTTATTACTATTGCTACCCAGAGACCTGAAACAATTATGGCAGACACTGCCATTGCCGTGCATCCTGACGATGAAAGATATCAGTCATTCATTGGAAAAAAGGTTTTAATCCCTCTCATAAATAGAGAAATACCCGTTATTGCTGATAATTATGTTGACATTGCCTTCGGGACAGGAGCCTTAAAAATTACTCCTGCTCACGATCAAAATGACTACGAAATTGGCAAAAAACATCAGCTACCAGTCATTGATATTTTAACGCCAAATGGAAAAATCAATGAAAAAGCAGGAATATTAATAGGGCAAGATCGTTTTGAGGCTCGTCGAAATATAAAAAAGTTATTGGAAGAAGCCGGAGCTTTGGAAAAAACTGAAGATTACAGAACAAGTATTGGTCATAGCGAAAGAACTGATGCTGTCGTTGAACCCAGATTAAGTTTGCAATGGTTCGTCGATATGATGCCTTTTGCAAAAACAGCTTTAGAAGCTGTTAAAAGCGGTGAGGTAACGTTTTATCCAGAATCGATGTTCAATATGTACCAAAGCTGGCTTCAAGAAGATGCTATAAAAGATTGGTGTATAAGCCGTCAACTTTGGTGGGGACAAAGAATACCTGCCTGGTTTTTAAAGTCTGAGGAAGAAGGAG
>Ga0214917_10006518_pt1 | contig 12079 bp, 10 predicted proteins | sample LL_1208_BB_MetaG_FD_177983 | JGI IMG/M metagenome (GOLD analysis project Ga0214917, IMG submission 177983) | Freshwater microbial communities from Lake Lanier, Atlanta, Georgia, United States - LL_1208_BB | ecosystem: Environmental > Aquatic > Freshwater > Lake | place: USA: Georgia | collected...
CGGCTACGGCGGTGGTGGTGGTGGTGGCGGCTACGGCGGCGGCGGTGGTGGCGGCGGCGGTCGACGCGAGGGCGGCGGTGGCTATGGCGGCGGCGGTCGTCGTGACAGCGCTGGTCCCGATGGCGGCTTTCGCAGCCCCTATGGCTCAGGCCCTCGTGGTGCGGGCCGTGGCAACGACAACAATCAAGGGTATTGAGTTTTCACCTGCCTTTGAAAAAGCCCCTTCCGGGGCTTTTTTTTCGCCTGTGCTTTGCGCAGCCCGGACCCTTTCGCTGCCGCGGTGAAGCTGCATGGCTCTAGCGCAACCGCTTGGGCGTGAGCAAGACTTTGACGCGCCCACTCATGTCCAATTGTTGCTTGGCATGGTCGTATTGCATGCGTTGGCCTTGAATCTGGTCGCCGCCGCGCTGAACCTGCACCGCTTGATCGCTGTGCATGCGTTCGCGGCGCGCATCTATGAAAAGATATTCAGTGCGCATGACCCAATCGTCTGAAAGAGGCTTTCCACGTTGTGGCGTGGCTTCACGCTGCACCCGAACCGCTCCAGAGAGCACCACCTCGCTGCCATCGGCATTGGTTTGCCCCTGCATGGCCTGTGCACGGGTGGCGCCCGCCTTGTCGCTGTGCCAGATCAAAACAGGTTTTTCAAAATGCAAGGTGTTGGTGTCTGGGTAGTGCCGCAACGACTGGGCTTGCAGGCGCGCATGCGTGAGCCCATCGGCTTTGTACTGTTGCATGACCACCCGCTCCATGGTGTAGTCGGGTTCATGGCGCGGTGCCACATCGGGTCTATCGGGTTCTGCCGAAGGCGTATTGCGCAGCAACCCGTAGGTGAGAAAAGCCAGCAAGCCCATCAACAATACCGGCAAATACAACACCAAGCCATTGGCCAGATCCAAGCCAAGGGCAAACAATCTTGCGAAACCTTGCTGAACGGCCTGCCAAGGGTTCACAGTTGGCTCCAGGCGCGCAACTGATGGACATATTCCCCTTTGGCCATCAGCAACAAATCGCAAAACTCGCGCAATGCACCGTGCCCGGCCTGTGCCCGTGTCACATGGTTTGCCACAGCCAACACTTCGGTATGCGCCCCTGGCGGGGCACAACTGAGCGCACTGCGCAGCAACAAGGGCAGGTCCGGCCAATCGTCTCCCATGGCGGCCGATTGGGCCCAGGTCAATCCCAACTCTTCAAGCACGTCTTGGGCCACGGCGCATTTGTCATGCACGCCATAAAAAGCACGCGTCACCCCCAAAGCCGCCAAGCGCCCGCGCAATGGCGCACTGTCTCGGCCGGTGATCACCACCACCTGCGTACCAGCTTGGCGCAGCAGTTGAATGCCCAACCCGTCTTGGGTGTGGAAACGCTTGATCGATTCGCCTTGGGCATCCAGATAAAGCCCGCCATCGGTGAACACGCCATCCACATCCAAAAAAGCCAGCGATACCGCTTGTCCCCTGCGCAACAGTTCGGCGCTGAATGGCTGGGCGGCCTGCATCAGATCACCTTGGCTCGCATCAAGTCATTGCTGTTGAGAACGCCACACAGGCGTTGCCGATCATCGACCACCAACACACTGGTGATGCGGTGTAGCTCCATCAATTGGGCCGCATCCACCGCCAAAGCTTGGGGCGAGACCGTGCGTGGATTTGCATGCATCACGTCTTGTGCTCTGACGGCGCGCAAGTCCTGGCCCTTTTCCACCAAACGGCGCAAATCGCCATCGGTGAAGATGCCCAGCACATGGCCTTGTTCGTCGGTAATGGCGGTCGCGCCCAATCCTTTTTGGCCCATCTCGCGCATCAGTTCGGTCAGCCCGGCCTGCGGCCCCACAGCGGCAATTTGCCCTCCGGTTCGCATCACATCTTGCACATGGGTCAACAATTTGCGCCCCAAGGCGCCACCAGGGTGCGACCGGGCAAAGTCCTCGGCCTGAAAGCCACGCGCATCCAACAAAGCCACGGCCAAAGCATCGCCCCATGCCAGTTGGGCGGCGGTGCTGGCCGTGGGCGCCAAATTGAGAGGACAGGCCTCTTGGTCCACGCTGCAATCGAGCACGGCGCAGGCACAGCGTGCCAACGTCGATGCATGACCGGCGGTGATGGCCACCACAGGCACGCCTTGTCGCTGCAAAAATGGCAACAAAACCAACACCTCTTCGCTCTCACCGCTGTTGGACAGGATGAGTGCCACATCGGTGTTTTTGACCATGCCCAAATCACCGTGGCTGGCTTCTGCCGGATGCACAAACATGGCCAACGTGCCTGTAGAGGCCAAGGTGGAGGCAATTTTGCGACCGATGTGGCCGCTTTTACCAATGCCCATGACCACCACACGGCCCGATGCTTGCAAAATCGTTTGTACCGCCAGCACAAACGAGGGCCCCACATGGGATTGCAACTTGGCGATGGCTTGGGCCTCGATGGCCAAGGTATTGCGGGCCAAGGCCACGACGTGCTCCGGCACGAGTTGGTCCCCCGGGCTGTGGATTTGATGGCGGCTCATGGGCTCATTCTATAGAGGCAAGGCCTGAAAAAATCCCCATGGTGTTCGTGCGGCATGGCCTCACTTGCCAATGCAAAAGCGCGAAAAAATTTCGCCCAATAAATCATCGGCCGTGAACTCGCCCGTGATGGCTGACAAGACCGTTTGGGCCAGCCGCAGTTCTTCGGCCACCACCTCCAATGGCAGTTGTGGGCTGCCCAAGCTTTGCTGCACGACCCGCAGGTGTGTTTGCACGCTTTGCAGCGCCTGCAAATGGCGGCCACGGGCACTGTATTCACCCATGTCCGCAGCCGATTGGCGACCCGCCGCGGCCAGCAAGGCTTGTTGGAGTTCAGGCAAGCCATCACCTGTTTGCGCAGATATCCAAATTTCGTTCGCTCGGTCGGGCCCCCTGACCTGATGGCCCAACACATCCACCTTGTTCCAAACCTGCAAACAGATTTGTTGAGGCCCCAAGCGCGCTGCAATGAGCGCTTGGATTTGGGCATCGCGTTCGGCATAAACAGCTTGGTGCCGGCGCGATAAGTCATGCAAAAACAAGACCGCGTCGGCTTGACCAATGTGCTGCCAGGCGCGTTCGATGCCCATTTTTTCCACCCGGTCGACCGCCTCTAGCTGGTCATCGCGCAAGCCAGCGGTGTCCACCACATGAATGGGAACCCCGTCGACGTGGATGGTTTGGCTCAATGCATCGCGTGTGGTGCCGGCAATGTCGGTGACGATGGCCGCGTCCTTGCCCGACAACGCATTGAGCAGGGCACTCTTTCCCACATTGGGCTGTCCCGCAATCACCAATTGCATGCCATCGCGCAACAACGCACCTTGACGCGAACGCTCATGCAAAGCACGGCACTGCGACAACAATGCTTGTATTTGCCCTAGGGCATCGGCTTGTTGCAAAAAGTCGATTTCTTCTTCGGGGAAATCAAGGGTGGACTCCACCAGGCTGCGCAGTTTGGTCAGCCCCTCCCCCAGTTGGTGCACCTCTTTGGAAAATGCACCGGTCATGGAGCGAGAGGCGCTGCGCACCGCTGCCTCTGAACTGGCATCGATCAAATCGGCCACCGCCTCGGCTTGGGCCAAATCAATTTTGTGATTCAGGTATGCGCGTTCGGTGAACTCGCCTGGTTGCGCCAGGCGCATGCGCTGCACATGTGCATCTGGCGTAAATGCGTGCGCACTGGCCAAACAATGCTGGATCAGCATTTGCAAAACCACCTCTCCACCATGGCCTTGCAACTCCAACACATCTTCGCCGGTGTAGCTGTGGGGAGCGGGGAACCACAGCGCAATGACTTGATCGATGGGCGTCTGGGATGCGTCACGCACGCAGACCAAGTGGGCCACGCGTGGTGTCAGTGTCTGGCCCAGCAACTGAAAGGCCCATGCCCGCAAACCTTTGCCACTCACGCGGACAATGCCCACCGCCCCTCGGCCTGGGGCCGTGGCCATGGCCACAATCGGGTCTGTCCATGCGCTCAACATGGGTGGCCCGTCGCACTGGAGCGCCGACCTTTCATCCGAAGCAGCGCCAGTCCACCTATTTGCCGAGCACGCCCATTTGCTTGTTGATCAGCCATTGCTGTGCAATCGACAAAATATTATTGGTCAGCCAATATAAAACCAGACCCGCAGGAAAGACAAAAAACATCACGCTGAAAGCCAAGGGCATGATCCACATCAACTTGGCTTGTACCGGATCCGGTGGCGTGGGATTCAACCAGGTTTGCAGCAAAGTGGTCAGGGTCATCAGCACCGGCAGTATGTAAAACGGATCTTTGGCCGACAAATCTTGAACCCACCATATCCACGGTGCATTGCGCATCTCCACGGTTGACAACAACACCCAATACAAAGCAATGAACACAGGGATTTGAATGGCAATGGGAAAGCAGCCCCCCAATGGATTGACCTTTTCCTCGCGGTAGATTTTCATCATCTCCATTTGCATTTGTTGCGGATTGTCTTTGAGCCGCTCGCGCATTTCCATCACTTTGGGGTTGATGGCTTTCATTTTCGCCATGCTGCGATAGGCCTGCGCATTGAGCCAATAAAAAGCGATTTTGAGCAACAGGACCAAAGCCACAATCGACCAACCCCAGTTGTGTAGCATTTCGTTCAGGTGATCGAGCAACCAGTAAAGGGGCTTGGCCAAAATGGTCAACCAGCCATAGTCTTTGACCAACTCCAAACCCGGGTACAGCGCTTCCAGTTTTTTCTCCTCCTGGGGGCCAATGTAGAGCTGGGCATTGATTTTTTGACTTTGCCCCGGAGCGATTTCTTTGGGTGCGGCAATCATGCCCACCGAATACAAGTTGCTGTCCACCTTGCGGGCAAAGAATTCACGTGTCATGTCGTTAGGCAATATCCATGCCGATGCAAAATAATGCTGCACCATGGCCACATAGCCCTGATCGGCCTTTTTTTCGTGTTGGGCTTTGTTTTTTTCAATGTCCGAAAACTCCACCTTTTGGTACTTTTGAGCCGGGGTGTAAATGGCCGGCCCAGTGAACGTGGAGTAGAAGGACGACTCGCCGGGAGGCGGGTTGCCATCGCGCAGCAACTGCACATACAACTGCGGCGAAACCGCTGTTGGACCGAGGTTGTTGATTTCATGCTCAACGCCCAGGACATAGCTGTGGCGCGCAATCACATAGGTTTTGACCAATTGAACCTGATTCACCACCTCCGACACAAAGCGCACTTTGATCTGGTCTTCGCCCTCTTTGAAGGTGATGGGACCATTGACCCAGCCGTAATTGGTTTTATGGGTGGGCAAGCTTCCTTGCGGTGCGATCAAACCGGACTGCGACAAATACAACCTTGACTTGCTTTGATCGAGCAACACCACGGCTTGATTAGGCTTTTCAGCGTCATTGAATTGGCGCAACTCGGTTTTCACCAAACTGGCCCCTTCTGTGTCAAAACTGAGCTTGAGCAAGTCGGTTTCAATGTGAACCTGCTGACGCTGGGCGGGTTGGGTCAATTCGCCTTGGTTGGGCACTTCCCCGGTCATGCTGTGGTTAGACACGGGCACAGCATTGGCTTTGTTGTCCGATGCGGCTTTGTCCGGAGACTTGGCCGCGGGCGCCTCCACTGTTTTGACGGCCGCCGGAAAAAAGGTGGCAGGCTTGCCATTGTGCAATTGCCATTGGTCCCACAACAAGACCATGGAAAAGGCAAATGCCGCCCACAAAATGGTGCGCCGAATATCGTTCATGTCAGGTTCTTGGTTGGGGTGGTGGGTATGGTTGCGGCTTCGGGGGACGATGGCTGCCATGTTTTGATTTTGGGCGGTACGGGGTCGATACCGCCTTGGCAAAAGGGCTGGCATCTGCAAATGCGATACAGGCCCAAGTACGCGCCTTTGGCCGCGCCGTGCACCTGCAAAGCTTCCAGGGCATAGGCCGAACAGGTGGGATAAAACCGACACGCGCAACCCAGCCATGGGCTGAGTAACAAGCGATAAGCTCTCACCAATGCCATTAACACCTTGTTCATGGGCGAACCAGTCGTTTCAGCAATTGACCCACTTCTTGGGCAACCACAATTTTCAGCGATGCCGAACTGGCGCTATTGAACACCCTGGTGTCAAAAGAAGATTGCAAGCGCACCAAATGGGGGACTGGCAGCAGGTTTTTTTGTTCATTGCTGAAAGCCGCCATGATTTGACGCTTCATCGCATTGCGCGTCACCGCTCGTTTGGCCCAGCGCTTGGGAATCAAGGTGGCCATGCACAAGCCTTTCAACAGGGATGCCTGCGCCATGGCATTTTCGGCGCCCGCCGGGGGCACAGACACATCATGGCCATATCCCCTGTGCACCACAAAGTGCTGCGAGCGCGCCACCGGTGGATAAGCCATGAGTTGCTGAAACTGCGCCCACTCTTTGATGCGTTTGATTTGCGGCATGGGGTGCAGATTCCGCCAAGACGTGTGCGGTCTGCGTCGATCAAACCGCCAAGCGCTTGCGCCCTTTGGCACGGCGTGCATTGATCACGGCACGACCGCCACGGGTTTTCATGCGAACCAAGAAACCGTGTGTGCGTGCACGGCGCGTTTTAGAAGGTTGATAGGTGCGTTTCATGTGGGTCCAATCTAAATGCCCCGATCAATCGGGGAAACCTATAATTATCTCAAAATTTTCAGTGACTTGAAAGCCCTTCAAAGAAGATGCCGTAAGTTTGCACCCGCTGACCTGTTAGATTATTCCGCCTGTGGATAATTTTTTGATAAACACGCTTTTTTAGGCCGATAATCTCGCGTCTGTCCACAGTTTTTATGCCGCCATTCATCCCCCCGTCTCACAACACCGGTCCCGCAGATCAACTGTGGCTCGATTGTGTGGAGCAATTGGCCCAAGAATTGCCCGATCAGCAGTTCAACACCTGGATTCGCCCGCTGCAAGCGCGTGTTTCGGATGACCAGACCAAGGTCACCGTGCTGGTGGGCAACCGTTTCAAGCTGGATTGGGTGCGCACCCAGTATGCCCATCGTTTATCGGCCATCTTGCAACAACTTCAGGGCCATCCGATGACGCTGGAATTGTCGCTGACACCCCGCGACACCCCCATTAAATCAAGTTCTTACCGTCCCATGCCCGAGCCTGATTTGGCCATGGACTCGCCGGTCGAAGCCGATGCCCCCGTGGGCACGGGCTTTCGCACCCGTCTCAACAGTGTGCTGACTTTTGATTCACTGGTCGAGGGATCTGCCAACCGCATGGCCCGCGCTGCGGCCATGCATGTGGCCTCCGTCCCGGGCCAGTTGTACAACCCCTTGTTCATATATGGTGGTGTGGGTTTGGGCAAGACGCATTTGGTGCATGCCGTCGGAAATAAGTTATTGCAAGATCGGCCAGAGGCCAAGGTTTTGTACATCCATGCCGAACAGTTTGTGTCGGATGTGGTCAAAGCCTATCAGCGCAAAACCTTTGACGAATTCAAGACGCGTTACCACTCGTTGGACCTGTTGCTGATCGACGATGTCCAGTTTTTTGCCAATAAAGAACGCACACAAGAAGAATTTTTCAATGCTTTTGAAGCCCTGCTGGCCAAAAAATCGCATCTGGTGATGACCAGCGACACCTATCCCAAGGGCTTGACCGACATCCACGAGCGCTTGGTATCGCGCTTTGATTCAGGGTTGACTGTCGCGATAGAACCCCCGGAATTGGAAATGCGGGTGGCTATTTTGATCAGCAAAGCCCGACTCGAAGGCGTGGAAATGCCAGAGGAGGTGGCCTTTTTTGCGGCCAAAAACGTGCGCTCCAACGTGCGCGAGCTGGAAGGTGCCTTGCGCAAAATCTTGGCCTACTCGCGATTTAACCAAAAAGAAATATCTATTCCATTGGCGCGCGAAGCCTTGCGCGATTTGTTGTCCCTACAAAACCGCCAGATCTCGGTGGAGAACATCCAAAAAACCGTGGCCGACTATTACAAGATCAAAGTTGCGGACATGTATTCCAAGAAACGACCCACCTCGATTGCCCGGCCCCGGCAAATTGCCATGTACCTGGCCAAAGAGCTGACCCAAAAGAGCTTGCCCGAAATTGGTGAAATGTTTGGTGGACGCGACCACACCACTGTGTTGCATGCGGTTCGCAAAATTTCCACGGAACGCCAACAACACAACGAACTGAACCAGCAGTTACATGTGCTGGAACAAACACTCAAGGGCTGATATCAAAATGATGTCTAACGGATATCTCCCCACAGCAAACCCTGTGGATGAAATGCGCACAACCGCACACTTGTCCACAGGTGCGTCGGTTTTAAGAAAGTTATCCCCATTGGCCCAGGGCCCACGGCGCGGCTTGCACACATGCTTTGGGTTGACACAAGTGCTTGAAGAAAAAAGGGAAAATGGGGTTCTCCACACACCCGGTCCGGCTTTACTACTAGCTATTACTCTTAAATAAATCACCAAGAGGTTGACATGATCGTCTTCAAATCCACGCAAGACAAGGTTTTATTGGCATTGCAAGCGGTCGCTGGCATTGTGGAGCGGCGTCAAACCCTGCCTATTTTGGGCAATGTGCTGATTCGCAAAACGGGTCGTCAATTGCAATTCACGACCAGTGACTTGGAAATTCAAATCAAAACATCGGTGGAATTAGACGGCGATGCCGGGTCATTTGCCACCACTGTGGCGGCGCGTAAATTGATCGATATTTTGCGTTCCCTGCCATCCGAGCAAACCGTGGTTTTGGAAACCAACCAAAACAAGTTGTTGTTCAAAGGCGGTAAGAGCCGTTTTAGCCTGCAAACCATGCCGGCCGAAGATTTTCCTTTGGTGCAAGAGTCCGCAGAATTGGGCCCGGCATTCAGCTTGCCGCAAAAGACATTCAAAAACTTGTTGCAACAAGTCTCGTTTGCCATGGCCGTGCATGACATTCGTTACTACCTCAATGGCATTTTGTTCGTGGCCGATGGCAAGCAATTGAGTCTGGTGGCCACCGATGGCCATCGATTGGCATTTGCATCGTCCACCCTGGACAACGAAGTGCCGCGCCAAGAAGTCATATTGCCGCGCAAAACGGTGCTGGAATTGCAGCGTTTGCTCAGTGACAGAGAAGGCTCTTTGGAACTGCAGTTTGCCAACAACCAAGCGCGTTTCAGGTTTGATCACATGGAGTTTGTGACCAAACTCGTGGAAGGTAAATTTCCAGACTACAACCGCGTGATCCCCAAGGGCCACAAGAACTCGGTGATTTTGGGCCGGCAACCTTTGTTGTCGAGCTTGCAACGCACGGCCATATTGACCAGCGAAAAATTCAAAGGGGTTCGACTGACTTTGGAACCGGCTTGCTTGCGCGTGGTTTGCAATAACACCGAGCAGGAAGAAGCCACCGATGAGATCGAGATTGACTATGACGGGGATTCGGTGGAAATTGGATTCAACATCAGTTATTTGATCGATGCCTTGACCAATATGCAACAAGAGATGGTCAAGATTGAGGTGGCAGACAGCAACAGTTCCGCTTTGTTCACCATACCGGACGACGCCCACTTCAAATACGTTGTGATGCCCATGCGCATCTGAGCCGATTGTTTTTTTACCTGATTTTTTTGAGCGGCCCCAGCGGGGTCGAATGAGTCCATGACCGATCGCGAAGACCCCCTTTTCCCCACCGACCCCAATGAATTGACGGCCACGGATGCCTATGGCGAGGGGGCTATCCAAATCCTGGAGGGCTTGGAAGCGGTGCGCAAGCGACCGGGCATGTACATCGGCGACACGTCCGATGGCACGGGTTTGCACCATTTGGTGTTTGAGGTGGTGGACAACTCGATTGACGAGGCTTTGGCAGGCCATTGCGATGACATTGTGGTCACCATCCACTTGGACAATTCAATCAGTGTGACCGACAACGGCCGAGGCATTCCCACCGGCGTGAAGATGGATGACAAGCACGAGCCTCGTCGCTCGGCGGCCGAAATCGCCCTCACCGAATTGCACGCGGGCGGCAAGTTCAACCAAAACAGTTACAAGGTGTCCGGTGGTTTGCACGGTGTGGGGGTGTCTTGTGTCAACGCTTTGTCCAAGTGGTTGCGCTTGGTGGTGCGCCGCGAAGGCAAGGTGCACACCATCGAGTTCGCCAAAGGCTTTGTGCAAAACCGTTTGCTGGAAACAGTCGACGGCGTGGAAGTCTCTCCCATGCGCGTCACGGGCGAGACCGATAAGCGTGGCACTGAGGTGCATTTCCTGCCCGATACCGACATCTTCACGCAAAACCACGATTTCCATTACGACATCCTCAGCAAGCGCTTGCGTGAACTGAGTTACCTGAACAACGGTGTGCGCATTCGCTTGATCGACGAGCGCAGCGGCAAGTCTGACGACTACTCGGGCGCGGGGGGTGTGGCCGGTTTTGTGCAGTTCATCAATGCGGGCAAAAAAGTATTGCACCCCAATGCTTTTTACGCCGAGGGCGAGCGCCCCGCTGAAACCTATGGTGGCATCCCTGGCACCCATATTGGCGTGGAAGTGGCCATGCAATGGAACGAGAGTTACAACGAGAGCGTGCTCTGTTTCACCAACAACATCCCGCAGCGCGATGGCGGCACCCACCTGACGGGTTTGCGCGCGGCCATGACGCGTGTCATCAACAAATACATCGAAGAAAACGAATTGGCCAAAAAAGCCAAGGTGGAAGTGACCGGGGACGACATGCGCGAAGGTTTGTGCTGTGTGTTGTCGGTCAAAGTGCCTGAGCCGAAATTCAGCAGCCAAACCAAAGACAAATTGGTGTCGAGCGAAGTGCGCGCCCCGGTGGAAGACATTGTGGGCAAGGTGCTGGGCGACTATTTACAAGAGCGACCCAATGACGCCAAGATGATTTGCGGCAAGATCATCGACGCCGCACGTGCCCGTGAAGCGGCCCGCAAAGCGCGTGAAATGACGCGCCGCAAAGGCGTGCTCGATGGCATGGGCTTGCCCGGCAAACTGGCCGACTGCCAAGAGAAAGACCCCGCACTTTGCGAAATCTACATCGTCGAGGGCGACTCTGCGGGCGGCTCGGCCAAACAAGGACGCGACCGAAAGTTCCAGGCCATCTTGCCGCTGCGCGGCAAAATTTTGAATGTGGAAAAAGCGCGTTACGAAAAGTTGCTCACCAGCAATGAAATCCTGACACTGATCACCGCCTTGGGCACGGGCATTGGCAAGGTGAGCGCCGAGTCGGGCAAATCGGGCAGCGATGACTTCAACATCGACAAATTGCGCTACCACCGCATCATCATCATGACCGACGCCGACGTGGACGGCGCTCACATCCGCACCTTGTTGCTGACCTTCTTCTACCGGCAAATGCCCGAGTTGGTAGAGCGCGGGCATATTTACATCGCGCAACCCCCGTTGTACAAGGTGAAAGTGGGCAAAGAGGAGCAATACCTCAAGGACGGTGCGGCGCTGGATGGTTTTTTGATGCGCATAGCGCTCAAAGACGCCGTCATCCAAACTGGTGGCGAGGCGCCACAAGAGCTCAAAGGCGAGACCTTGTCGCAACTGGCACTTCAGCACCAATTGGCCGAGGCGGTTATCGATCGCCTGAGCAACTTCATGGACGTGGAAGCCTTGCGCGCCATTGCCGATGGCGTGGTTGTGTCACTCGACAACGTGGAGCAGGCACAGGCGTCGGCCGCGCAGATGCAAACCAAACTGCGTGGCCTGGGCAGCGGTGCCGAGGTGGCGGGAGAATTTGACGTGCGCACCGACAAACCGATTTTGCGCATCAGCCGCAAGCACCACGGCAACACCAAGAGCAGCTTGATCACCCAGGAGTTTGTGCACGGCGCAGACTACGCCGCACTGGCTTTGGTGGCGCAAACCTTCCAGGGCTTGTTGGGCCCAGGCGCTAAAGTGGGGCGCGGTGAGGGCGAGCGCCACAAAGAAGAGAAAGTCTCAGACTTCCGCCAGGCGATGCGCTGGCTCATCACCCAGGCCGAATCGGCCACGGCGCGCCAGCGCTACAAAGGCCTGGGTGAGATGAACCCCCAGCAATTGTGGGAAACCACCATGGACCCCGATGTGCGCCGTCTGCTGCGCGTGCAAATTGACGACGCCATCGAAGC
>Ga0214917_10006519_pt1 | contig 12078 bp, 11 predicted proteins | sample LL_1208_BB_MetaG_FD_177983 | JGI IMG/M metagenome (GOLD analysis project Ga0214917, IMG submission 177983) | Freshwater microbial communities from Lake Lanier, Atlanta, Georgia, United States - LL_1208_BB | ecosystem: Environmental > Aquatic > Freshwater > Lake | place: USA: Georgia | collected...
AATTTGCCATTGCGGGAAGGAATTCTCCTGAACCGACTAAGGCCAAGCTTCCCGACATACATCGAGTTTAGTTCTTGATGACGGGTCAAGACGCCGAATTAGAGTGGGGAAACCATGATCTCCTCTGCGTCAATGACAAAACTGACTTCATCCCCAACCTCATATTTTCGAAGTTCTTTGCTGTCTGCATGAATATGAATTAACGGTAGGCCATCGGACTTAACGCCAAGAATCGTTGTTGGGCCCAGAAATGACTTGATTGCAACTAATCCATGGGAAACCTTCTCTTTGCTTCGCGAGGCTATGCGAATACTCTCTGGCCTTACGTAGGCCTGGACCTCATCCCCATTTTTAAAGGTGCTCGCGAATCGTGAGATAGAGAGTTCTTGCTTTAGGACTCGCACTGAGTTTCCCGACGAAATCTTTCCGGGAAGTCGATTTGCAGTCCCCACAAATGAGGCCACAAAAGGGGATTCCGGTTTGCTATAGAGATTATGAGGTTTATCAATCTGTTCGAGTCGACCACTATTCATTACTGCAACTCGATCTGAGATCGCCATTGCTTCTTCCTGATCGTGAGTAACGAAGAGAGTGGTTATGCCATATTCAATCTGAATTCTGCGAATCTCTTCTCTGATTTGGACGCGCACTTGAGCATCTAAGGCAGAGAGAGGTTCATCTAATAAGAGAATCTCAGGCTCGAATGCTATTGCTCGTGCAAGAGCAACTCGCTGCTGTTGACCGCCTGAGAGTTGATGCGGGAATCGATGTCCGAGATTTTGCAACCCAACGAGTTCCAACAATTCGCGAGCGCGCGAAGTTCGTTTCTTACTCTCCACGCCACGGACCGAGAGCCCAAATGCAATATTCTCTTCGGTATTGAGGTTTGGAAATAGTGAATACTGCTGAAATACCATCCCCATGTTTCGCTTATTTGCGGGGACAGCAGAGATTTCGGTCCCTGAAATGAAGACATTGCCAGAGTTCTGTCGGTCGAGGCCAGCGATGATTCTTAACGCGGTCGTTTTACCGCATCCTGAGGGGCCGAGAAGCGAAACGAACTCACCCTTTTCAATCTTTATGGAGAAATCATCAAGAGCAGCAACATCTTTGAAGCGCCTGACCAGATTAGTTACCTCAAGTTTAGTCTCACTCATTCTTTTCCTTTCCTTTGGTGAGGAGAAATGCAAATAGGGCGATAATGACAATAGGAATGAGAAGTGAAATAACCGAGAGAGTAATCGCACCAAGCACTGAATCTTGGGAAACGTCATTGATCCAAGTAGGAAAGGTGTCCCAATGCAAGAGCGATGTCAGCGTGAATTCGCCAATACAGAGTGCAAACCCTAGAGCTGAAGAGGCGAGAACAGCGGTGCGAGTATTCGGGAGAATCACTCGAAGAATAGTTTTCGGCCAAGTGGCTCCAGAGATCATGGAGGCCTCATAAAGCGTCTTGATGGGAATCGCCGAGAGCCCAATATCTATAGCTCGATAGGTATAAGGAAGTGACAACATTGCATATAAAAACGGAAGCTCCAAAACGCTATCTTGCACAAAGAGGGGCATCGCCACTTGTGCGCCGATGGCGAAGGCGACAACTGGGATTATTAATGGAAAGAGAGAGACAACTTCAACAAACGAACGCCACTTAGATTGAGAAATTGCAAGCCATGTTTGCAATGGAATGAGAATCAGTAAAGAGACGATAACACTTAATCCTGCAATCCAGAAAGAACGAAGGACATAGTGGGTGAACTCAGATTGTTCGAAAACCCATCTATAATTGTTCCAAGAGTATGAACCTTTTACGCTTGTTTTAAAAGTGTATTCAGTTGCCGAAATTAAAGGAATGAAGATCAAGGCAAAATAGATTGCGGTAGTGAAAAACAAGATGCGTTTGCCAGTGAAAGTATTCACACTGACTTCCACCGTGCCACACGCCGTTGAATAATCAAATATGGAACTACTGCAAGTCCGGAAACAACAATCATCATCGTCGCCAATGCCTTGCCAAGATTTAGTTGACTTGCTGAGACATTTCCATTGAGGAGTCCGGCGATTTGAAGGGGGGTCAAGAGAACATTTCCGACAGTAAGCGCATTTGCGGTCGCATACGCCGAAAAGCCACTCGCAAAAAGAAGTAAGAGGCAACCCAGAAAACTGGGTGCGAGCAATGGAGCTGCTATTCGAAGCCAGAATTGTCGAGTAGATGCGCCGAGCGAGGCTGCAGATTCACGGAGCTCTCGACGGAGAATTCCAATGGCGGGTGAAAAGACGATTACCATCAAAGGTATTTGGAAGTAGAGATAGACCAGCAATACACCGTTGAAGGTTCCCAAAGCGAAATTTCCCGCATAGATATCGAAGCCGATTGACTTGAGGATCTTTGTAATTGCGCCGTTCTTACCGATGGCTGCGATGAACATAAAAGCCAAAGGAAGGCCACCGGTGTTGGCAATTACGCCATTAAGAGCCGCAATGATTCTCTTGAATCTCAAGGAAGCGTGAGATTCAACGAAATAGGCGATTATGGCGCCCGGAATCGCGGCGATTACTGCTGAATAGAGGCCAATCTTGATACTTCCGATTAGGCCTTGGTTGTACGGAAAAGTGAAGACCGTCTCGTAATTCGAAAATGTGAACGAGCCTTCATTTGATTGAAAGGAGAAGATGATTACTCGAAGAATCGGATAGATGAAGAAAAAGCCTGTAATAAACAGAAATGGCAAAAGCGGCACCGGGATTCCAAGAGACTTGGAATCCCGACGTCGCGCCCTCGTTATAAGGAGAATGGTCCGCGCTCTAGGGGATTAGAGAGAAGCCCAAGCGCCGATGATCTGCTCTCTGGCTGAGAGGATGTCGGCGACAGTCATCGTCTTGATGATTTTTGCAGTTGCTGGAAGTGGAATCTTCACCTGAGAGGCAGGAAGAATTCCCTTCTTCTCCATTGCATCAGATGTCACCGGCAGCGCCGCATTGCGTTGGAAAATATTCTGTCCGCCGCGGAGCTTGGCAAACAACTTGCTGCCAGGGAGTTTGAGATCTGCGGCCGTTAACTCGGAAGCCGTCTTACCCTCATTCTGAGAGTAGACATATTCCTGCCACAGACGAGCATTTGCGCAATTAGGCGCCTTAGCGTTAATTGCGTTGATGTATGGAGGAGCTTGAAGTACGAAATCTGATGGGTAAGTCCACTTCAAAGTTACACCAGCCTGAGCAGCGGCTGCTGTCCATCCGATGGAGTTGAAGTCCCATGCGAAGCCAACTTTGACTGCCCCGGCGACAAGGTTTGTTCCATTCACCTTAACAAGTGCTCCGTTGACAGACTTGACGTTCTTGAAAAGAGCCAAACCGGGTGACACATCGGCGAGGTTCTTTGAACCGCCGTTGCCGAGTGAAGCGGCAACTACAGACATGAATGCTTGGTTGGAGGAAGTTGGATCTCCGGTGATGCCGACAACGCCTTTGTAAGCGGGGTTAGCGAGATCCGCAGCTTTTGTTGGAGCTGGCGAAAGATCTGAGGTGTAAACCATGGCCAGTCTTCCCGCGTAATTGCCATACCAATATCCATTTGGATCTTTAGCAGCAGCTGGAATGTCATTCCAAGTTGAAACCTTGTATGGAGCGGTGAGAGGAGCTCCTCCGGGAGGTAGAACTTGAGTTACGACTAGAGGTCCGATATCGATTGAATCTGGCTGCTTTGACTTAGGGGCAGTCTTCATCGTATCGATTTCATACTGTGATGAGCCATCTGGGTTGTCGACATTAATTTTGACTCCAAATGCCTTTTCATAGATATCGAACATATCCCCGTAGCCAGCCCAGTCACGAGGAGTCGTGATGAGATTCAACTGACCTTCTTTTTTAGCAGCGGCTACGAGAGCATCCATACCTCCAGCTGACTTAAGGTCTTTTACCTTACAAAAATCAACTTTTGCATGGGATGGAGCAATAGACATAGCAGTCGTTGCAATCATCATCGTTGCGATGGCGATGCTCGCACTGCGTTTTGATTTCTTGCTTATGATCATGAAGTCCCTTTCGAGCACTAGGTGTGATGGGAATAAAGTCCTCGTGGGCGAAATTTGCGTAAAGTTGAATCAACGTCTTGGGATAACATTGGGTGAACAACTATTAGTTCGATTGCAAGTCACGCGATGTTCATCTCTTAAATCTATCTTTCTCTCATGTCAACCTGCGTAGTGGTTGGTGGCGGAATCCTTGGAACTTTGCACGCATATTTCGCCCAGCAAGCAGGAATGAAGGTGCTGCACTTGGAAAGCTCCGAAAACCCAGATGGAGCATCGGTAAGGAATTTCGGACTGATCTGGGTAAGCGGTCGTCGAGCTGGAGACGAACTATTACTCGCTTTACGCGCTCGCAAACTTTGGGATGAAATCGGTGATGAGATACCTCGCACCGGTTTTAGAAGGCATGGATCGCTCACGCTCGCACGAAATGAATCTGAATGGCACGTAGCCAGATTGGCGGCTGAACTCCCTGATGCATCTGCAAGAGGTTTTGAACTCCTTGACAGGCACGAAGTTCTCAAGCTCGAGCCTGCAATTAAAGGAGTAATTCACGGAGCATTGCGTTGTTCGCAAGATGCAATTGTCGAGCCTCAGTCCGTGCTCGGGGCCATCCGTCAATATATGAAGACGAAGGATGGAAACTACCTCTGGAAACCTAATTGCGAGATAGTCGATTTCAGCGTTCACGGAGATGAATGTCGAATGAAGACAGCCAATGGAGAACTTATACAGGGAGATTATGTGATTCTGGCTCCAGGTGCGGCACATTACGGAGTATTCGGTGAGCTCTTCAACGGTGAGCCAATTCGTAGAGTCAGACTGCAAATGGCTGCAACAGAGGCATCAAACTTCCGACTCCAGCACTCCCTCGCAGATGCAGATTCCTTTCGATACTACCCAGCCTATAAAGGTTGCGAATTAGATTCTTTGGGTCCCCAACATCCAACAGCGGATGAATTCCATATGCAGCTACTGCTTGCGCAACGGCTCGATGGTTCATTCACAATCGGAGATACCCATGAATACCAGGAACCTCTTGATCGGACCATGCATAGCGCTCCCTATGACTACTTGTCACAGACACTTCACGACATATTTGGAAGTTCGCAACAGATTGTTCGTAAATGGGATGGAATCTATAGCCAAATGACTGACGAGCAGATTTACTTTCGGAAAATTATTAGCCCTCGAGTTCATCTCATTTCCGGCCTTGGTGGTCGCGGCAATACTCTCTCGCCAGCCGTTGCAGAGACGACACTAATGATGATGTCACAATCATGAGTAACAAGGAGTTGAAAGATATCTTCATTGGAATTTTCGATGTTGCTGGAACAACCGTATCCGACGACGGATTGGTGATTGAAGCATTTCTCGATGCGGTCGAAGCGGTTAAGCCGACAGCAATAGAAGAACAAGAATATTTGGAGATTGTCAAAGCAACAATGGGTGAAAGAAAGATTGATGTTTTCAAGCGGATATATATTTCAAATGACGATGCTGAAAAGGCGCATTCTAAATTCACGGAATCTTATCTACGTCGCGTAGAACGTGGAGAGATTGCAGCGATGCCTGGTGTAGAGACTGTTTTTCGTGAATTGAGATCTCGCAATGTTCGAGTTGCTCTTAATACGGGTTTCCCGCGCGAAATTCTCGATAAAGTCATCACAGTTCTTGGCTGGCAAGGTCTCGTTGATTTCTCAGTCGCCTCTTCGGAAGTGGCACAAGGACGTCCGGCTCCGGACATGATCAATTCAATTATTGAAAAGTTCAATAGCAGAAGTGCTCAGCGGATTGGAGCTGAGAATTCAGTTGTCCTTGGAGATACCGTTGCAGATATGTCTGCAGCCAAGTCGGCTGGGGTCAAATTAGCGATTGGCGTATTCTCTGGAATTCACAGCAAGAATCAACTGATAGACGCAGGTGCAGATACAGTAATTGATTCAATTTTCGATTCACTTCCTTATTTTCCACGTTGAGAATTGAGTTAGCTCCAATGGACGCGAGAATTATCAAAGGTCGCCAAGAGCATCTTGGTTGGAGAGAGCTATTCCAAGACTCTCCTCAAGCACATCTAGGCATTCCGAATTCTCGGGATTGTCGCGCACTACTGACCTTGGTACATATATCTGATACGCATATTTGCGATGCGCAGTCTCCAGCCCGTGTGGAATTTCTCGATCGTTTTGCTGATCCACATCATCCTCTTTCACAGAAGATCGGCGGATTGGTTGGCACTTATCGGGCTCAGGAGATATTGACAGTTCAAGTCTTGGATTCCTTAATTCGGAAAATAAATCGAATAGAGCATGCACCGATTTTGGGAATGCCGATTCAAACCGTCCTTGTAACTGGAGATGTAACTGATAACGCCCAATCCAATGAACTAGATTGGTTCTTGGCGTTGATGAATGGTGGATTTGTGACGCCAGATAGCGGAAACCGATCGAGATGGGAGGGCGTCGGGGGAGATCATTATTCGCCGCACTATTGGAATCCACATGGAACTCCAACAGGGGAACTCGATGATTACCCGCGCGCCCTTTACGGCTTTCCTGTTATTCCGGAACTTCTTAATGCCGTGCGAACTCCATTCGAAGCCGAGGGTTTACAGCATCCGTGGTTAGCTGTTCATGGGAATCATGATTCTCTGCTTCAGGGGACGGTTCGCCCAAATTTGTATCTCACGGCAATAGCGACGGGCGCGCGGAAGTTCTATGAGATGAACGAATTAGAAGCCCTAGAAACACTCGTACAAATGCGAGAAGTTGGGCCCGCTGATTACCCAAAATCAACCGTATTACCGAATTTTGAAGTGACTCCCGATCCTCAGCGCGAGTTCGTCAATGAGTGGACGTGGGGCAATGTATTGCCAACACACGGAGATGGTCATGGTTTCACTGATAGCCATCGTGGAGCCAAAGAGAAATTTTGGAGAAAAGACTTCGAATCTATTTCGCTCATTGCTCTGGATACTGTCAACCCTCATGGTGGCTGGCAAGGTTCTATCGATAACGCACAATTCGATTGGCTGCGGGAGCAATTAGAGATTTCTTATGACCGCTATGTCGTCATCACAAGTCATCATCCCCTTCAAGACCTTTTCAACGACTACACACCGGGAGGTGCCACTCCTCGAGTTTCACGAAAGGCTATAGAGGAGCTGTTGGTTAAATACCCACATGTAATCCTCTGGCTTGCGGGACATACTCATAGAAACAAAATCCAGTATTTTGGAAAAGATTTGAATTCTGGTTTTTGGCAGATTGAGACCGCTTCTCTAGTCGATTGGCCGCAACAGGGAAGAATTATCGAAATCTTCTCCGCAAGCGATGGCTCTATCGGTATAGCCTCCACAACGCTGGAGCATGATGGTTCAGTAGGAGTAATCCCTTCCAAAATCTCACTTGATTCAAGGCAAGAACTTGCAGGTTTATCAAGACTTCTATCCGTTAATGATTGGCAACGCAGATTCGGGAAATTTGCCATCGATATCAACGAAGGAACCGATCTAGATCAGAATGTCATCCTTACACTTCCCCGTCGGATTGCTTCGCTAATCAGATAATTCCCTCAACAGTCTTGACCGGTCCATTTTTCTGAGATTCATGACAAGGGCCTTACCGGAGGCCAAGAAGTCGACCGGAGTTCGTTCTCAGTTAACTCTCCGATTCTCCTCAAGTAACCGTGACACACGAAGGTTCACGCACTCGCGCATTCGGCGCACGAGTAGAACAGGCCTTTATGAAGAAGAGATACATCGTGGGCGCAGCCACTTCGGCAGCGGCCCTTCTCCTAGGTATTACCACCGCCAATGGACTTAACAGCGCGCCTACTTACATCTTGCCAACTCAAGATGCGGTCTCGTTAAAAGTCCTTGCAACCGCTGGTGACTTACTGACTGGAAGCATCATTCGGGGTATTCCAGATGGAATGGGTGCTTATAAGGATGGCTCCAAAGTCACAGTTCTCTCCGTCTTTGAGCATTCAACTTCCGCGGCACTCACCAAGAACTTGGCTTCCAATACAGCTCCTTGGGGCGCAACCATTACGAAGTTCAGCTTTAGTCCACGTTTGAAAGCATTCACTTCAGCGGACAACAACTTCATCAAGAAGATCAACTTCTGGAATTACTCAACTGGATCATGGGTAGAAGATCCCACCGGCTCAGGTCCGTCTGATGCACCCACTGGGACCTTTGGATGGGGAATTAATCGATTCTGCTCTGCAAATCTCGCGCCAGCAGGAACCTTCTCCTATACAGAAGGTGGAAAGACCATCGGCTATCCAGGGGCCCTCTTCTTTAGTGGTGAAGAAGCAGGTGATGCTTCTCGTGGATTCGTCTTCGACATGGATGGCACTGGCTATCAATTCGCTCGCATGGGAATGGCCTCATGGGAGAACATGCTTACAAATCCGAAGCCAGGAAAGAACACTGTCATTCTTGGCAACGAAGATGGATCAGCTATCAATAGCCATTTGCATATGTATGTTGGCCAAAAGCAATCAACCGGAAATGATTTCGATAAGGCGGGACTGAGCAACGGAAAGCTTTACGTTCTCAATGTTCCAACTTCGGCGAACGACAACATCTTCCGAACCACAATTGGGAAGAACAAACCAACGCCAGTCACTTTCAACGAAGTTGATTGGAATCAGACAGTTACCAACTTCGATAAGTCGGTCACGGCAGCGGGTAGCGAATTTGCTCGTATAGAAGATGGCGAATGGGATCCTTCCAATCCAAACGTCTATTACTTCTTGACAACTGAGTCCAACAAGGACCCAGTCGCGTCCGCTCCAAATCCTGCAACGCCGAACGTCACTCGTGATGGTGGAGCACTTTGGCGATTGACCTTCAAAGATGCGCAAAATCCGCTTCTAGGAGCATCTCTCGAAATGCTTCTTAATGGTGGCGAAAATGTCTACATGAGCAAGCCAGATAACTTGACTGTCACACGTAATGGTGTGGTCATGATTCAAGAAGATCCAGGTAACAATGACCATGTATCTCGAGTCTTCGCTTATCGAATCAAGGATGGAAAGATTGCGACAGTCGCACGATTCGATTCGACTTACTTCGCAAAGGGTGCAGAGAAACTTCTCACCATTGATGAAGAGTCCAGCGGAATCATCGATGTCACGCGATTGGTAGCAGCAAAAGGCGATACCAATACCTACTTCCTCTTCAACGCCCAGGTTCACACCACGGGAGTTGTGGCAGCGCGTCCAGACATTGCGAGGCGCATAACTGCATCGTGGAAATCGACAATCAACAATGTCGCTGCAGAAGGTGGTCAGTTCTACTTGATGACGGTCTCGAACTGGGAGAGCGTTTTTCAGGGTTAATACTTTCTGACGCACAGCCGAAAACGGGAGAGGGCGGGAAGCAACGAGGGGCTTCCCGCCCTTTCTATTTCATCAAGACAAGATTCAACAAACGATTGATAGTCTGGTCTGCATGTCGAAATTAGCGATAGAGATAGCACAGGACGTTTATCGGATTCCCACAATGGGAAGCGGTATCAATTCCTTCCTATTTCGCGAAGATGATGGCTCACTGACTCTTGTTGACTGTGGCGTGAAAAGCGCTCCGAAGAAGATCGTTGCAGCTATTACATCGCTCAATCACGATATGAGCGATGTGAAAAGGGTGATCTTCACTCACTCGCATGATGATCACGCGGGCGGAGCTGCGAAAGTAATCGAGTTCATCGGCTCGCCTCAAGTCATTGCCCACGAAGAAGAGCGCGCCTATTTAGAGAGCGGAAAGAATCCGCCTCAGGATTATTCTCATTTTGCTGGAAAGTTTTTTCGATTCATGCCTTCAGGTGGTTTCACTCCGATTTCAGTTACGAAGACAGTACGTGATGGCGAGATGCTTCCTATTGCCGGGGGATTGCAGGTCGTTCATACTCCGGGCCATACACCAGGTCATGTTTCACTCTTGCATCTCTCTAGTGGAACTTTGATCACAGGTGATTCTGTTTTCAATTTCGGATTCAAATTAGCTTGGTCACTCTCTGCTTTCTGCACAAGTTTTGAAGAGAGTAAAAAGACTGCACTTCGCTTCCTTGATCTTGATTACAACACAGCTGCCTTCACGCATGGGCCACATATCAAGGACAAAGGGAAAATGGCCTTAAAGAAATTCTTAGCCACTAAGTAGCCTTTCACTCCTGAAGAAGAGATTCTTTGGCACAATACCCAAATGCCGATTCAAGTCTTCGAGCCCCATCGCGCGAAGCTCCCTCCTCTGGCTCCATATCTCAAAGAGGTCTGGCGTCGCCGAGCTTTTGCGATGGAATTGGCGCGGTATTCAGAGAAGGCCGAATATCTCGGGTCAAGACTCGGAGCAATCTGGCTCGTACTTAATCCACTCTTCCTTGCGCTCGTCTACTTCCTTCTCGTGACAGTGATCCAAGGTGGAAAGACAAATGGTTTTGTGACCCTGGCTCATATCCTCACCGGGCTTTTCACCTTCTATCTCGCACAGAATTGCATCAATGCTGGCGCGCAATCCATCACTTCTGGTGGTCGACTCATTCTTAACCAAGCTTTTCCGCGGACATTGCTGCCATTGTCGAGTGCTATTTCTGCTGTTCGACAATTTGCCCCCACGATTCCGGTGTACATCGCCATCATCGTTGTTGCAAAGTGGGTTGCTCCGAGCACTGAACTTCCGGGATGGACATGGAGTTTCTTCTTCTTGCCAATCATCTGGCTTGCAGTGATGGTGACGAGCTTTGGGATCGCGCTCTTCTTCGCAACTTTCAACGTCTATTTCCGCGACACAAGTAAATTGCTGACTTACATCATGCGAATTTGGCTTTACGCATCACCCGTTCTTTGGTTGCCAGAGATGCTCCATGGTTGGCATCGCAGCATTCTCTATGCCAATCCGCTAGGACCAGTCCTTGCTGCCAATGCAGAGATTTGGATCAACGGACATTCGCCAACAGCGGCGCAATGGTGGGGAATTCTTGGTTGGGCTTTCGGTGCAATAGCGCTTGGTGGATATGTCTTCACCTCGCGTGAGCGAAACTTTGCGGTACAGATCTAATGACCAACGCAATTTCTATCGAGAATCTCAGTATTTCGTATCGAGTCAACATCGATACGAAAAAGTCGCTAAAGAACTTGGTGATGCGTGCAAGTAAAGGTGAGAAAGTACGCACCCGTGTTATTGAAGCGGTCAAGAATCTCAATCTTGAAGTTCCTCATGGAACTGCGCTTGGAATCATTGGCGCCAATGGAGCAGGTAAATCAACGCTAATGCGAGCTATCGCGGGGATTCTGCCGCCGACAGAAGGTCGAATCACAGTTGATGGAAATATCTCAACACTTCTGGCTTTGGGGATTGGATTTAATCAAGCGCTTTCTGGGCGAGATAACATCATTTTGGGTGGTCTTGCTGCGGGCTTAACAAAAGAACAGATCACTGCCAAAGTTGATGAGATTGCAGCATTTGCCGATCTGCCTGCTGGTTTCTTGGATCTTCCGGTTCGCACTTATTCAGCCGGCATGTATAGCCGCATCGCTTTCTCAGTCTCGGTTGCGATGACTCCGGATATCTTGCTTATTGATGAGGCTCTTGCGACAGGAGATGCTGCCTTCAAGGAGAAGTCGCTCAATCGAATGAAAGATTTGATGGGGGAGGCGCGAACGATTGTCATCGTCTCGCACGCAATGGGAACCATCTCTGAGCTATGCCACAAAGTTGCCTGGCTTCACCAAGGAAAATTGATCGCTTTCGGTCCAGCCAAAGAAGTATGCAATAAGTACTTGGAGTTTCTATCGGTTGGGAAAGTTCCCGTCGCGCTTGAAGATTTCTAGGGTTTAAGGAGAGCTAAAGCTCTTCGGAACAGAACTTTGAGATCTTTTGTATTTCTAACTTTCGAGAGTCGAATAAGAGAGTAAGTCGCCAAAGACTTGAGTTGGGAAACGCGTCGCTGATCATTCTTCTTAAGCTTCTCGATTGATTCCCAACGAACTCCCCATAGTTGATCGATACCTTGGTACAAGCCCTTGGCATTGTGACGACGAGCGC
>Ga0214917_10006520_pt1 | contig 12077 bp, 9 predicted proteins | sample LL_1208_BB_MetaG_FD_177983 | JGI IMG/M metagenome (GOLD analysis project Ga0214917, IMG submission 177983) | Freshwater microbial communities from Lake Lanier, Atlanta, Georgia, United States - LL_1208_BB | ecosystem: Environmental > Aquatic > Freshwater > Lake | place: USA: Georgia | collected...
GCGGAGCCGTACTGGACCGTGGCCGACGGCATCCTCGTCGGCCAGAGCGACGACGCGAAGAAGGGGTCGATGCTCTACACCGAGCGGTCCTACGGCGACGTGATCGTGGAGGGGGAGGTGCGGTTCACCGGCGAGATCGACAGCGGCATCATGGTGCGCAAGCCGGAACTGCAGGTGCAGATCGGCGTGTCCCGCAGCCTGAAGAAGGACATGACCTGCTCCTTCTACACCGGACGGTATCCCGAGGAGGCGCAGGCACCGCGGGCGGCGACGCTCTTGCGGCCGGGCGAGTGGAACCGCATCCGCGTCGAGGCCCGGGGCGACACGTTCACGGTCTGGCTCAACGGCGAGCAGGTGTCGCGGTACCAGGACGCGAAGTACGCCGAGCCGGCGCCGATCGGCCTGCAGATCCACGGCGGACTCGTCATGAAGGTCGAGTTCCGCGACCTGCGGGCGCTGCCGCTGTGACACGCGGCCGACAGCCTGATCGGTCGTCCCCGTCGATCAGGACTTCCCCTTGTCTCAGGACGCCAGAAACCGGGCGATCCGTTCCAAGCCTTCGGTGAGCTTCGCCTCCGATGCGGCGAACGACATCCGCACGTGCCCCTCGGCGCCGAACGCGCTGCCGGCCACGAGCGCCACGTGCTCCCGTTCCAGGAGCGCCTCGCACCACTGCATGCTCGTCGTGACGCCGTTCCGGCCGGCGGCGAGGGCCGGCGCGATGTCGAAGAACGCGTAGAAGGCTCCGCCGATCCGCGGCAGCCGCACGCCCGGCATGGCCGCCAGCCGCGTGGCGACCAGGTCGCGCCGCCGCTGGAACGCCCGGCACATCTCGGTCACGCACTCCTGCGGGCCGGTGAGCGCGGCCAGCGCCGCGTGCTGGCTGATGCTGCAGGGGTTGCTCGTCTCCTGGCTCTGCAGGTTGCCGATCGCCTTCGAGAGCGGCTCCGGGCAGATCGTCCAGCCGATCCGCCAGCCCGTCATGGAGTAGGTCTTGCTCACGCCCGCCACCACCACCGTCCGCTGCTCCAGGCCCGGCCGCAGCGTGGGGAACGACACCGCCTGCTGGCCGTCGAACACGAGCTGGTCGTAGATCTCGTCGGAGACCACCGCCAGGTCGGCCTCGATGGCGATGTCGGCGAGGGCCCGCAGTTCGTCGGCGGAATAGACGACGCCCGTGGGGTTGCTCGGCGTGCAGAGCAGCAGCATCCGCGTGGCCGGGGTGAGGGCCGCCCGCAGGGCCTCCGGCCGCAGCTTGAAGTCGTCTTCGATCCGGGTCGGCAGGAGCACCGGCGTCGCCCCCGAGAGCTTGATGAGCTCCGCGTAGCTCACCCAGTAGGGCGTGGGCACGATCACCTCGTCCCCCTCGTCGAGCAGCGCCATGAACGCGTTGTGGAGCGAGTGCTTGGCGCCGTTGGAGACCACCACCTGGCCGGGCGTCACGGCCAGGCCCGTGCGGCGCGTGTAGTCGGCGGCGACCGCCTTGCGGAGGTCGGGGATGCCCGCGGCGGGCGTGTACTTGGTCCTGCCGGCGCGGATGGCCGCCTCGGCCGCCTGGCAGATGTGCGGGGGCGTGGGGAAGTCGGGCTCCCCCACCGACAGGTCGACGACGTCCACGCCGGCGGCGGCCATGGCGGAGGCGCGGGCGGCCATGGCCAGCGTGGCGGAGGGTTCGAGCGCGCGCATGCGCCGCGCCAGCTGCAGACTGCGGGAGGACTCCAGGGCGTTCATGCGATCGCTTCTTCCAGCGTGTGTGTCGGGCATCGGGGCCGGCGGCGACCGGGCCACGCGGTTTGCGTGCCGCCGCACCGTGTGGGCAGAATGATACCACCGGCGTGCGCCGGTTCGACAGCCTCGCGGCACGACCCGCACACCCGCCCGCACCACCAGCCCGCAGGAACCATTCCGCATGCCAGCGAGCCGTATCGGTCTGTGGCTCATCGGGGCCAAGGGGGGCGTCGCCACCACGGTCATCACCGGCCTGGCGAACCTCGCCCGCGGTGCGATCGAACCGGTGGGCCTCGTGACGGCACTCGACCCCTTCCGCCGCCTCGACCTCGTCGGGTTCGCCGACATCGTCGTGGGCGGCCACGACATCCGCCCGGGGCGCCTGGCCGACGAGGCGCGGCGGATGTGGACCGACAGCCGCGCGATCCTCCCCGAACTCCTCGACGGCGCCGCCGACTGCTTCGCCGCGACGGAGGCCCGGCTGCGTCCCGGCACCGTGGTGGCGGCGGGTGACAAGATCCGCGAACTGGCCGACGCGTCCTTGGTCGCCCGCGTGGAGACGCCCCGCCAGGCGATCGACCGCGTGCGGGCCGACATCGAGGCGTTCGCCGCCGCCGAGGCGGTCCGGCACGTCGTCGTGGTGAACGTCGCCTCCACCGAACCGCCCGCCGGGCTGCCGATCCCCCGGTCGTTCGCCGAACTGGAACCGCTGCTGCTCGACCCGCACGAGTGCCCGCTGCCCGCCAGCAGCCTCTACGCGCTGGCGGCCTTCGAGGCCGGCGCGTCCTACGTCAACTTCACGCCGTCCACCGGCGCCACGCCGGAGGCGCTCCAGGAATGCGCCCGCCAGCGGCGGCTGCCGCACGCCGGCTGCGACGGCAAGACCGGCGAGACGCTCCTCAAGAGCGTGCTCGCGCCGATGTTCGCGGCCCGGCACCTGGAAGTGATGAGCTGGGTCGGCCACAACATCTTCGGCAACATGGACGGCAAGGTGCTCGACGACCCACGCAACAAGCAGGCGAAGGTCCGCAGCAAGGATCACCTGCTGGCCGACATCCTCGGCTACCCGCCCCAGACCCACGTCTCCATCGAGTACATCCGGAGCCTCGGCGACTGGAAGACGGCCTGGGACCACATCCACTTCCGGGGGTTCCTCGGCACGCCCATGACCATGCAGTTCACCTGGCAGGGCTGCGACTCGATCCTCGCGGCCCCGCTCGTGCTCGATCTCGTGCGGCTGGTCGAACGGGCGCAGCGGGCGGGCGAGTATGGCGCGCTCGACTGGCTCGCCTGCTTCTTCAAGAGCCCGCTCGGCGTCGGCGAACAGGCGTTCGCGGCGCAGTTCGACATGCTCCACGGCTGGGCGACGAAGCACGCGGCCGACGACGACGGTGCGGCGCGGCATGCGGCGGCGCGGACCTCCGCGCCACGTGCGTGATCGTCAGCGGTGCGACGCGCTCGACACGCGCACCAGCCCTGTCGCGCGGCGCGACGCGGTCTGCCGCACCATCCGCGCGGCGGTCGCCCGGAAAAATTTCCGGAAAATTTCCGCGGATGTCTCTTGACAGTTTTCGCCGTCATCCTTCACAACTCCCTTGCGCATCGCGATGACGCGGTGCCGTGGGTCGCTGGAAGGTGACGCGCGGCCCGCATCGATGCGGAGCGAAACGTCGGCCGTTCCCCTCCACGAGAGCACCCGGGGGAGCGGTCGTGTAATGGTGCGGGTGCTCGTGGCAAGGAGCCATCACAATGGCGAAGAAGAAGAAGAAGGCTGCCAAGAAGGTCGCCACCAAGAAGAAGAAGGGCCACGGCTGAGCCGGTGGTTGATCGGGCTCCCGCCGGAATGAACCTCGTTCCAGGGGGGGCTCCTTCAACCGGGTGAAACTCGTTTCACCAGCCAGTTCCCCGTCTCTTGTTCCGTGTTCAGACGAGAAAGGCCGGCCCGGGCCCTTGGGCGCCCGGGCCGGCCTGATTTTTTGCCGTTCCGGCCGCATGGCCGGAGGTACGATGCCGTGATGCACACGCCATCGTCCGGCCCGCCCTCCCCTCCGGCCGTGGCCGATCCCGTCCGTCCCGCCCGCACGCCCGCCCCGGCGGTGCGGGGGTCGTTCCTGCTGGCGACCTGCCAGGGGGGCGCCGAGGCGAGCCTCGGCCTCCGCTGCGCGAGCGTCCTGCCCGGGGTGACGAAGGCGGCCTGGCGACGGGGCGTGGTGACGTTCCGCCTCGGCGACCTCGATCCGCCCGACGACGTGTCTCCCGACCTGGTCTATGCCCGCGCCGTGATCCGGTCACTCGGACAGGTGGCCGCGGCATCCGCCGCCGAACGGCTCGCGGCGGCGCGGGCGCTCGCCGCCCACGACACGTTCGACACGGTCCACGTCTGGCACCGCGACCCGCGGCTGGCTGCCGACGTCGATGCGGAGCCGATCCGGGCGGCGCTGCTGGCCGCGCACGGCATGCCGCCGACGGTTGCCGCCATCGCCCGGCCCGGCGACCTCGTGCTCGACTGCCTCATCGACACCGCCGACCGGTGGTGGGTGGGCTGGCACCGTGCGGCCACGCCGCCGAGCTGCCTGCCCGGCGGCCTGCATCCGCTCTCCCTCCCCGACGACAAGGTGTCGCGGGCCTGGCTCAAGCTCGACGAGGCGATCGCCACCTTCGCCATCGACCTGCGGCCGGGCCAGCGGGCGATCGAACTGGGGGCCTGTCCCGGCGGCGCCTGCCAGCGTCTGCTCGAGGCCGGTCTCCACGTCGTCGGCGTCGATCCCGCGGTCGTCGATCCGCGGGTCGCGGCCCACCCACGGTTCGAGCAGTGGCGGATGCGGGCCCGCGACGTGAAGCTGCGGAGCTTCCGGGGCTGCGACTGGCTGGTGGCGGACATGAACATCGATCCGCGCAGCACGCTCGAGAGCCTCGGCCGGATCGTCACCGCCGACGGCGTGAAGCCGGCCGGCATCATCGCCACGCTCAAACTGCCCGACTGGTCACGGGCGGCGGAGCTGGCCGACTGGCTCGACCGCTTCCGCGCCTGGAACTTCACGCCCCGCGCCCGGCAGCTCTCCACCGGCGGCCGCGAGGTCTGCGTGGTCGCCCTGCGGGGCCGGCGCCGGCCGTAGGCCCGACTCGCCCCGCCAGACGTCGGCCGGCGCGGTGAGGCTGCCGGAGGTCACGAGCACCCGGCCCCGGACGGTGTCGAGCACGAGCGCGCCGTCGGCGGCGATGCCCCGGCAGATGCCCGTCAGCGGCCCGTCGGCGGTCGCCGCCGTCACCGCGCGATGCACGGTGACGGGCCGACCATCCAGTCCGCACCGGGCGCGGTACCGGGCCACGCACTCCCGCGGATCGCCGGCCGTCGCCTCCAGCAGTCGGAAGAGCCTGGGCAGCAGTTCGACGAGCAGCCGCTGCCGCGGCAGGGGACCGCCGACGAGGTCGGGCACCGTGACGATGCGTGCGTCGAGGGGCGGCGGCGCCGCCGCGCGGGAGCCGTGCGTGTTGACACCGATGCCGAACACCACCCGGCCGCCGGAGGCGACCTCCACGAGCATGCCGGCGAGCTTGCGGCCGTCGACCTCCACGTCGTTGGGCCAGCGCACGAGCGGCTCGACGCCGGGGACGACCGCCGCCACCGCCTCGGCGACCGCCACGCCGCAGGCGAGCGACCAGAGCGGCGGCGCGCCGCCCGGCGCCGCCACGGCCTCGACGACCACGCTCACCGCCAGACTGCCGGGCGCCTGCCACCAGCGGGCCCCGCGCTGTCCGCGGCCGAGCGTCTGCTCGTCGGCGACGACGGCCGCGGGCAGCGGGGTGGCCGGATCGCCGGCCAGCGTCCGGCCACGATCCATCGTCGAGGCCAGCACGCGGTGGTGTTCGAACGTGGCCAGGCCGGTGCGGGCGAGGAGCGTGTCGGCATCGATCGGGTCGGCCGGGGGCGGTCCGCCGGGAGCGACGCCTGCGGCTGGCACGTGTGCGGAGGAGATGCTCCTGGAAGACATGCCCCTAAGGAGACGTCCCCGCGGCGGTTCAGGCAAGGGCGGCGGACTGGCGGGACTGCGGTCCGCTCGCGGCCGCCCCCGGTCTTGACCCTCCCGCGACGGGCGCGGTACCCCCCATCGGTTTGGCCGTGCGCGGGCATGGCGGTGTCCGGGGCGGGTGGTCCGTACCGGGCACGGGTTGGCGATTCCCCGCAGGGAGCGGTGCACGCGTGCGGTCCAGGCTGGTGCTTCTCTTGTCGTTGGCGGTGACCGCCGCGGTCCATGCGGGCCGCTGTCCGTCGGCCGCCGCGCAGACCGTCGCGCTGCCGCCCCCGGCCGCCTCGTCGCTCGACCGGATCGCGCAGGCGTCGCCCTACGGCACGCCGTTGCCGCCGCCGCCGGCCTGGGACCCCTACGCGCCGCAGGCCGGCCAGGTGTTCCCCGCGCCGGCCGCCTCCGTGCCGTCGATGCAGCCGCCTTCGACCTGGGCACCGTCGGCCATCAACGGCCAGCCCGGCTACCCCGGCTACTCGACCGCCGCCCCGTCGCTGTCGCCGACGCAGGGTCCGCCGAACATGAGCGGCTCGCTGTTCCCGCCCGGCTATCCATCGCAGAACTCCACGTTCCAGCAGACGATGCGGCTCTACCAGGGCGCGCGTGGCAGCTGGGCCTACCTGTTCGGCAACGGCCAGGGCACGCAGGTGGGCATCAACGAGCTCGACACCACCGCCACGTTCGCCGTCCCGTTCTTCCACAACTCGCAGGCCAACCTCAACCACGCGCCGCTGCTGATCACGCCCGGCTTCGGACTGCAGCTCTGGGACGGGCCGCAGACCACGCCCACGATGACCGCCGACCTGCCGCCGAGCACCTACGACGTGTTCGTCGACGCGGCGTGGAACCCGCAGATCACCCCGCTGTTCGGTGCCGAGCTCGGGGTCCGCGTCGGCATTTACACCAACTGGGACGTGTTCGTCTGGCAGAGCTGGCGGATCATGGGACGTGCCGTGGGCACCCTGCAGCTCACGCCCACCATGCAGGGCAAGGCGGGGATCGTCTACCTCGACCGCAACCTCGTCAAGCTGCTCCCGGTGGTCGGCATGACGTGGACCCCCGACGCCGACACCCGCTACGACATCCTGTTCCCGACGCCGCGGGTGGCGCGACGGCTGACGACGATGGCCAACCGCAACGTCTGGGGGTACTTCGCCGGCGAGTACGGGGGCGGCGCGTGGACCTTCCGCCGCTCCACCTACCCTCCCAACGGCGACATCATCTCCCCGTTCGACTACAACGACATCCGCGTCACGGCGGGCACCGAGTTCGTGCCGGTCGCCGGCCACGGCCTGACCGGCAACATGGAGATCGGCTACGTCTTCGCACGGCAGCTGTTCTACGTGGACGGCCCGCCGCAGGGGCAGTACCAGAATCTTCCCAGCACCCTGATGCTCCGCGTCGGCCTGGCCTACTGACTGGACGCCCTCCATGCACTCCCGCCATGTCCCGGCGAGCCGTCGCGGTATCGTGCCGCGTGGCGCGGGCCGGCGGAGGCTCGGCCGGGCCTGCGGCTGGCTCGCGTCCGTCGCCGTGGGCGTCGCCGTCGGTGGCGGCGGGGCGGCCCCGCCGCCCGTCGCCCGGGCCGACACCGGTGAGACCGCGACCGTGCGGCTGCTGCCGCCGGTGGAGGCGGAGGAGATGCCCGCCACGCGGACCATCTTCGACCGCATCCGCCTGACGGCCCTCGGTGATCCGCAGGACCTCCAGGAGCCGCTCCTCCCCGACGACCTCGCGCCGCCGGGACAGCCCCGCCAGGAGTTCGAGCCCCCCGCGGGCCGCAAGCTCCCCCCGGGCGCGAAGCCGGGCGTCCTGCAGCAGGCGCTCTACCAGGTGACGGAACTGCCGAAGCTCGACGCGGGCGGCCTCGGCCTGACGACGCTCGAGAAGACGATCACGCTGGGCATGCCGTGCCCGACGATCGAGTCGCCGCTGCTGCTCACGCCGGGCTTCGTGGGCACGCTCACCGACGCGGCAGCGGGCGTCGACATGCCCGGTGAGCTCTACGAGGGCTATCTCCAGGCCCGCTGGCTGAAGAAGATCGGCAGCCGGCTGGGCGTCGACCTGGCCGTGGCCCCCGGCTGGTACAGCGACTTCCGCAACGACTCCGCGCAGGCGCTCCGCGTCACCGGCCACGGCTTCGGCGCCTGGGAGGCGACCGAAGACCTCCGCATCGTGGCGGGCGTGATCTACCTCGATCGCTACGACGTCACCCTGCTGCCGGCGGGCGGCGTGCTCTGGACGCCCGCCGACGACACGCGGTACGAGCTCATCTTTCCGCGGCCGCGGGTGGCCTGGCGGATCGCCGAGCGGCCCCGTGCCAGTCACTGGCTCTACGTGGCGGGTGAATTCGGCGGCAACCAGTGGGCGACGCAATCGACCACCGGCCCGACCCGCGGACAGGACCAGGTCATGATCATCCGCGACTACCGGCTGCTGGCCGGCTGGGAGCGGAAGCCCGCCGCGCTCGGCCTGTCGTGGAAGCTCGAGGCGGGCTGGGTGACGGGCCGCACGGTGCAGTACTACCTCACCGACCAGCCATGGCTCCACCCGTCCGACACGTTCCTCGTCCGCGCCGGGCTGTGGTACTGACCCGCGCACGCGGCACGACCTGCGGCGGCGGCACGACCGGCATCCGCCACCCTCTCCGCCCCGCTTGTCCAGTCCGCCGGCGGCCGCGTCGATAGCTTCTCGTACGGCGCTGTCGATCCGGCGAGCACGCGTGCCCCACGGCCCGCGACCGGATGCGGCCGCCCCTTCTTCCACCCTTCGAGATCCCCGTGCCGGGGAAGGCCACCACCGCCCATGCCATCGCCCTCTCGTCGCAGCAAGCCCGCCTCTTCCGCCGTCCAAAACCCGCTCGAGACCTACCTCCGTGACATCAACGCCACGTCGCTGCTGTCGGCCGAACAGGAACGCCTGCTCGCCGCCGCCATCGCCCGCGGCGACGCCGAGGCCCGCGACCACATGGTCCGCGCCAACCTCCGGCTGGTGGTGAACATCGCCCGTGGGTACGCCAACCGCGGCCTGCCGCTGCCCGACCTCATCGAGGAGGGCAACCTCGGGCTGCTGCGGGCGGTCGAGGGCTTCGATCCCACCGTCGGCACGCGGTTCAGCACCTATGCCAGCTACTGGATCAAGCAGTCGATCAAGCGGGCGCTGATCAATTCCGGCAAGACGATCCGCATCCCGGCCTACATGGTGGAACTGCTCTCCAAGTGGCGGCGGGCGACCGCCCGGCTCAGCGACAGCCTCGGCCGCACGCCCACGCCGGAGGAGGTCGCGCGGATGCTGGGGCTGGCACGGAAGAAGCTGCCCATCATCAAGAAGGCGATCCACGTGCACCAGAACGCCCCGCAGACGGAGCAGGCCGACGGGGGCTGGTCCCTGGGCGACATCGTCCGCGACGAGAACGCGCGGTGCCCCGCCGAGGTGCTGCTCGATCACGACACGCTGCGGCACGTGCTCACGCGGATCGACCGGCTCGACGAGCGGGCGGCCCGCATCATCCGGCTGCGGTTCGGGCTGGGCGGCGTCGAGCCGATGACGCTCAAGGAGATCGGCGCCGTGCTCGGCCTGACCCGGGAACGGGTGCGGCAGATCGAGTCCGAGACGCTCGCCAACCTCGCCGCGGCGATCGACGGCGTGCCGCGGGCGACCGTCCGCCTCCGGCACGGGGCCTGACGGCCGCCGGCCGCCCGGGGTAGACTGCCGGCAGCATGGACCTCGACGCCTACATCCGTCCGGTGCCCGACTTCCCCAAGCCGGGCATCCTGTTCCGTGACATCACGCCGCTGCTGGCCGACCCGGCCGCCCTGGCGACGAGCATCGAGCGGCTCGCCGCCCCGTGGCGGTCCGCCGGGATCGACGCGATCGCCGCCGTCGAGGCGCGGGGGTTCCTGTTCGCCACCCCGCTGGCCCTGGCCCTCGGGGTCGGCGTCATCCCGGTGCGGAAGCCCGGGAAGCTGCCGGCCGACACGTTCGAGCACGAATACGACCTCGAATACGGCCGCGACCGGCTGCAGATGCACCGGGGCGTGCTCGCCGCCGGCGCCCGCGTGCTCGTGGTGGACGACGTCCTGGCCACGGGCGGCACGGCGGCCGCCTGCATGCGGCTCATCGAGGCCGGCGGCGGCCGGGTCGCCGGGGCGGCGTTCCTCATCGAGATCGAGCCGCTCGGCGGCCGCGCGCGGCTGGCGCCGCACCGCGTCGAGGCGACGCTGGTCTACTGAACCCGTGGGCGGCACCTTGGCCGCCGTCGTCGCAGCCGTTCCGGGCGTCGGTGTTCCCATGACACGCGTCGTTGTCGCCATGTCGGGCGGGGTCGATTCGAGCGTGGCCGCGAGCCTGCTCGTCGAAGCGGGGTACGACTGCGTGGGCGTGTTCATGCGGCACGCACCGCCCGCGCTGCCGCCGGAGCCCGCCCCGGCCGGAGGCCTGCCCATCCTGCCGTCGGCGCCGAACCCCCGCGCGGGCCACCAGGGCTGCTGCAGCGTCGCCGACGCGATCGATGCGCGGCGGGTCGCCGACCGGCTCGGCATCCCGCTGTTCGCGCTCGACCTCAGCGACGAGTTCGACCGGATCATCGCCGCCTTCGTGGCCGAGTATGGCCGGGGCCGCACACCCAATCCGTGCGTTCGCTGCAATGCGTGGATCAAGTTCGGCCGGCTCTTCGACCACGCCGACGCCATCGGCGCCACGCACGTGGCCACGGGGCACTACGCCCGGCTGGCCCTGACCCCCGAGGGCCGGCCGCGGCTCAGCCGCGGCCTCGACGCCGGCCGCGACCAATCGTACGTGCTCTTCGACGTGTCGCCCGCGCGGCTGCGGCGGATGCTCCTGCCGGTGGGCGGCATGGCCAAGGACGACGTCCGCCGCCATGCCGCGCGGCTCGGGCTCGTCACCGCCGACAAGCCCGACAGCCAGGAGATCTGCTTCGTGCCGCCGGGCGAGCACGCGCGGCTGGTCGCCCACCGGCTGGGAGGCTCGCGGGCCGGCGAGATCGTCACGCTCCGCGGCGAGGTGCTCGGGCGTCATCCCGGCATCGAGCACTTCACCGTCGGCCAGCGGCACGGACTGCGGCTGGCCGTGGGCCGGCCGCTCTACGTCGTGCGGATCGAGCCCGATTCGTGTCGCGTCGTCGTCGGCGGCCGCGATGACGTGCCGCAGTCGCGCCTGGTGGCCGGCGAGGCGTCGTGGGTGGGCGATGCGCCGACCGCGGCCTTCGCCTGCATGGTGCAGTGCCGCGCCCAGCGCGGCCCGGCGCCGGCGGTGGTCACACCGCTGGGTCCGGATCGCTTCGAGGCGCGGTTCACCGGCGGGCCCGACCAGTCCCCGGGCCCGATCTCCCCCGGCCAGCCGGCCGTGTGCTACGCCGGCGACGAACTCCTCGGCGGCGGCTGGATCGAAGGCTGACAAGCGCCGACAGTTGCAAGCGGCTTCTGGATCCGGCGGGGCTGCACACGCGCCGAACCATCCCGTCGCTGACGCTCCGGGCTTCCATAAAACGGCGGCCAGCCGGGATCGGCGGAAGCTCGAGGAGCTTTGGGCGTATCCTCGCCCACGCGACGAGACTTCTGCCGGCACGGCGGGTCCCTGCCACGGACCTCGAACCATCCCGTCGCTGACGCTCCGGGCTTGTATGCCGATGACGGCAAGCCGGGATCGGCGGAAGCTCGAGGAGCTTTGGGCGTATCTTCGCCCATGCGACGAGACTTCTGCCGGCACGGCGGGGCACCGCCACGGATCTCGAACCATCCCGTCGCTGACGCTCCGGGCTTCCATGCCGGCACGGCGGGGCACCGCCACGGACCTCGAACCATCCCGTCGCTGACGCTCCGGGCTTGTATGCCGATGACGGCAAGCCGGGATCGGCGGAAGCTCGAGGAGCTTTGGGCGTATCCTCGCCCACGCGACGAGACTTCTGCCGGCACGGCGGGGCACCGCCACGGATCTCGAACCATCCCGTCGCTGACGCTCCGGGCTTGTATGCCGATGACGGCAAGCCGGGATCGGCGGAAGCTCGAGGAGCTTTGGGCGTATCCTCGCCCACGCGACGAGACTTCCGCCGGCACGGCGGGTCCCTGCCACGGACCTCGAACCATCCCGTCGCTGACGCTCCGGGCTTGTATGCCGGCAAGGCCAGCCGGGATCGGCGGAAGCTCGAGGAGCTTTGGGCGTATCCTCGCCCACGCGACGAGACTTCTGCCGGCACGGCGGGTCCCTGCCACGGACCTCGAACCATCCCGTCGCTGACGCTCCGGGCTTGTATGCCGATGACGGCAAGCCGGGATCGGCGGAAGCTCGAGGAGCTTTGGGCGTATC